>Ga0172380_10006913_pt1 | contig 12984 bp, 12 predicted proteins | sample Leawe162metaG_FD_119747 | JGI IMG/M metagenome (GOLD analysis project Ga0172380, IMG submission 119747) | Leachate microbial communities from a municipal landfill in Southern Ontario, Canada - Leachate well 162 metaG | ecosystem: Engineered > Solid waste > Landfill > Unclassified | place...
AAATTGACGCTATCTTTAAAAGATTCGTCCAGACTGATTCCTCCATAGCGAGAAAATTCGGCGGCACCGGACTGGGGCTTTCGATTTCGAAGTCACTGGCGGAAAGCATGGATGGCACGATTGCCGACGCCAGCGTGGTCGGTGAAGGCTCGAACGCCGCCCATCTGGTCCTGACTGAAAACACCTCGATCATGCTGACCGGCGGGTTTTGGCTGAGACGCGCCAAGGTGATGGATCGTCATCGGATCGAGGTGGTGGGGGCCGCCGCTGACCGCTCGGCCTTCACGCTGCTCGGCTGTTTCGTCGAGATCATCAACTACACGCCGCGCGTCTTCGTGCCGGTGGAGAAGCCGCAGGTGTTGTCGGCGCTGCTGGCGAAGTGGCCGCCGCAGACGCTGCTCCCGGCCGCCGCCTGAGTGATGGGGGCCGTGGGCGTTGCCGCTCACGGCCCTCCAGCGCCTGGCTCCGAGGGCTCCGGCCGGCTGCGCCGGGAAAGGACAAAGGCAGGGACCGAAAGGGTTGAGCGATCCGGGAAAAGGCCCGGCGCAAAAACCCCGAGGATCCCATGACCAATCCCCTTGAGCCGATGATGGCCGATCTCATCGCGCGCATCGAACGCGGTGTTCCGCCCTGGAGGCAGGCGTGGGTCGCCTGCGCCGATCCCAGCCTGCCGTTGCGCTCCGACGGCCAGCCCTTCACCGGCAGCAATGCGTGGCTGCTGTCGTTCGCGGGGGCGATGGGCGGCTATGCCTCGCCCTACTGGTTCACCTTCCGGCAGGCGCTGAGCATTGGGGCGCCGGTCAAGAAGGGAGCCAAGAGCTCACCGGCGATCCTCTACAAAACCCGCGTTCTCGACGGCGGTGACGCCGCCTCGCCTGGGGCGTTCGAGGACGATCCGAGGGTGCTGCACTACCTGAAGGCCTACGCGGTTTTCAACGCCGAGCAGCTGACGGATTGCCCGGAGCCCTACCTTCGGGCTCCGAAGACCGATCCCGTCGTTCGAGCCGCGGCGCGCAGCGCGTTGCTGGACGCGATCCCCGCCAAGATCGAACTCGGCGGCGGCGTGGCCTGTTACAACCGCGCCCGCGACGTCATCTGCCTGCCGGCCCCTGAGGCGTTCGACACGGTCGACGACTACCAGGCGACCTTCGCCCATGAGGCGGTCCACTGGAGTGGGGCGCCGCACCGGCTGAACCGAGAGTTTGGGGCGAGGTTTGGCGACGAGGCCTATGCCTTCGAGGAGCTGGTGGCCGAGATCGGGGCGGCGGCGTTGGGCTTGCGGATCGGCCTGCGCCCTCAGCTCTTGGATGGCCATGCGGCCTATCTGGCCCACTGGGCGGCGATCTTGAAGGAGCGGCCAGCGGCGTTGCTGGAGGCTTCAGGCCATGCGCAGCGGGCGGTCGACCACTTGGAAGCCTTCAGCCGCGTGGATGTGGCCGCCACATCCTTGGCGGCGTGAGGTCGGTCATGGCTCTTCCGCTTTCACGCGACGATGTCGCGCTCGACCGGGCACGCCTTACCTCGCCGGAGCTGGTGATGGCCGCCCTTTCGGCGGCCATCGAGGCGCTGCACAACGAAGGTCGGGCGCCGACCGAAGATCCGGCCTTCGCGCTCCTGGTTCGTCACCTTAGCGAACAGATTGTCGGAAACCCGACAGAGGCTCTTGAGCAGGCGTGCCAGCTGCGCCTGCGCGAGCGTCGAAATGAGCCGTTGATCCTGGCCTTGCTTGCCGACCCCGTTGGCCACGACGCACCCCGCAAACAGATCTTTAGAACCGAATGTCTGCGGCTACTCAAGCTGATCGCCGGCGGCCTCGGTCTCGAAAAGGCCGACTATGACCTGCGCTGGAACCCCGGCGGACCTGCCGTATCGGGTGACGCCTGCCTTCACTCTGATCGGATTTTCGTCAATCTGTCTCAGGGCGGCGGCCCCGGCCCGGTGATGTTTCGGGGTGTGACCGGCCGCAAGGACTACGCCGGCGGGATGAACCACTGGGCGGGCGCTGACGAACTCGCCGATCCGTTGCGATTGGCGGACAGGATCGGGCGCGAACTCGGCCTCCCCTCCCCGGCGTCAGATCGGCTTTTTTAGGCGCGCGCGCTTTGTGGGCCGTCGTGGAAACCGTTCCCTAACCCGCCGGTTGCTAACTGTCAGAAGTGGGCCTATTTATTCTGACAGTCAGGTGACCCATGCAACGATTGACGGAAGAGATTCTCGAACACAGCCGCACCGTGCCGGAGGGCGCGTTGCTGACCGCCAAGGGGTTGTTGCACCTGGGCCAGCGGGCGGCTGTCGATCAGGCGCTGTCGCGGCTGGCGCGGCGGGGCAAACTGCTGCGCGCCGGCCGGGGCCTCTATGTCCGGCCCGTCGAGAGCCGCTTTGGGGCTCGCGCGCCCACCACGGAAAAGGTCGTGGCGGGCCTGGCCGAACTGCGCGGCGAAACCGTCGCGTCGCACGGCGCCGCGGCGGCCAACGCCCTGGGCCTGACCTCGCAAGTGCCCGTGCGCAGCGTCTATCTGACCTCGGGTCCGAGCCGGACGCTGCGGCTGGGCCGCCAATCGGTCGAAATGCGGCACGCGCCGGCCTGGCAACTCGTGCTGGCCGGGCGGCCCGCGGGCGAGATCCTGCGCGCTTTGGCTTGGCTTGGCCCCTCTAAGGCCGAGGGTGCGTTGGTCACCCTGCGGCGCACGCTCCCCGCCTCGGACCTTCAGGCGCTGGCCAAGGCCGCGCCTCTGCTTCCGACCTGGCTCGCGCAGCAGGTGAGCCAGTCGTTCGCCCATGTCTGAGGCCTTCCTTGCGCTTTCGGCCGACGAGCGGCGTGAAGCCTTGGCGGTCGCCGCGTCCGCATCCGGGCGGCCGGCGCACCTGCTAGAGAAGGACATCTGGGTCGTCTGGGCGCTCGACGCCCTGTTCTCCTCGCCGCTTGGCGAGCACCTGGTCTTCAAGGGGGGAACATCACTCTCGAAGGCCTACGGCGTGATCCGGCGGTTCTCCGAAGACGTCGATCTTACCTATGACATCCGCGCGCTCGCGCCGGACTTGGTGGGAGAGACCGGCGACGCCCTGCCCGCGACGCGGGGCGAGGAGCGGCGCTGGACCAAGGCGGTCGGCCAGCGGCTCCCGCAATGGGTGGCGGCTCGCGTCCTGCCAACCCTCCAGGCCAGACTTGCGATCGACGGCGCGCCGGCGCGGCTTCGGCTCGAAGGCGAGAAGGTCTTTGTCGAATACGAACCTCTGGCTACCGGCTCGGGCTATGTCGCGCCGGCGGTCATGCTGGAGTTTGGCGCCCGGTCCACGGGTGAACCCAGCGCGCTGCACGACGTCGTCTGCGACGCCGCCGGACTTGTCGAAGGCGTGGTCTTTCCGACCGCGCGGCCGATGGTGATGCGGGCTGAGCGCACCTTCTGGGAGAAGGCGACGGCCATCCACGTCTTCTGCGCCCAAGGCCGGCTGCGGGGTGACCGTTTCGCTCGGCATTGGCATGACCTGGCGCGGCTCGATGATGCGGGTTTTGCCGAAGCTGCCATCGCCGACCCGGCGCTGGCCCAGGCGGTCGCCGATCACAAGGCCATGTTCTTCGTCGAAAAGGACGCGGGCAAGGCGGTCATCGACTATCAGGCGGCCGTGCATGGCGCGATCCATCTGGCGCCGGACGGCGAAGCCCGCGCCGTCCTCGGGGCAGACTATGAGGCCATGGTCGCTGACGGCCTGCTGTTCGATGACGCCGAACCCTTCGATCAGCTGATGGCCCATTGCCTGGAGCTTGAGGGCCGCATCAATGCGGCCATGCACCCCGCCGCATAGGGGCCGGTGAGGACGGCGCGCCAGCGCCTGGAGGTCAGGGGTCGTTCGACGCGGGCCATTTCTGGCCCTTCGTGGACACCTTGGCCGGTCCGAAGTGCGCGAAATCCACACGAGACACAGTTGCGTGGCGGTCTGCAGCCCTTTGGCTCTTGAGACCTCGCCACCGTCCGAGGCCCCCCACAAGGGACGCTGCGCTCAAAGCCCTTGTGGGGGGCCTCGGGCCGTCGGCGCGAGACGGTCGTCGAGCCGACAGGCTCCACACCCCACTCCGAAAGGATGTCTCGCAATGCAGTTTTCTTCACACGCTCCCCTGACCGGCCAGATGACCCACTTCGAGGCCCAGGCGCTAACCCTCGACGACCCCCGCCCCCATCCTCACGAAGAGGCGCTTATCCAACTCGGCCACGCCCTGATGAACGAGGTGCTCGATGTCTTCATCGACACGGCCCTGGAGGATTTCCAGGCAATCGCTTCGGAGAGCCTGATCGGGGCCTTCCATTCGGCGGCGCAACGGATCGAACGCGAAGCCGACCGCGCCAGGGATGACCTCAACCGACTGACCCGGGATTTCGACGGCTCGGAGATCGCCGATACCGAACTCCAGACCGCCACCCGCAAGGCCCGCGCCGCCGATGTCGCCACCATGGCCCTCGAATTCGTCCGAGACGCCGCGGCGGCCAGTTATACGACGGCGACTGGTGAGGTCTGGAGCCCCTGGAAGGGCAACGTCAGAGCTTCAAGGACAACCGCCGCACAGATCGAGGCCCGGGATGTCATCCGCTCAGCCAAGGCTCGAAAGCACTCCGCCGCCGACCCCGGGGCGACCATCATCGCCTTCCGCGGATCGCCGCTCGCAGACACCGCAGAGGACGCGGGCCGCATCTTCGATGCTCTCAACTGGGCTCGCGAGCAGTGGCCGGAAATGGCTCTGGCCACGACCGGCGCCAAGGGCGCCGAGAAGCTGGCGATCAAGTGGGCGAAGTCCAAGAACGTGACCCTGGTCCTGGCCAAGGCCGATTTTGACCGTCATGGACGGGCCGCCCCGTTCCGGGCCAACGACGAGATGCTCGAACTTGATCCGGTCTGCGTCCTGACTCTGGCCAATACCCTCAACGTCGAGCGCGGTGCGGGTCTGCAACCCTTCGGACCGGCTCTCAATCTTGGACAGAAGGCCGGCGACAAGGGTGTGCGCCATGTCGTCATCCGAGCGCGGGCCTAAGCGCCCCCCTGCGGCGGCCTCGGGGTCGCCGCAGATCGTTTGCACGGGTCTCTTTCAGTTCGCCTGATGGCCTTCAATTCCAACAAATCTCGGCCGCGAGATATTCCCGGATCACAAGCTTTACCCGGAAGCCATCATCTTGGAGAACTCGGTAGCGGTAGCGTTCCTCCTGAACGAGCAGCCAGCCCTCCTCAAAGGCATCATCACCTGCAACCAGGAGACGGCTCATCGCTCGACTGCCGACCTCAGGCCAAATCCCTAGCTCAGCCTCCTCGTGCTCGAAGGCCCTGCGCTGGTCTGGCGCCATTGTCACGAGAGGCGTGAAGCCGACGCTGGTTGGGTCGTCCAGTCTCGGCTCGTTCATTTCAAACGCGGCGTGTCCCCGCGCCAGCTTAACCACCACGTTTCGGACGCGCGCAGTCTCGACTTTCCACGAGACCGCCTCGCCGTTCGACTGCCGGGCTTTGGCTAACCTTTGCTGAAGGAGAGGCTGGTCGCGGAGTTTGCGAGCAATGCTCGGTCGGCCGATCCGATCAGGGTTTGTATCTCCGGCCAGCACACATTCCAGCAAACAGGCGACATATTCCTCGTCGCTTGAGAACCCCTCATTGCACTTGGCGCAGGCCGGACTGACGGGAAGATTTTCCGGGAAGGGTTTGTCCAAAAATACCTTCGACGGCATGTGGTCGTCCGTCTCGTAGGCCCCGCCGCAATGGACGCAGAAGCCCTTGTTTCGATCATCGCCGTAGTCCGGCACCTGACGCATGGGTGTCTCCTGCTTAACCACTCTCGGTCTTACGGCTCGATCCGCCGATCGTCACTTCAACTGCGACCATGGCAAACCTGCAAGCGGGCACCGAAGGCGCTGAAGGCGTCAGGGGTCTGGCTGTGGTGATCCGCATGTCGGCGCCAGCACCAAGCCGTCAGTCGTCTCCCGGGTTGGGCGCTGCGGGGCGAGCTCGTCCGCGATCAATCTCACGAACCTAGGACGGGACGGTCAGGGTCAAAGGCAACCTCGCCTGGGCGAGGCGAACCCCCGCGGACCCTCCGACCTTCGCTGCGCTGCAGGCCGGCTTCCACGGGGATTCGTCCTTTGGCCCCTCCCTTTCACCCGCCCTGAGCGGTCGCGAGATCGCGGGAACGAGCCCGCAGATCCGGCAGCGCAAGAGGGAGACGAAAGATGGTCAGCATGGGGATGGCTCAAGCGGTTTATCAACACGCCCACGACTTCTATGACACCGGCAGCTGGTATGTGGTCGCCGAATGCTGGGACCTTCTGGCCATCGCCGAGGAGCTGGACCGTCAGGAGGAGATCACCGCGATCCCCTTCGAGCTCGACACGGCCGCCATCGCCCACTTCCACCAGATGATCCACTCGCGGACGGGCAGCACGCGGCACTAGCCTAACTTGGCGCCCGTTTCGGCGGGCGCCTCCCCTCCCCTTCCGCCGTGAGGCGGCGGGGTGTCGATCCTTGCTCAGACACGCCCGGCGGAACAGGCGCCGAACGAAGTCCAAGCCCTAGTGCCAGGCGGGCCGGCGGCCACTCAGGCTTGGGGTTGGTGATTCGTTCCGTAGAGCGCGCCGGTCGGTCCTCAGCGAGGTTAGTTTTCATAGAAAACCAATACCGAGCCCGCGACGCCCAGCGACACGACGGGCGCGGTCATGCTGGCGGGGTGGGAGTCTGTCGATCATTCACCGCACCATCGATGCCGACTCTCGTCGGCGAGCGTATCCAGCCGCTGTTCGGTGCGATGGTGTCGCTGCAAATCACCTTCAGCGTCGGCGGATCCTGCGGCTGGCTGCCGTCTTGTCGCCAGATCCGACTTGGTTCTCTGGTCGGTCCTCGCCCTGGTCCCCGGCGGCTACGCCCCCTCCCCTTCCAGCTTCAGGTGGGTCGTGTGACGCGCGGTCCTGCTCTTGTCTTTGCCGAGGGCGGGTTTGGGCCGGTATCCTTGATTGTGGTGGGTTCAGCTCGGTCTCCAGCGCCTTGGAGGAGCCCGGGCCGGCTGCGGTCCGCGCGATCAATCTCGCCAACCTAGGGCGGGGCGATCCAGGTCAAAGCCGACCCCTCTGGCGCGAGGCGGGCGGGCGCGGACCCTCCGGCCTTCCTTCGCTGTCGCTTCGTGCAGACCGGTTTCCAACCCGCCCGGGCTTTGCCCTGGACCGTCTCCCCGCCCTTGCAGGTCGCGTGATCGCGGCAGGGACCGCGAGCCGCCGGGGCTTTTCTTGGCGGCAGATGGAGAAAGACGATGCTGAACAAGGTCCAACTCATCGGTTTTACCGGCGCCGAAGCGGAAATCCGCACCACGGCGGGCGGCAAGAAAGTCGCAACGCTACGGGTCGCCACCAGCCGCTACACGAAGAAGGAAGGCACGCGGAAGGACTACACGACGTGGCACCAGGTCGAGATCTGGAACCAGGGCACGGTCGGTTGGCTTGAAAGCCGTGGCCTGCCAAAGGGCTCCAAGGTCTTCGTTGAAGGTGAGACGCGGCACGACCGCTACACCGACAAGGACGGCCAGGAACGCTTCTTCTCCAAGGTGGTGGTCGCCACACCGCAGCATGAGCTGAAGTCCCTCGATCGCCAGGAAGCCCCCGTCTCCGAGGCAGCCTAAGGCCAAGGGCCCGTCCGGTTCGCCGGGCGGGCTTCGGCTCTGGTTCGGAATCGGCGTAGGTCGCTCACCTTGAGTTGGCGAATTCGATGCTTGTCAAACTCGGCGGGTTTACAATGTCGTCAAAGCGCGCACTGTGGGTTGGCGAATGGATGGAAAGCTAAACCAACTTCAGCGCCTTTTGCCCGATGGCCTCCTGGCGGACGCCCGTTGGCTGCAGCGCCACGGCTACTCACGAAGCCTCGTGGCCAAATATGTCAAAAGCGGCTGGCTTCAGGCGCCCGTCCGAGGGGCCTATCAGCGCGCGAGCGACACATCCGACCAGGCCCTCTCGGCCATAGCGGTCGTCTTGTCGCTCCAGCGCCTGCGCCCTCCCCTCCTCGCGGTCGGCGGCCGGACGGCTTTGGAGCTGCTGGGGCTCGGCCAGTATGGCGCTCCTGACGGGCCGACCCCGTTCCACCTCTGCGGCGCCGCGCCGCCGCCCGCCTGGGCACGCAGGCTCTTGGGGCCGCGGCTGGCCTATCACCGGCCTTCCCTGTTCACGGCCGACCCGCTTCTTGCCGACGATCCGCAAGCCGGCGGGTTCGAGCGACACTTCACGCACCCTTCGGCGGGGGGGCTGGAGACCCAGCTCATCGTCTCGACGCCGGAGCGAGCCCTGCTGGAGGTCCTGGACCTCGTCCCGCAGGTCGCCTCCTTCCACGAGGCCGACGTCCTGATGCAGGGCCTGTCCTCCCTCAGCCCGAGGCGCCTCTATGCGCTCTTGGCCGACTGTCGGAGCGTCAAGGTCAAGCGTCTCGCGCTGTGGTTCGCCGATCGCCACGGCCATGCCTGGGCGAGCCGCCTCGAGCGCGGCGCCATCGACCTTGGCAGCGGCAAGCGCGTCCTTGAGCCGGGCGGGCGCCTCGACAGCACCTACAACATCACCGTGCCGCGCGAGATGGGGGACGCATGACCGCCGTCGTCCTCTCAGGCCCACAGAACCACGTCGGCAGGGCGCCCGACGGCGCTGGTCGGGCGAGGCCCGTGGCGGGCGTTTTCGGAGAAGTTGCCAATTGGCAACTTCTGGGGTCAAGGCCCCTGCCCTTCCCCAAGATCGCCGCGCGTGGTGGGGTTGGTGATGTCTAAGCGCGCGATTCGACAGCAGGAGTTCGATCTGTTCATCCCTCGGATGAACAGCCTGCCGCTGAAGGATCAGCGCGAGGTCATGGAGCGTCCGTTCTTCTCGCTGTCGAAGCGCAAGCGCCTGAAGCCGATCGAATACACCAGCCCCGACGGCGAGGTCTGGGTCCACGTCAGCGCCAACCCCGCCTTCGGCATCGCCACCATCTGGGACGCCGACATCCTGATCTGGGCGACCTCACGCATCAATCAGATGCGGGAGGCCGGTGAGAACGACCTGCCCCGGACCCTGCACACCACGACCTATGATCTCCTCAAGGCGATCAAGCGCGACACCGGCGGCAAGGGCTATCGGGAACTCCAGGCCGCTCTTCAGCGGCTGGAGGCCACGACGATCCAGACCTCGATCCGGGGGACCAAGCGCAACACCAAGGCGCAGTTCGGCTGGCTCGACGAATGGATGCTGGAGTCGGACGCGGTCACCGGCGCCCCGAAGGGCCTGACCCTCACCCTGTCCAACTGGGTCTATGAGGGGGTCATCAAGGACCGGTCGCTGCTGACGCTGCACGCCGACTATTTCGCCCTCTCCGGCGGCGTTGAGCGCGCCATCTACCGGATCGCCCGCAAGCACGCCGGCGACCAGGCGTCGGGCTGGACATGCCGGGTGAGCGTGCTGCACGACAAGACCGGGAGTGAGAGCCCGCTGAAGCAGTTCAACTACCTGCTCAAGCGGATCGTCGCCGCCAACGACCTGCCCGAATACGACGTCAGTTTCGTCAACGCCGCGGACAACTCGCCGGCCGTCCATTTCATCCGCCGGGACGCCGCCGAGCGCGCCGCGATCAAGGCGGATCTGGCTCGCCTGGCCGCTGATTCGGAGCGCCGGACCCGCGAGGACGCTCGCACGCTCGCCGTCGATGGCATGTTTGAGAAGCGCAAGGTCCCGCCCTCGGGGGAACGGTGACCTATTCCACGGGGTAACGGTGACCCCGGGCACGGGGTATCAGTGACCTTCGGCTCGGGGTATTGGTGACCGAGGCTTTTCGGAAACCCCTGTATCGTATGGGTTTCCTGGGCACTTTGCGGCCTCTAACTCTGTCTAACTTTGTCCCTAAGAAATCCTCTAACGGCGCGCGGCGGACAGGCTGGCTTGCCGTCGCCTTGAACCATGAGGGTTCAGGCTCGGCGCGCTGTTAACTCATTCTTCATTGTATCCGACCGAAAACTTGGCAAATTCCAGCTATCTCGTTGGATATTTGCAAAGGAGGAGGCCATGGCGAAACTTGCACTCGCGGAAAGTGCGGTCTCCGGACCCGTCCTCCTCGACGCCATGACGGCGCTTAGCGACCGTGCCCATGACGTCATCACCCGCCTGCGGGCCACGGTGTTCGCGCCCGGCGAGGAGAAGATCGTCGATCTGCGTTTCACGATCACCAAGGCCGCCGAAATGGTGGGCCGGACTTCGGAAGCGATCCGCCAGGCCGAGGCCGATGGCCGCCTCCCCGCCCCCAGGCTTAGCGCCTCGAAGCGGCGGGAAGGCTACAGCCTCGCCGAGATCAACCATATGCGCGATGTCTTTGGGACCCGGCCACGTCGTGGGCCCGAGGATCCGCCGATCGTCCTGGCGGTTCAGAACTTCAAGGGCGGCGTCGGCAAGAGCACCCTCACCTGCCATGTCGCGCAGTACCTCGCGCTCAAGGGCTACCGGGTCGCGGTGATCGATTGCGACAGCCAGGCGAGCACCACGACCATCTTTGGGTTCAATCCCGACATCGACATCGATGACGAGGAGACCCTCCTCCCCTTCTTCCGTCACGGCGGAGAACCGGACCTCAAGTATGGCCTGCGGGCTACCGCTTGGCCGGGCATTGATCTGATCCCCGCGAACCTCGGGTTATACCAGGCGGAATATGAGGCGGCGGCACGGCTTCGCGGCAATCCTGACGCCTTGGATCGGCTGCGTCGCGGCGTCGAGGGTATGGCCGTCGATTATGACGTGGTCCTACTGGATCCGCCGCCGGCGCTGGGGATGCTGTCGCTGGCGGTACTGCGCGCCGCCAACGCCCTTTTGATCCCGACACCGCCCTCGACCGTGGACTTTGCCTCGACCGCCCACTTCCTGCGGATGATCGTGGAGACCTTGGAGGTCATGCAGAACCATCTGGGCGCGCGGGGCTATCATTTCCTCCGCGTCGTCGCGACCAAGGTCGATGAGGGCAAGAGCGCCCACACCCAGATCCGCGACATGATGGAGGCGGTGTTTGGCGCCGACATGCTGTCGGCCTCGCTGCTCGACTCCGCCGAGATCGACAATGCCAATGTGCAGCTGCGCACCGTCTATGAGCTGACGGGTCCGGCGACGAAGACCTATGAGCGCTGCCGAAACAACCTCGACCGCCTGAATGGCGAGATCGAGCTTCTGATCCGTAAGGCGTGGCCCAGCCATCGGCCGGACCTTCGCCGGCTGGGTTTAGGGTAGGGGAGGGCGGTCATGGCATCCACCACAGGTAAGAACCGCTCCATCCTCGCGGGCCTGGTGGCCCCTGCGGTCACTGAAACCCCGACGCTGGAGCGCGGCGCGCCCGCGACCGAGCGCTTGACCACGCGGCTGACCGGGCTTGCCCGTGTCACAGCCGGCGACATCAAGGAAAAGACGCTCAAGCTGGTTGATCCGGCCCGATGCCGTATGTGGGAGCGGCACAATCGCCGCTACGACCTGCTCAACGAGAGCGTCTGCGGCGATCTCCTGGAAAGCCTTCGCTCCCAGGGGGAGCAGGAGTTTCCCGCGATCGTGCGGCGGGTCGAGGGCGACCCAGACTACGATTTCGAGGTCATTTGCGGCGCACGCCGCCACTGGGCGGTCAGCTACCTCAAGAATGTCGAGCATCGCGATATCCGCTACCTCGTCGAGGAGCGCGAACTCACCGATGAGCAGGCCTTCCGTCTGGCCGACGTTGAGAACCGGTCACGCAAGGACATCAGCGACTACGAGCGGGCGCTGGACTATCGCCACGCCGTTGAAGCCTTCTACGGCGGCACCGCGCAGCGGATGGCCGAGCGGCTGGAAGTGCCAAAGGCCTGGCTTTCGCGTTTTCTCGACCTCGCCAAGCTGCCGACCGACGTCGTCGAGGCCTTCGGCGATGTGCGGCAGCTCCGCGAGAACCATGCCCGCGAGATCAAACCCCTCCTGGCTGACGGTGCGTCGCGCCCTCGGGTGATGGCCGAGGCCAAGCGCCTGGGGGTTCAGCAAGCGGAAATGATCGCCAAAGGCCAGGGGCCTTTGGACGCCCCGAAGGTCCTGGCGCTCCTGAAACGGGCCGCGGCCGGTGACGCGAAACCTGCGGCCAAGGCGGGCAAGCCGGTCACGGCCGTGATCAACGCAGCGGGCGCGACCCTCTTCACCCTGGCGCGCAAGGGGTCGAAGAAGATGGTCCTGGAACTGGCGCTCGATGCGGACGCCAGCAACGCGGATTTCGCCGAGGCCTTCCAGCGCGAGCTGCTCCGGATGCGCCCCAAGGGCTGAAGTTGCCAATTGGCAACTTCCGGATTCTGGCCCCTAAGCGGGCGCCTCGTCTCCTCCAATGTCGCCGAGTTGCCAATTGGCAACTTCTGCAAATCGTCGGGGTATCAGTGACCCGCCTGGGCGCCCGAGAGGGCGTCCGAAGCCCACAAACACCGGGCATGAGCCACATCTTGGCCTGAAGCGCTGACGAGCCTGTGGCTCGGTTGCGAGCGCGAAGGCAAGGCCAAGTCATCATGAGAAAATCGTCCGTCCGCCCGGCGAGGGGGCTGACCCCGGCCTTGGCGGCGTGGGCGATTCTTCCTGTCGCTGCAGCGGCGGTCCTCGGCGCCAGCCTCCCGCAGCCGGCGCTCCTCTGGAACCGCAGTCCAAGCGAACCTTTGGGGCTCTATGTCCGCACGCTGGGCCATCCCACCCGTGGCGCGATCATCGCTTTTCAGGCGCCCGCGCCGGCCTTTCCCTACGCCGATGGGCAGATGGACTACCTGCGCCGAATTCCAATCCTGAAGGCGATTGCCGCAGGGGAGGGCGATCACGTCTGCACCGATGGCGGGACGCTAACGATCAACGGGATCCGTCGCGCGCCGGTGCTCACCCATGACAGCCGGGGTGTGGATCTGCCCCGTTGGGCCGGTTGCCGCGCGATGGCCCGCGGCGAGTTCTTCGTGTTCTCCGATCGCATCCCGAACAGCTTCGACAGCCGCTA
>Ga0172380_10006914_pt1 | contig 12982 bp, 16 predicted proteins | sample Leawe162metaG_FD_119747 | JGI IMG/M metagenome (GOLD analysis project Ga0172380, IMG submission 119747) | Leachate microbial communities from a municipal landfill in Southern Ontario, Canada - Leachate well 162 metaG | ecosystem: Engineered > Solid waste > Landfill > Unclassified | place...
CCACCTGATCGAGGGCGGTGAAGTTGCGACCATGGAAGATCAAGGGCTCGCCACTGCTCGACTTCTTGATCACCTCGATTGCTTCATCGAACAGCGAGTTTCGATCGTCGAACTCAACCCCCACAGCGGCGAACTCCGACGTCAGATAGCCAGTACCGAGGACGAACACGGCCCGACCAGCGGACAGCACATCAAGCGAGGCCATGCCCGATATCTGCAGCAGTGGATTGCGGTACGGCAGGACGAGCAAATGGGTGAACAGCGACAGCTGCGAGGTCACCGCTGCGAAGAACGACAGCACTGCGAAGGGATCGAAGGCCTCATGCCCGCCATTGTCGAGCCACTTGCGCGAAGGCGCTGGGTGATCGGTCACTCCCAGACCATGCAGACCGAGCCTCTCGAGGTGCCTGCACACCTCCGTCATGGTTCCCGGCTGAATCCACTGCCCGTTCATGTCAGACCGAACGGGATAGTCAGTGATGAATTTCATTGCAGGGCCTCTTCACGGGAACTAGGTTTGCGTGGCATTCGGATTCACGGGGTCGAGCCGTGAGGCAACCCTATGAGTCCGTTCGTTTCTCGACCGACACTTTGCATCACCGCGAGCATGGGAGATTCTGTGACTGACTACGACGTCATCGTTCTTGGCAGTGGATTCAGCGGACTTCGAGCTGCAGTCTCGGCCAGTGCACAAGGCGCCTCTGTGCTCGTCGTCGAGGCGCAGCCAGAGCTCGGCGGACGCAGTCAGTTCTCCTGGGCAGGAATCATGGGCGCTGGCACCCGTTTTCAGCGTGAGCGTGGCATCGACGACACTCCAGAGGCTCTCCTCGATCAGTACCTGCGAGTGAACAACTGGCGCATCGACGCAGGGGTGGCAAAGGCACTGGCGTACGGCTGTGGTCCAGAGATTGAGTATCTTGCCGATCAGGGCCTTGAGATCCTCGCGGTCAATCCCGATGATGGCCAGGAGGTCCCTCGCGTTCATCGCACCACAGGCGGACGGGCCATCATCAACATCCTCGTGCGCGAAGCACGGGCGAATGGCGTCGACTTCGCGATGGACAAGAGAGTCGACCGACTTCTCATCGGTGACACCGGAGTGGTGGGAATCGCCACGGCTGATGCCGAGGTCAGTGCCAGGTCCGTGGTTCTCGCGACAGGAGGCATGGGTGGCAATCGAGCCTTGATCAACACCTGGCTGCCGGGCCTCGCCGAGGCGGCGGGTTCGTGGATCGCACCGGTCGGCGGCGATGAGCTGGCGAAGTACGCACAGGGAGACGCGATCGAGTTCGCCTCGCAGGTTGACGCCCAGGTTGCCGGCTTCGACATGTGGGAGGCCACTATCCGACCGGGCTACGTGCAGGTCTCCAATCCTGCATTGCCCGGCTGGCTGGTGATGGTTGACGGAACCGGTCGCCGGTTCGTCGACGAGACCGCAGGCATCGCAGTGATGCAGGGGGCGATCTCAGGTGCCCAGGCACCTGTCTTTGCGGTCTTCGATCAGGCATCGAAGGAGGCATACCGACCAACGGGGCACAAGGCTGCGGATCCGCGCGAGCGACGACGACTGCATCCTGACTGGGTCGAGGACACCATCGATGCAATGGTCCGAGACGGTAACGTCACGACTGCTCCCACAATCGATGAACTCGCACAGGCCATCGGTCTTGCGCCAGAACCTCTGAGGGCAACCCTGGAGCGGTACAACCGCGACGTGGAATCTGAGGAGGACACGGAGCAGCTCAAGGAGGCATCGGTCATGCGCCCAGTTGCCACCCCTCCGTTCTTCGCGACGCCATTGCGACTGGCCTCGGTCGGCTTCACCGCCGTTGGTCCTCGCGTGAACGCCGAGGCTCAAGTGATCGGCACCAACAACGCCGTCATTCCAGGACTGTTCGCCGGTGGGGAATGCGCTGGCGGGATTGTCGGCCCCATGCATCTGGGCGGCAATCCCGTCGCCTCCTGCCTGGTGTTCGGACGCATTGCGGGCCAGAGTGCGGCCACGAGCGCTCTCGGCACTGCCTGAGGCAATGCTCTTGCTATACCGGGAATTGCCCAGTGAAATGTGGCGAATTCACATTTCACCTATCCCAACCACACCTTGTGTGCGTACCCTAAGGCCCAGTACGCCATCCTTGATCGCGCATCTCATGGAGAGTGGGGCGAGATGATCGATGAACAAGAGTTGCCCTCCGGGCTTCACCACGTCAACAACGACGAGCTCCAAGACGAGGCCTCACTGACCCGCTTTCCCATGAAGCTGATGGGGCTGTACCTGGGGATTTCCTTTGTTTGGATCCTCACGTCCGACCGCATCGTGAGCGCCCTCTTCCCCGACTCTTCCACCGAATCCTGGGTGCAGACCTCCAAGGGCATCGCGTATGTCGTGGTCACCGCAGCCGTCATGAACGCGGTTGTTTCCTCGTATATGAAGAAGGTCCAGGCGAGTCGACGAGAGTTGGAGGACGCCTGGGACGAGACGATCCTCGGCTGGGCACTTGCCATGGATGCACGCGAGTCGCATCTCGCCCTGCACTCGCAACGTGTTGCCGATCTGACTGTGGCCCTGGCCAGGCATATGAACCTTCCGGAGAGCAAGCTACGCATGATCTATCGTGGGGCCCTGCTGCACGACATCGGCAAGCTCGGCGTGCCGGAGGCAGTCCTGTCCCAGCCAGGTAAATTGACCGACGAGCAGTGGACCCTCATGAAGACGCATCCCGACAATGCGGTCAAGATGCTCACGCCCATCAAGTTCCTTCGCCCCGCAATGGACATTCCGCAGAGCCATCATGAAAAGTGGGATGGCACCGGGTATCCGCAGGGGCTCGCACAGTTGCAGATACCTCCGATGGCGCGGATCTTCGCAGTAGTCGATGTGTACGACGCATTGACCTCCTATCGCACGTATCACGATTCCCTCAGCCACGAAGATGCCATGCGCGTCATTCACGAGGAGTCTGGTACTCATTTCGACCCTGAGGTCGTCAAGCAGTTCGAGGAGTTGATGCTCGCCACAGATCGCTCCGTGTTCTCGTAATCGACTGCAAAAGGCTTCAGAGGACGCGGCCACGGATCAAAGCAAACAGGCCAGCAGGTTGATATCCGTGGCAGTCTCCCAAGTCGAACGCCAGGAGCTCAGCAGGGTCCGCACATGCCACTCGTAGTTGTTGCCGAGCAATTGCAGGGGCACTGGGTTGTCGAGATAGCTGGTGGCCGTCGTGGTCCAAGGGCCTGCAGCCACCGAACCATCAGACACATTGATCCGGACGACTTCGTAGCCATCGATTCCCGCAGTAGTGGACGCAGTCCACGTGATGTTCGACCTGCAGGTCAGCAAGGGCAGGATGTTCAGTGTCATCGATGCCTTGAGGTTCGTGGGCGGGGCCACGGTCAGCGAAGAAAGGCTGTTCGAGCCATTTGACGTGCTGTCGACGAAGGCTGCAGTGCTCTCGCTCAGTCGCGAGGTCACCGAGAAGGCGGCGCACAGTGCCACAACGAGCGCCGCAGTCGGCAGCCAACAACGCAAGGTGGCACTTGTCAGTCGGCCTCTACTTGGCATCTCGAGCATGCCCGAGGTCTCCCAACGACAAGGAAGCAAGGCGTGGTGCAGCCACGGCGCACAGCAGTTCCAGCCCTTGCATGGCCAGTGGGTCCTCCACTGAGGCCCCGATCGCCCACACCCCACCCACCCCGGGAATACCAGTGACGGCTATCACGAGCTGAGGCTCATCCCCGGGAATGAGGACGCATCTTCCGGGTTCACTATTCGCCTGGTGGAGTGCGGCCGATGACACGGCGACTCGCTCGGGTGCCGCAAACGATGCAGCAACCACGTCCACAGCCAAGGAGCCGGTGCTTTCCAGCTGTCCCTCGACGTTCATCCAGGCGGCAAGGCAGAGCACACGCGTATCGAGCACGCGAGCGGCAAGCACTACGAATCTCTCCAGCAGCGCGGCTTGGTCACCGGCCAGCGCGGCGTCGGTATCCACGAGGAGTGCCAGCATGGTGGCTCGCTGCTCAGCACGGGCCTGCGCCTGCTGATAGCCCACCGCTGCATCAACCAGTCGTGCAGAAAGGAACGCAGCAGGCAGGGAGACCAGCAGCAGGAGTCCCAGCAGCACGGCCGTAGCCCCTGCCTGATTGGGGCCTTCGTAGGGCGCCCATGCCAATTGCGCCACGGAGATGACAGCGAAGGCCAGCCAGATCCCGACCATGGCCGCCATGCCCAGGCGATAACCGGCCTCCAGAAGGGGCAGCACCATCACCATGGCGACCGGATCGCTCGGCTGCACATCGTGCATGCCAAGCAGGAGCACGGCCAGAACCGAGTCCAGGACGACTACCAGAGTCCCCGCCAAGATGAATGAACCGCGGCGAATAAGCGACCGGTCCAGATTCGTCGCCACCAAAGCAGCAGCGATCAGGCCAACAGAGACGAAATCCTGTGCATCTGGTTTGGCAGTCACCACCACCAGCAACGCGACGAGCAGGATGATCACGCGAAGACGCCCGATGGCCTGGTCAATCGGGATGCGTGCGCGAGACCTCACGAGGAGTGCCACGCCTGACGAAGGATGCGGGCATGCGTGTCCTCGGGCACCAGGCGTGCTACCTCGGGCCGTGACGCGTGCAGGAAGACAGCTGATGGAGGCCGAGCTGGCCACGGGGCATCCACCACGCGCATGAGGCGCCCGCCCTCGATCGCCGTTCCAACAGCGACCAGGATCAGCAGCACGCTGAAGTACCACTGTCCCTGCGCCCACCACAGGCGCGGCAGACCGGCCCAGGGCACCACCATGAAGGCCACGCCGATCACCTGATCGGGAAGGACCAATCGCGTATCGGGAGCATTGTTCGCATCACCCTTGGTGACGAGCCCCGACGCATTGACATCGACGACTCGATGCACGACCCACGAGCCGCGCTCAGCGTCGTTGAAGACGATGATCGATTGCATCCCTATCGTTCGAGGATCCATCGGACGATAGGCAATCACGTCGCCTTCGCGCAATGCCGGTTCCATGGAGCCGGAGACCACCACGCTCGAGCCCCAGCCCGGGACCAGTCCCGGGACAAGTGCCAAGACCATCAGGGTCAGCATCGAGATTGATGCGAACAAGCCGGTGGCCCCCGCCAAGAAGCTGATGACCTCAGGACGCAATGAGCGTTCATGAGCGGGTGAAGCCCAGGTCACGACGACCTGACCTCCCAGGTGAATCCGAAGCCGGCGGTCTTTCCAGCTGCTGCAGCCACATCCTGCACCGTCAGCGTGAATTTGAATGTGCGGGTCTCGGTGGGGCCCGCCGGATCCCACGTGGTGAGTCCGTTCGCATAGTCGGGATAGGTGGTTGCGAACCCGTCAAGGGTGCCCGTGTAGAGCGTAGATGACGACGTGAACCCCGTGCAGTCAGCAAAAGTGCCACCCGTACCCATGTCGATACTCAGATTGAGATAGCTTGCCAATGTGCCAGTCGGGGCCCCTGCGGAGTAGAGGCGAATTGCAGCGGGATTGAGCGACCCTGAGTACTCGACGACAATGCAGTGCGACCGAACATCCAGAGGACCCAAGTTCGTGATGTTGTTGAACATCGCCACGCCTGAATCATCATCGGTCAGCACTACAGTTCCCGTGCTGACCGAGTTGGCTGCGTTCTCCGTCGTCGCTACGAAGGCCGCTCGTGATACCGACACGACCAGGAAGGCCACGAACAGCAGAGCTGCAACCACCGCGCCCAGCCTGGCAAGACTGATATCGCGGCGCGCTCGCCTATTCCCCTCCCCCAGTTCCTGAGCGGCCACGGCCGCCTTCGGACCTCTGCGCCGGGAGAGCCATCCACCTTCAGTCATGTTGTTCGCCCACTCGCAGTTCGCATGTCATGTCCCGTTCGACGGTCTTCTCAACAAGGTGGCCTTCACGTTGCAGGTCTGCGGTACGAAGCATGTTCGCACACTCCCATATTTCCAGAAGTCAATCACGCACTTGAAAGGAATCGGCAAGTCGTGCAATGCACGCAAGACCTTCCATCACCTCCGTCAGTTATGGACCTTGTCACATGCTTACCTGGCCGTGACGGTCCTGATGGTGCGTCTGAGCCTGTTGATTCGTTCCTTGCTCGGCCATTTCACATCGGTAACGAGTCCGGTCCTTTCGAGCAGCCGAATGATGATCGCACTGCTGTCGAGTTGCCCCCGGAGTACACCGTGGCGCGCACTGCTGGGGTCGGCGTGGTGATAGTTGTGGTAGTTCTCGCCGCATCCGACGATCGCGATCCATCCGATGTTGCCTGATCTGTCACGACTGTTGAACGGGCGCTTGCCAATCACATGGGTGATGGAGTTGATGGACCACGTGAGGTGGTGTACGAGGGCGACTCGCACGAGTCCTGCCCAGAAGAATGCTCTTGCTGCACCCTGCCAACCATCGGCGGCGTAACCGATGGTGATCGGGATTGCGAATGTCAGGACTGCTATGACAGGCCAGAGACGACTGATGCGATCGATCATCCTGTCTTCGAGGAGATCAGGGGCGTACTTGCGAGTATTGGTGCCTTTGTAGGTGAAGAGCCAGCCGATGTGGGCGTGCAGGAGCCCCTTTGACACGTTGCGAGTGCCGGTCCCGTAGGCCCACGGTGAGTGAGGGTCCTCGGGCTGGTCGGAAAATTGGTGGTGCTTGCGATGGTCGGCAACCCAGTCGACGACTCGTCCTTCGACCGCAACGCTGCCTGCGATGGCAAGGATCGCTCGGGTGATCGGCCTGGCCTTGAACGCATTGTGCGTGAAGAGCCGGTGATAGCCGATGGTGATGCCGTGCACGCCGACGTAATAGAGGGTCACCATCATGATGATGTCCAGTGGAGTCACCCAGCGCTTCAGGAAGGCAATGGGCAGTGCGGCGATGAGAGCGGCAAGAGGCACCGCGACGAATATCGCAAGGATCGCTCTGGCGATTGGCCCTGGGGCGCCAGTGGAGTCGGCCTGCGTGTGAATTGGTTCTGGTCTGGTGGCGGTTTGAATGGTCACGCTGAGTGATCATCCGGGTGCTGCGTGCTGTGTTTCATGATCTATTTACCGATGCTTGCGTTCAAAGGTCCTGCTGCGCCTACTGACGAGTTCTTGTTCCTTCCTTGCCAGTGTCTCACAGGTTCCGATGCGCAATTTGCATGCCTATTGGCCCGCCACGCCCCGAGATTCGGGCGGATACGAAGCCGTTGTCTTGTGAGTGAGAGTCCACCGCCTACGAGGCCTTGGCCACCGACAGCGTCACCACTGCCTCGCCCTCGGCCTGGCTGAACATCACGCTGATGGTCTTGCCGTTGCCCTCGGCACCGATGATGACCAGATCTGCGGTCTTGGTTTCGCTGGTGATCGTGTAGCCGGCAGCCTCGAGCGCAGACTTGTAGGCACCAGCCATCGCTGCTGGGTCACCGGCTGTCTTCCACATGGCCGATGCCTCGCCGCTTGTCTCCGACACGGAGACGGTGAACAGGGTGCCGTCGACAGTCGGGACATCGGAAGGCCAGTTGCTCGGCAATGCCACGTCCTCGCCGATCGATACCGCCGTGCCGTCCTCGTCTGTGACGGTCACCTTGTCGCCCTCGATGTCGACATCGGAGCCGGTCCCAGCCTCGATTGCCTGCTCGGTCAACGACTCAGCGCTCTGGCCGCAGGCACTCATGATCGGCGCACCAAGAAGGAGCGTTGCTGCCACGGTGATGCGCGCGAGTGTGGTGTGTTGCATGATGACCCCCCAGATTCGATGCCAACGGTTGGCGTGACATCGCCATCCTTGCGCGTTGGAGGCTGTCGCGCACCTGACTTTGGTCCCTGAATCAGGCAGCCTTGGACATCCCCTGCGATGGGTGAGGACTTGGGGAGCCAGGCCTCCGTGCCGGTGCAGCTCGGATTCATCAATCCGGAAGGCCTTCCGGTCACCGGAGCAGACTGTGAGATGACTCAACGCGTGACGTCTATCCAGAGGGAGTAATCGAAGTAAGCGGCATGGAAATTGTGAAGGTCGAGCCACCCCCTAACCCTTCACTCTGCGCGATGAGCCTGCCAGCGTGGTCATTCACGATAGCTCGAGCGATGGTGAGTCCAAGGCCACTACCGCCCGAGCCAGTGGTGACTCGAGCTGCGTCGACCCGGTGAAACCGGTCGAAGATCTTGGCCAACTCAGTCTCGTGGATTCCTTCTCCCTCATCGATAACCTCGATGAGGGCATTCGACCCTTCTGACCGCGTGACGACCTTGACGGATCGCCCATGCGGCGTGTGACGAAGCGCGTTGTCCAGCAAGTTCGCCAGCACCTGCTGCAAGCGCAGTTCATCGCCCATCACGGGTAAAGCCTCGGTGGATTGTGCGAGGGTCAAGACGACGCCAAGGGCTTGATAGCCGGGAGCCGCGGCGGCGACGGCCGCGACGCATGTGTCGCGAATATCGATTGGTGTGAGTTCAAGGCCCAGGGCGTGCTCTTCGGCGGCGGCGGTTTCGCGTAGATCCCGTGCCAGGCGCTTGAGCCGGTGTACCTGATAGCGCATCGTGGACCAGGCCTCGTCATCGCGTGCGATGACTTCGTCCTCGAGCCCGTCTATATAGGCCTCAAGGGTCGCCAGGGGTGTGCGCAGCTCATGAGCAAGGTCGGCGAGCAGGCGAGATCGAGCCGCCTCGGAGTCGCCTAGCCTGGCAGCCATTTGGGTGAAGGAAGTGGAGAGTTGATCGAGCTCACTGCTGAAGCCCGCATCCGGGACGAGCACATCGAAATGTCCTGCTGCCACGGACTGTGCAGTCTTGGCCAACTGCTCAATGGGGCGCGATACGCGTCTCACCAGGAACCAGGACACCACACCTGCCGCGGCGACAGATACCGCCGTGGCCACGGCAACGGAGATACCGAAGGCGTAGGCGAAAGCCTCCTCGGCGTGCAGTTGGACATACGAGGACACCACGCCCAGGTGGCTCAAGTGCTGATGGAAGAGGGCTGGTGCTGCGAACCAGGCGGTCACGATGAGCGTCACAGCGCCAATGCCCACGACAATGGTCTGCGCCAGCATCATTCGCGTGGCGAACCGTGGCCGCTGCTTCACGACTGCATCACCAGGCCATAGCCGACGGCGCGCACGGTGCGAATGAATCGAGGATCGGACGCATCGTCTCGGAGCTTGGTGCGCAGGTGGTTGACATGGACGTCTACGACGTGCTCGTCGCCTACCCAGCCTGGTCCCCAGACAGCCTCGATGAGTTGACGGCGCGACAGCACCGCGTGTGGCCGCGCCATCATCGCGGCCAGCAGGTCGAACTCGGTGCGCGTCAGTTCCACTTGATGTCCATCAACCAGACTCGTACGCGCCTGCACGTCGACTTCCAGACCAGCGATCGACATCGGCGGCTGGGGGGCTGACACCGCAATCGAGGAACGCGGCCTGCGCAGCATGGCCCGCACGCGGGCGATGAGTTCACGCGGTGAGAAGGGCTTGACCAAGTAGTCATCTGCACCCATGGTGAGGCCAAGGACTTTGTCGACCTCCTCGTCACGTGCAGTCAGCATGATGATGTAGGCATCGCTGAACTGACGGATGAGTCTGCACGCCTCGATTCCGTCGAATCCGGGAAGCATGACGTCCAGAACAATCAAGTCCGGGCGATGCGAGCGCGCGACCTCGACAGCGTCAGGTCCGGTGTGGGCCAGAGCGACGTCGAATCCTTCGCGCACGAGGTAACTGCTGATCACACCGGTGAGAGGAATCTCATCGTCTACGACGAGCACGCGCAAGGCATCAGCCATGAGCTGGCGGCCCCGGGTGCTCCAAGAGCCGGCGTGCCTCGGCATAGGCCTCGGCGTCGATCTCACCGCTGGCGAATCGACGATCAAGGATCGCTCGCGGCGATTCAGGGGACAACGTTGCCTGATCACCGCTGCCTTGGGTGAATCGAATAATCGCCCAGATTCCCACCCCGATCAGGGCGATCCAGAAGATCATCATGATGCCCATCCCCCACCAGTTCGTACCGTTCCAGCCATAGCCGTCTTGAAACCAGCCCATCATCTCCGGGCCTCCTCGCTTCCATGGCACCTCACGGCGCCCCATGTGTCCATTGTCGCGTCGCCGGATATCGATAGGCGTGCGGATCGATCAAGATTCGATGAAGGAGCCGCATCTGCGCCCTTGATCCAATCTTCATCCTTTCTTGCGGATACCTCTACTGACCAACATCGATGATTGACCGAGAACAAGAAGTGCTCCGAGGTACAGCGCATGAAGGGATCGCCATGGAGATGACTCGCCGGCAATTCGGTCTGGGGTTCCTGGGCACTGGGCTGGCCCTCGGCGTCGCGGCTTGTGGCGGCAATCCCGGGGCCCTTGCCAGCAGCACGTCAACGGCGCTGCCAACTGTCCCAGCAACCTCAGGTCAACTACGGAGATATGTACTCGAGGCCAAGCCTACCCGCGTTGACCTCGGAGGTCGGGTCGTGAATACCTGGGCATTCGGCGACAGCGTTCCCGGCACCCCACTGCGTGCAACCGCGGGAGATCGCGTCCAGGTCGCTTTCAAGAACAGTCTGCCGATGGCGACCAGCGTGCACTGGCACGGCCTGCAGATCGTGAACGCCATGGACGGAGTGCCCGGCGTGACCACACCAGAGACGCTCGCCGGTGGAACGTTCGACTTCGACTTCGTGATTCCGAATGCGGGAACGCACTGGTTCCACCCCCACCACGGATTGCAGATGGATCGCGGACTGTATGCGCCCTTCATCGTCGATGACCCCAGCGAGGCCGGCGCCTACGACTCAGAATGGATCCTGGTGCTGGACGACTGGACCGACGGCCTCGGCAAGAGCCCGGAGCAGATCATGGCGGGCCTGCAATCAGCTGGGGGCAGCAGCCATGGTGGCATGGCGGGCATGGACATGGGTGGTGGAATGGGTGGGATGGACGGTGGTGACGTCACCTATCCGGCCTACCTGATCAACGGGCGCATGACATCGGATCCCCAGACATTGGCAGCCAAGCCAGGCCAGCGGGTGCGCCTGCGCATCATCAACGCCTCTGCTGACACGATCTTCACCGTCGCACTCGACGGCCACGACCTGGGTATCACCCACACCGACGGATACGCCGTGCAGCCCATCACCACCCAGGCATTGCGCATCGGTATGGGCGAGCGGTACGACGCAATCGTGACCCTCGGTGACGGCGTTTTCACCTTCGCTGCCCAGCCCTACGGGAAAGAGGGGCTCGCCCGTGCGCTCGTGCGAACCGGCGGCGGAGCCGCACCCAAGGCGGGCTACCGGCCAGGCAATCTGGACTCGCAGCCCTTGACCGTCGGATCGCTCCAGGCTGCCCCTGGTACGGCATTGCCGTCCCGCGCGCCCGACACCGTCCAGGACCTGGTTCTTTCCGGAGCGATGGCCCCCTACGAGTGGACCATCAATGGCGCCGCATACGACAACATGACGCCTTTGACGATTGGCTCAGGCCAGGCAGGACGCTTGCGGGTCTTCAATCAATCGATGATGTCGCACCCCATCCACTTGCATGGGCACACCTTTCAGATCGGCGAAGCCGGTGGCACGGGGCCTCGCAAGGACACCGTCCTGGTGCCCCCGATGGGGGCGGTCGATGTCGACCTCGTTGCCGATAACCCGGGCAAGTGGATGGTCCACTGCCACAACGCCTATCACGCAGAGGCCGGAATGATGACGCGCCTTGACTACGTGACCTAGCACCACCACCCACGAACCATCGCCCGCATTCGCACGTGTCTCAACCAATCACCATCACGACCAAGGAGTCACCATCACATGAATAGACGCCCACTCGTCATTGCAGGCACCGGCCTTGCGATCGCTGCGCTGCTCACCGCCTTCGGAGCCGCAGATTTCGCCAATGCCGCGAGCAGCAGCCCCACGCCGATGGCATCAGCATCCAAGACCATGTCCAAGGGAGCCAAGGGCGATATCGCCTTCGCACAGATGATGATCCCGCACCATCAGCAGGCCATCGATATGGCGGACCTGGCACTCGTTCACGCGAGGTCCAATGCCGTGGTGAAACTGGCCAAGCAGATCAAAGCAGCCCAGAACCCAGAGATCACGATGATGGGCAACTGGCTCGCCAAGTGGGGAGTCTCCGGATCGTCAGGCGCATCTTCCTCGACAGCGAAGCCTTCAAGCAGCGACCCGATGGCAGGCATGGACATGGGCAGCACCGCAGGACCAGGAATGATGGGTGATGCCGATATGGCCAAACTGGCCGCTGCCCGGGGCGCCGCATTCGACAAGATGTGGCTGCGCATGATGGTCACTCACCACCAAGGGGCGATCATCGACGCCAAGCAGGTCCTGGCAACCACCAAGGACGCTGCCGTCAGCAAGTCGGCGCACTCGATCATCAGCGGGCAAACCGCGCAGATAGCAACCATGCGCCATTTGCTGGCAGCGCAGTAGGCAGCGTCACATTGTGCCTTTGCGTGGGAGGGCGGCGAGTCTTTCGCCATCCCACGCAAAGGGCGCCTAGCCTGAGAATCCCGCGAAATCTGGAGTCATCGTGCTGCTGGTCATGGACTGGATCACCCCAACATTCACCCGCGCTCGGACACTCCTGCCATTCGCCCTGGTGGCGCTGGCAGGCGTGCTCGGATTCGCCTGGATGTGCGACGGCGTCGGGGACCGCGACGGTGCCACCTACGCAGATGCGCCAGTCGCATCATGGTTCGCGGCCCATCGGACCGTCAGCGAAGGACAACTCGGACTGCTCCTGGCCAAGGCAACCACGCCGGTCGTGCTCATCGCCGCAGTCGCCGTCGCGGCGCTGGTCCTATGGCGATACGGACGCAGACTCGAGGCAGCCCTCCTTGCTGGCGCAGTGTTCATCGCCTACGCCGTCGGCTACGCCGCCAAGCACCTCGAAGGACGCGCACGACCGCTTGCTCCGACCAACCTGGCACCCGAATCAGAAGCATCCTTCCCATCAGGCCA
>Ga0172380_10006916_pt1 | contig 12982 bp, 13 predicted proteins | sample Leawe162metaG_FD_119747 | JGI IMG/M metagenome (GOLD analysis project Ga0172380, IMG submission 119747) | Leachate microbial communities from a municipal landfill in Southern Ontario, Canada - Leachate well 162 metaG | ecosystem: Engineered > Solid waste > Landfill > Unclassified | place...
AGAAGTCCGAGCTCCAAGATGTAGAATGAGAATATTTCAAAAATTTTCCAATCGATGCTGTAGAGACTTCCTATGAAATTCCAGCTCAAGAATGCGAGTACGAAACATAGAGAAGTTAACACTTCGAGTCCGAAATAGTGGCGGCTTATGCTTTTGCCACAATACGCGCATTTGCCTCGCAAAAAAATGAAACTGAAGACCGGAATTAGGTGTCTCCATTTGAGTGGTTTTTTGCAGTATGGACACATGGATCTTCCGAGAAAGATTCCTTTCTTTTTGTTGCGTACTCGAAAGAGTACGACGCTCAAGAAACTTCCTACTGCCGCTCCGAACACCGCGACTATAATTGCTGTTAAAAGTGTCATGTTATTGTTGTAATGAGGTTGAGGACGAAATGTCCGCCTTCAGTATATCATTAAATCTCAATGCCGCTAGGTTGGAGATTGAGTTTCCGTTTCCTAGGGAATACGCTTTTTTGTAGTATTCTTTTGCTAGATCTCTAATGTTCTGTTTTTCGTACATCCAGCCCATGTTCAGGTATGCGTGATCCAGACGTGGATCCATCTCTAGTGCTGTTATCAGGTTTTCTTTTGCCTTATCGTAATCGCCGTTTGCGACAAAAGCCCAGCCTCTCAAGCTGAAGCTGATCGCTTCGTTAGGGAATTGTTCGACTGTTTTTTCGGCAATCTGAATTGCTTTGTGAGTTTTGTTCTCTTTTTCGATACAGATCCAGATGGCTTTGGTGTAGAGGTTGATATCCGCTATTCCGGAGTCGATTATGTTCAAGTAGGATTGCAGAGCTTTGTCGTATTGTTTTTTGATCAGATTAAGATCTGCCAGTTTCTGTTCTACTAATGTCGATGGTTCGAATCCTGCTTTTTTTGCCTGCTCCAACGCGTTGATCGCGTCGTCATATTTTTCTTGTATTGCGTACGTAATCCCGATGAAGAAAAGTGTTTCTGGTTTCTTTGGGTCTAGTATTTTTGCCTGTAGTAGTGCGTCGAGCGCGTCGTCTGTTTTTCCTGTTTGGAGGTATGAATATCCGAGCATTACCCATGCATCTCTGTAGTTATTTTGCAGGGAAATTGTGTCGAATAACAGGGGAATGGCGGCTGAGTATTCTCCCGCGTCTATGAATGCTTTTGCGAGAAGGGCTTCTACGTGCTGAGCTTTTGCGTCGCGATTTAGAGAAATAGCTTGATATGTCTCGAGAAAAACATCGATTTTGGCTCTCAATGTATCGTTGAAATCTTTTTCTGGTCCTTCCGTGTTAAGAAGCTCTTTCAGGGCTGTTAATTCGGTTGTTGCTTCTGTGTGTTTTTTTTGTAAAATTTTGAGGATTGCTTTGTAGTATTTTACTTCTATATTTTCGTTGGGGAGTTCGTCGAAGTAAGTGATTGCCTTTTGCATGTCCTCTTTGTTGATGTACGTTCTGCCGATCAGGAGGTCTATCTGTGTGCTTTTTTGGATTTCTTCCAATTGTTGGAAGTACAGTCTTGCTTCTATCAATTGGTTGTCTTCGAAATAGGTGAGTCCCAGTTTGTATAACGCCTGAATTGAATTTGGATTTTGGCTTAGAGCTTTTTTATATGCGGTTGTTGCTTCTTGGTAATATCCTTTTTCTCGATAGTTGTCGCCTTCAACGATGAAATCTGATTGAGTTTTTTCTTCTTCAACTTCCTTTTGAATCTCGTCTTGTAATTGGGTGGTTGAAGATGTTGGAATTTTGTTTTCGATTATTCCGTCTTCAATCGCTGTATCTGGTCTTAGGTAGTGATAAGCAAGGAACGCTGTTCCCGTGATTATTACTATCCAAAGAAATTTGAGGAATTTATTCATTTTTGAATTGTATGTGTGTTGCGCTACAGATTGCGACAGCTATCGCGTCTGCGACGTCATCAGGTTTTGGTGTTTTTTCCAGATTCATCATGAGTTTTACCATTTTTTGGACAGCTTTTTTGTCGGCTCTTCCGTTTCCGCAGACTACGCTCTTTATTTCCGATGGACCGAATTCTTCTATCTCCATTCCTTTTGATGCGCATTTTTGAGTGATGACTCCGCGTGCTTCAGCTACCTGGATTCCTGTCTTGATGTTTTTGTTAAAAAAAAGTTTTTCTACCGCTGCTTTGTCGGGTTTCCATTTTTCCAATATCTCTTCCATGTCTGTCGCTATATGATTCAGGCGTTCCGCGTTCTTTAATTCTTTTGTTGTGTGAATGTATCCGAAGTCCAGAAGTTTTAATTTTTTGTTTTTTACTTCGAGGATAGAGAAGCCTGTTGTTGCCGTTCCTGGATCGATGCCTATTATTATCATTCTGCTTTATTTTATGCCGTCAGGGATGCTATTGAACCTGAGCTTTTTGCGTTGAAAACTATTACTATTTTGTCTTTTTTTGCTACTACTTTCTGTGATATTAAGTAGCGTAAAATTTCGTTCGCAAAATTCTTTTTTTGCTGTTGTTGAGTAAATTTTTTGTACAACGATTTGTTTACTCCCCATAGTAGTCCGAGTTCTCGTATCAGGTTCGGGTTTGGTGTTATTACGATGATTGGGATTAGTACTCTTTGTTTTGCCACTTGTCTTGCCGTGTATCCATCGTTCGAATAAACGATTAATAAGTTTGCTTTTGAATTGGTGGCTAGTTCGCATGCTGACAAGCAGGTTGCGTTTATTTCTTCGCGTAAAATTCCTCTGTGTTTTTTTAGTTCGTTTTCGACTGCCGAAATTACTTTTGCAAGTGTTTGGACTGATTTTACAGGGTAGGCTCCTGTTGCTGATTCGTTTGATAGCATGATTGCGTCTGTACGGTCATAAACCGCGTTGGCCGCGTCTGAAATTTCCGCTCTTGTTGGGGTTGGATTTTCGATCATTGAGGAAAGGACTTGAGTTGCGGTGATTACCGGTTTGCCTTTTTGATTTGCGAGTTTGATGATTGTTTTTTGTACGATCGGCACTTGTTCCGGTTTGATTTCAATTCCAAGATCGCCTCTCGCGACCATTACTCCGTCGGCTTCGTTTATTATTTCTTCCAGATTATCGACAGCTTCGTGGCGCTCGATTTTCGCGATTATCTTTATGCTCTGATTTCTTTTCGATGATTTTGTGAGAATTTTTCTTAAGTCTTTGATGTCTTCCGCCGATTTTACGAAAGATAGTGCGACGTAATCTATACCGAGAGAAAGTCCGAATTTTAGGTCTTTTAAATCTTTTGGTGTGAGAGTTTTTGCTGAGATGCTTGAATTTGGTGTGTTGATGCCTTTGTTTGAATAAAGAGTTCCTTTGTTTTTTACGGTTACGTAGATTTTGGTGTCTGATATCTTGGTGATTTTTGTTTGAATTTGTCCGTCGTCAATGTACAGATCGTGGTTCTTTTTTACGTCTTTGTGGAGGTTCTTATACTGAACTGGTATTACAACGAATGACGATTTAAAATCGCTTTTTCCTTCCGTTGAGAGAATGAGTTTTTGGTCTTTCTTCACTGGAATTCCTTCTGGTGGAAGTTTGCCGAGTCTGATTTTTGGACCTTGAAGATCTTGAAGAACGGAGACTGTGCGAGAGTGTTTCTTCTCAACTTTTCGAATGTTTTTTACGATTTGTTTGAAGTTTTCATAAGAACCGTGTGAAAAATTAAGCCGTGCGACATCCATGCCGGCCTGAACCATTTCTTCGATTCTTGAAAATGAATCGGAGCTTGGTCCAATTGTCGCTACGATTTTTGTATAATTAGTTCGCATAAGTATGAGGGTTACTTTATGAACATTCTTTGTTGATATTCTACTTCACGGTCACGCTTTTTGCCAGATTTCTCGGTTTGTCCGGGTCATTTTTACGAAGGACTGCCAGTGAGTACGCTAGGAGTTGAATTGGAATGATGTTCACAATAGGGGAGGCATGCGATGCGTCAGGTACGCGGATCCAATAATCGAATGCGTCGTTTTTTTCAGGACTTATTCCTATTATGTATGCTCCGCGAGCTTTTAGTTCGATTGCGTTTGAAATGATTTCGTTTTTCGTTTCGTCATTTGCGACTATCGCTATGCATGGAGTTCCTTTTGCAATAAGTGCGATTGGTCCGTGTTTTAACTCGCCTCCTGCGAATCCCTCCGCGTGAATGTAAGCGACTTCTTGGATTTTGATTGCTCCTTCAAGTGCGATTGGATAATTTTTTCCGCGTCCGATCAGGTACATTGACTCGATGTTTTGTATTTTTCTTGCGAGTTTAGTGATGTGCTCTTCGTATCTTGGATTCAACATGTCGTTGATCTGACTTAGTGTGTCTATAAGAAGTTTCTTCCCCTGTTCCACGCCTCCGTTGCATGCGAACGCGAGCAAGGTCAGGATTGCGATTTGGGCTGTTGTCGCCTTTGTTGAGACGACTGCTTTTTCGATACCTACTTTTATTGGGATTACTATGTCGGCAATTCTGGCCATTGTTGAAGATTCGACGTTTACGATCGCCATTACTTTTGCGCCTTTCTTTTTGGCAATCTCGATGGCTTCTAGGGTGTCGGCTGTTTCACCGCTTTGAGAGATAGCAACCAGTAGAGATTTTTCTCTTATGAAGTTTTTGTAATTAGAAAATTCTGAACCGAAAGTTGTGTTTACGTGCCTGTGGGCTATCTCCGCAAAAAGATATTCTCCGACCATTGCAACTTTGCCTGTTGTTCCGCATCCGATGAAATATGTGCCGTATGCTTCTTTTATGGCTTTTGCGGCTTCGCGTATTATTTCTGGGTCTTGGTTGATTGCTCTTTGGAGTGTTTCTTTTTGTTCCATAATCTCCTTGATCAGAAAGTGCGGGTATATTCCTTTCTCCGCCGACTCCTGTGTCAAATCGATTTCAATTACGCGTTTTTCAATCTTTTCACCTGTGGAGATGTCTGTGAACTCAATCTGGTCTTTTTTGATTTCTACCAATTGATTGTCGTCGATGTACATAACTTTGTTTGTGTACTCTAAAAATGGGGGAATGTCTGATGCTAGGAAGTACTCGTTTTCTCCTTTACCAACGATTAGCGGTGAACCACGGCGTGCGGCAACTATTAAATCTTCTTTTTTGTGAATAGCAACTACTGCGTATCTTCCTTCCATTTCTTCTGTTGCTAATTGCAATGCTTTTTTCAGATTCTTTGTCTTTTTGAAATGTTCTTCAATGAGATGTGCGATAACTTCGGTGTCTGTTTCGGATTTGAATGTGTGTCCAAGGCTTTTTAGGCGTTTTTTTATTTCATCAAAATTTTCCAAGACTCCATTATGAACTATGACAATCTCTTCGTCTCCGGAAAGGTGAGGATGTGCATTCTTTTTGCTAATTCCTCCATGTGTTGCCCATCTAGTGTGAGCAATAGCTACAAAGAGATCTTGTTCGGTTTCTCCAACTGCCGTTGATGAATCTTTCGACTTATCTTCTGGTCTTAATTCTGACGTGTCGAATTCACCGATTTTCCCTACTTCTTTGTATATCGACAGATCTTCTCCTTTTTTGTATGCGATTCCCCAGCTGTCATAGCCTCTGTATTCGAGAGTTTTTAGACCTTCTATGATGAGCTCCGGAGCGTTTTTTCTTTTCCCTATATAAGCGAATATTCCACACATATTTTGAATTTGGTTACGCGCGCTATTCTAGTCCAAAAGGACTTGTTTGTGGAGGAGGATAGTATTGACAATATTTGCTAACAATGGCTAAACAACAATTATGTCTTCGATTCTTACTCCAAACTTTCCCGGGAGGTAGATTCCAGGTTCGATCGTCATGACCATTCCTGTTTTGATTTTTTGTTTGCCTTTTTCGTTCAGGCTAGGGGACTCGTGAATTTCAAGACCTACTCCGTGGCCTGTTCCGTGGGTAAAATTTTCTGCGTATCCATGCTTTTTTATTATTTCACGCGTTAGTGAATCAATTTTTTGTTCAGTCATTCCGGTTTTTGTTTTGTTTAAGGCGTTTTCTTGAGCTTCTTTGACTGTCTTGTAAACTTCTTTTTGTAGTTTTGTTGGTTTTTTGGGGAGGATGGTTCTGCTCATGTCCGAGCAGTAACCTTTGTATTTTACGCCCATGTCGATAAGGATAATTTCATTCTTTTTAAGGATTGTTTTGTCACTTTCGTGATGTGGCATCGAGCTGTGTTTTCCGAATGCAACGATCGGTTCAAATGAAACATCTTCTGCTCCGAGCTCGTGTGCGATGCGTTTTATCTCCCAAACTACATCTATTTCTCGAAGGGGTTTGGTGTTTTTGGTGTGGGTCGTCTCATGTTGGTGTATAATTTTTTTGATCAACTCGAAGGTTTGTATATTTATCTCTTGGCTTTTGCGAATAAGTGAGATTTCGTATGGATCTTTGACTGCGCGGAGCGACTCGATTTCTCCTGAGATGTCTTTGAATTCGATCTTAGAACTTATGTGTCGATATTTTTTGAATTGATTGACTGTGAGGTTTGAGCCTTCAAACCCGATAGATTTTATCTTTAGTGATTTTAAAGTTCTTTGCCATGTTTTTTTTAATTCTTCGGGGTTGCGCCAGAGTTTTGTGATGTCTTCAATCACTATCCATTTTGGTGTCGAGTATTTTGCACGTTCGATATAGCGGGAATCTGTGAATAAAATTGTTTTGGTTCTTGTTATTAACAGAAATCCGTTTGAACCCGTAAAACCGGTCAAATACGCGATGTTTATGCGAGATGTTATTAGAAAAGCTGAGACGCTTTTTATTTTTAGGCGTTTTTGTGCTTTTTGAATGCGGAAAAGAAATCTTTTCATTTTAAGTCTTTATTTTAAAAGAGAGTTTGTGACTTTTTTCCCGAGCTCTACCGCGGGCTGATTGAATGGATTTATTTTGAACATTTCTCCCGCCAAAGCGACTGCGAGTTCGAATGACATGATCAGTTCTCCTAAATTTTCCTCATTCAAAGTGTCTAGCGTTAAGGTTGCGTTTGGAACTTTTCTTTTGTTGAGGGCTGATTCGGTTCCTTTCTTTTGTGCTTCCAGAATTTGTGAGTACTTGAGTTTGTTGGCAATGTAATCTTTTTGGCGTTTGTTTAGAGTGAAAAACAAAACCCATTTGTCTTTTGGTCCGTCGAGGAGGAGTTGAAGCATTGAGTGCTGGTCTTTTGCGCCAATGAGTCCTATCGGGAGTGGGCCTATTTTTGAAGTTTTGCCTAGGCTTTCGGCGATCAATTGTATTGCCCATTTATTGAAAAATTCGAAGCAATCGATATACGGGAATAAAGCGATGGTTGTTTTCTTTTGCAGATACATTCTGTGGATTAGAATTGCGAGGTATTCTGCTGTTTTTGGAATTTGGGAGTTTGCGGCGCCTAAAATAAGTTTTTTTATATCTATGTTCATGAGTGCTGCCGGCAGGAGACCTGCGGTTGTGAGAACCGAGTAGCGACCTGCGACATATTTTGGCATTTCAAAGATCTTGAGTTTATTCTTTAGGGCTTGTTTGAAGAGAAGCCCGTCTTTATTTTCTGTTATTACAGCGATGTGTTTTTGCCAGTTTTTGCCAAACCATTTCTTTGCTCCTTTTTGAATAAGGTCGAAAAGGAGGGTTGTCTCGAGTGTGTTGCCTGATTTTGAGACTAGTATAAAAAGGGTCTTTTTGTTGTTAAGAGGTTTTTCGAATGATGCGATGAGGTTTGGGTCAATGTTGTCGATGAAATGGATTCTTGGGGTTATTTGGTTCGTTTTTTGCATTGTGTGAAAAAGCATTTGGGTTCCAAGAATTGAGCCCCCCATGCCGATTATAACTATGTCCGTGAAGAATTTTTGTATTTTTTTCGCTTCTTCGATTGTTTCGTTAACATTTTGAATTGGAAGAGATAGAAATTCTGCGAATTTCTTTTTGATCAGGCTTTGTTTTGCTTTCTTGAGTCTGGATTCGTAACTTTTGAAGGTCTTGAGTGTTACTGCTGATTTTGTGTCGAATTTAAGCATTTTGTAAGAAAAATTTAATTATTTGTTCCGGAGTTGTTAGGTCTTTTGGTAAGTTTTTGAAACCCTGTTGTATTTGTTTTCGTGAATAACCAAGTTTTTCGAGTGCGTTCACTGCGTCTTCGTTGGATTGAGAGTGGAATGCTCCGTGAATCCTTTCCGAGTCGTCGAGGACTATTTTGTCTTTGAGCTCAAGAATGATTCGATCTGCAATTTTTTTCCCGACTTTTGGAACTGTGCAGATAAATGAGGCTTCTTCGTTGATGATTGCGTTTTTTAGTTTGTTAATAGGGAGTGAAAGAATGTCTTGGGCTGTACGAGGTCCAACGCCTGAAATTGAAATTAATTTTTTAAAGAATTGTAATTCTTCGTATGTTTTGAATCCGAAAATTTCTAGCGCGTCTTCGCGTACGTGCGTGTGGGCGAAAAGTTCAATTTTTTCGTCTTCATGAATTTCGCTAAGTAGATTTCCGGTGACGCGCGCTTCGTAGCCGACTTGTCCCGTGTTTACAATGATGCTTTTCTCTTGTTTTTTGATAATTGTGCCGGATAGATATGCGATCATTTTTTTGATTTAAAGGATTGTTTTATGATACGGACTCCCTGTGATTTTTTGGCTAGGCGTTGAAGGCTGAAAGCGCCTTTGCCTGTTATTATCATCTCTGGTTTTGAGAATTTTTTTTCTCGATTTTCCAGTTTTTTTTCTGCCTTTTTTTCAAGGTCTTCATACGGCTGAATGTGTTCTACTTGTTTTGCCATTTTTTCAGGAATGAAGATTTAAATTTTTTGAATGTGCCTTGCTCGATGCTTGTACGGATCAGGCGCATCAAGTTTAGCAAAAAGTGGAGATTGTGGATAGTCATCAATCTATGGCCCAAAAGTTCTCCTTCTCTCATGAGGTGATATATGTAGCTTCTCGAAAAGTTTTTGCATGCGTAGCAGTTACATTTTGGATCGAGCGGGAGTTTATCGTTTTTAAATTTTGTGTTTTTGATGTGGTTTAATCCTTTTTGTGTCCAGAATGCGCTGTGTCGTGCGAGGCGGGTTGGGAGGACGCAATCGAACATGTCAATGCCACGATCCACTGCTTCCAACAGGTCTGGAGGTGTTCCAACGCCCATCAAGTATCGTGGTTTGTTCTCCGGTAGGTGGGGGATTACGGTTTCAATCATTTTGAGCATTGTGGCTTTATTTTCTCCGACAGCAAGTCCACCAATTGCGTTGCCTGGGAGATTTTGGCTGGCTACGAATTTAGCTGAGATTTCGCGCAAATCTTTGTAAGTGCCACCTTGTACTATTCCGAATAATGCTTGGGTTTTGTTTTTTCCGGCTTTTTCGTGGGTTGCTTTGCATTTTGTGAGCCAGTCGTGGGTGCGATTCATTGCTTTGATGAAATATTCTTTTGTGCTGTCTCCTGGGGCGCATTCGTCGAATGCCATAATTATATCTGCGCCTATGTCGTGTTGGATTTTCGTTGCTTTTTCAGGTGTAATGAAGTGGCGCGAGCCGTCTAAATGTGATTGAAATTCGACGCCGTTTTCTTTTATGCGAACTTTTGCCGTTTTTGTGGCGTTTTTTGGTAGATCTTTGTCCTGGCCTAGTGAAAAAATCTGAAATCCTCCTGAATCAGTTAAGATTGGGCGATCCCAGTTCATCCATTTGTGAAGACCTTTGAATTTCTTTATTGTTTTTTCTCCTGGGCGAAGCATTAGGTGGTATGTGTTTGCGAGGATTATTTCCGCATCTAGAGTTTTTAATTCATCTGGAGAAAGTGTTTTCACAGTAGCTCTCGTTCCTACTGGCATAAAAACCGGAGTTTGGATTTTTCCGTGTGGTGTTGAAAAAACGCCTGTTCTGGCTTTTGTATTCTTGCCGAGTTTGTGGATTTTGAATTCGAACATGTTTTACTTTCAAAAGATCAAATCCAACTTTAACATTAATTTTGAAGATTTAGTAGTAGTTTTCTTCTAAGCTTACTTATTGTTTGAAGAATAATGTTGGCCGAAATCTCCCGTGACAATGCCCATTGTCGCTCTGGCTATGCCCTTTGAAATTCCTCCAATCGTATTTTTTATAACGTCTAACGGTGTTCCAACAATAGCTCCACCTGTTTCAACCATCCCGGCTCCTATTCTTCTTAACGGTTCAAAAGGATTTAAGATGAATGTTTTATCGCTGAATGGGTTGATTGAAACTTCTTTGAAATTAAGAAGCCCTCTATCTGAATTCCAGCTTATTGTGTCCCAAATTTGTTTCGCTGTGTTTTTAATTATGCTTCCGATTCCAAGTAAACCTTTTTCGTCTTCAACGGAACCTATCCCTGTTTTCAGGATATCTTTTGTTCCGTTCCATACTGCTCCGAGTCTTGTTCCAACGAAGCCTTTTCCTGCTGAAATGCCTCTTTCGAATGCTTTATTTGCGATTTCTCCTACTTTTGACATGTTTAACGAGTGTTATTACTGAGTGTTACATCATAACACTTATTCTAGGTATAGTCAATGTTGAGCTACCTTCTTAGAAGGTGATCTAGAATTACGATTGCTGCCATGCTTTCAGCTACGGGGATTATTCTTGGGGCTAGGCATGTGTCGTGACGGCCGAGGACTGAAATTTCGGTATTATGGCCTTTGGAGGTTATTGTCTTTTGGGATTTTGAGATTGAAGGAACAGGTTTTATTGCAAGTCTGGCGATGATGTCGTTGCCGTTTGAGATGCCTCCTAGAATTCCACCAGCCGAGTTCGAAAGGAATTCGATTTCTCCTTTTGCTGTTGTTTTCATTTGGTCGTTGTTTTCTGATCCTTTCATGAAGGCTGTGTCGAAGCCGGTTCCAAATTCGACGCCTTTTACTGCGCCGATGGACATGAATGCTTTTGCCAAATCTGCGTCGAGTTTGTCGAAGACCGGCTCGCCTAGACCTGTTGGCATGTTTTCTACTACAATTTCTATTACTGCCCCGATGGAATCACCTTCTTTATGAACATTTTCTATAAATTCGAGCATTTCTTTGGTTGCTTTTTTGTCCGCGCATTTGAGCGAATTTTTCCCTATTTCTGATTTAGAGAAGCTTTTTGCAAAAATGTCTCCAATTTGGATTGTGTGTCCGTAGATTAGAAGGTCCTTACTTCCTTCTAATGAAGATAAAACGCGCTTTGCTACAGCGCCTGCCATTACTCTTGCTACTGTTTCCCGGCCGGAGCTTCTTCCTCCTCCTCTGTAATCGCGCATGCCGTATTTGATTTCGTACGTGAAATCTGCGTGACCAGGTCTAAAAGTGTCTTTAAATTTAGAGTAGTCTTTGGATTTAGTATCTTTGTTGTGCACTATTAATGAAATTGGAGTTCCGGTTGTTTTACCTTCGAATACTCCCGATAAAATTTCAACTTTGTCTTCTTCTTTGCGGTTTGTTGAAATTGATGGGTCGCGAGGTTTTCTTGCGTCGACTTCTTTTTGGATATCTGTTTCGGAAAGTGGGATGCCCGCTGGACATCCGTCTATTATTGAGCCCAAGGCTTCTCCGTGGGATTCACCCCAGGTTGTAACTCTAAAGACAGTTCCGATAGAATTCCCAGCCATTATATTAAAGTTGAAATTAAGCGGCTTTTTCCTCTACTGGTGCTTCGTCCTCGTTGTCTTCATTCTTCTTGCTCTTTTTTGATTTAGCTTTCGCCTGAGCAGCTCGGAATTTTTCAACACGTCCAGCTGAGTCTACTAGTTTTGTCTTGCCTGTGTAAAATGGGTGGCAATTCGAACAAATTTCAGTGACGATTTCATCTTTTGTAGAGCCTACAAGAAACTCTGCGCCACAATTGCACTTTGCAAGAACTTTGTTGTTGTATTTTGGGTGGATGTCTTTTTTCATAACGACGCGTAATATACTTGATTGTTTTTTCTATTGCAAGGTTAATTTGTATGTTTTTGCGCAGGTTTCGAATGTCAGATTATGTTTCGCAAAAAATGTTGCGTTTTCTGAGTATGCTTTTAGTGTTTCTCGACTTTTTAATAAATGGATTAATGCTCTGTAATCTGACTCAAAATTATACTTTGTGCTTATAAGGCCGGCGCCAGCTTTTCTTACCAGATTCTTGGTTGCTCTTCCTCCTGTTCCAAAGATTGGTAATCCTAACGTTAGGGATGTCAAAAGTTTGGTTGGGATTGCGTAGTCTAGTGATTTGTTAAGGTTTAGAGCGACAACTCCGCATACATATTTTTTTGCCAATTCTTGTATCTTTGATGAAGGAATTGGGTCGAAGAATTTGATATTTTTTTCTACTTTTAAGTCTGTTACGAGTTTTTCCAGTTTTTCGCGTTCACCGTTTCCGACAATGTGTAGTTGGATTGATTGATCTGTGTTAATTGCTTTTGTGAAAACTTTAATCAAATAATCTAGGTTTTGTAATGGACCGTAATTTCCTATGTATAGGCAGTTTTTGTTGTTTGGAAGAATTGTGGGCTGGATATCGTTTTTGTTTTTTAGACCTGTTAATATCGTCGAAGTTGGTATTTTTGCTGGTGTGTATTTTGCGATTTCAGGAGAGCTTAGAATTATGTGTGAAGCGTTATCGTATAGTGCTTGGTCAATTAGTTTTAATAGTTTAAATCGCGTGCTTTTCTCCGAAAAACTTCCGATCAAAGCTTGGTTTTCTGCGCACGGATCTCCAATATCTACTATGTATTTTTTTTTGAATAGTTTTTTCATTAAAACAGCAATCAAAAACCCCGGATATGAAGGGGGAGTTACTACGTGGATTAGATCTATTTTCCTGTGATTTTTGACAAGATAATTGAAAGAATTTGCTAAGCTTAGAAATGTCTTTAATTTTGAGTGTTTTTCCGGCTCGCAAAACTTTGGAAGAACAAACTCCATGTCGTGTTTTGCTCCTGAGTTTAAAAACCCTTCTAAGCGTAGTTGTGGCCCAAATGAGAGTTTTGGATTATGGATTGTTAGAACGTAGATTCTCATTCAATTATTCTTACGATTTTTTCTCCGCTTTTGCCGTCTCCGAAAGGGTTATACCAGGTTATTTCTTTTTTAATCATCAAATCCGCTC
>Ga0172380_10006917_pt1 | contig 12980 bp, 13 predicted proteins | sample Leawe162metaG_FD_119747 | JGI IMG/M metagenome (GOLD analysis project Ga0172380, IMG submission 119747) | Leachate microbial communities from a municipal landfill in Southern Ontario, Canada - Leachate well 162 metaG | ecosystem: Engineered > Solid waste > Landfill > Unclassified | place...
CATGCGGGCGCTCGCCGGGCTGCAGGAATCGGCCATGAACCGCGCCTTTGCCGCAGTCATCCAGGATCTGCGCGAGGCACTCGATTCCGGCCGCGAACTGTCGCAGGCGCTGGCGCGCAATCCTGCGGTGTTCGGCCCCTTCTATGTCGCCATGGTGCGCGTCGGCGAGACGACGGGACGGCTGGAAGAGGTGTTCCTGCAGCTCTTCCACCACCTGGAATTCCAGAAGTACATGAAGGACCAAGTCAAGGCCGCCTTGCGCTACCCGAGTTTTGTCGTGTTGGCGATGGCCATTGCCCTGGTGATCATCAACATTTTTGTCATCCCGGCCTTCGCCAAGGTGTTCAAGGGCTTCAATGCCGAACTGCCGCTGATGACGCGCGTCCTGATCGGTTTTTCCGATTTCACCCTGGCCTGGTGGCCGGCCATCCTGACCCTGCTGATCGTGGCCGTGTTCGCTTTCCGCGCCTTCGTCAAGACGGCCGACGGCCGGCTCGCCTGGGATCGCTTCAAGCTGAACATTCCGATCGCCGGCAAGATCATCCGCAAGGCCACCCTGGCGCGCTTCGCCCGCAGCTTCGCCATGGCCTCGCGCAGCGGCGTGCCGGTGGTGCAGGGGCTTTCGCTCACCGGCCAGGTTGTCGAGAACGCCTGGATCGAGAAGAAGCTCGAGGATATGCGCATGGGCGTGGAGCGCGGCGAGAGCGTGCTCAGGACCGCCGTTGCCTCGGGCGTGTTCACGCCGGTGGTGCTGCAGATGGTCATGGTCGGCGAGGAGTCGGGTTCGCTCGACGACATGATGCTGGAGATCGCCGACATGTATCAGCGCGAGGTCGAATACGAGCTGAAGACGCTGTCGGCGCAGATCGAGCCGATCCTCATCGTGGCCCTCGGCGTGATGGTGCTGATCCTGGCGCTCGGCGTCTTCCTGCCGATGTGGGATTTGGGCAAGGCGGCGATCAAGTAATGCCCCGCAATGCGCAGGGCATGCCGGGAGAGGCGCCGCGCGGTTTCGGCCTGGTCGACCTCGCCGTCGCCCTCGCCGTGCTCGCGATCCTGCTGTATTTCCTGCTGGACCGGGTGCTGTACATGCAGGAGGTGGCGGAGAAGACAGAAGTCGAGGAAACCGTGCGTTCGATCAACTATGGCCTGCGCCTGGAAGCCGCCAGCCGACTCGCGCGCGGCCCCGATCCGGGGCGGCTGGCGCTGGAAAAGGATAATCCGGTCAAATGGCTGAACGCGCCGCCCCGCAATTACATTGGCGAGCATGAAAAGGCGCCGGCTCATGCCAAGCCGGGCTACTGGTATTACCAGCTGCAGTCGCGGCAACTGATTTACCGGCCGAACAGGGCCGAGCGCCTGCGGGTCGAAGGGCTGAAGGAAAAGGAGCTCAGGTTCGACGTTCGCAGGAATGGCGTTTCGTCCCAGCCGAGGCTGGTGCCGCATCCGGCTTATGTGTGGTTTGATGACCGCGCAGGCGGAAACCGGTAATAGTTGGCATGAGATTTTGAGGTAATCGTATATGATTGAATTACGTAGGTGTTTCCATAAGGAGCAAGTCATGAAAAAGCAATCCGGTTTCACGCTGATCGAACTGGTCGTTGTCATCGTCATTCTCGGCATTCTTGCCGCGACGGCTTTCCCGCGCTTCATCAACCTGCAAAAGGATGCGCGCGTGGCTAAACTGCGCGCCCTGGAGGGTGCTATGCAGAGCGCGGTGGCCATGGTGCATGGCACGGCACTGGCGCGAGCCGGGCAGGGCGCGATAGATAATTGCACGCTTCCGGCCAACGGCAACGCTGGAACTGGAGTTGCCATGGAGGGGAGTACTGCCCTTCAAGCTAAATGCGTTGCTGTCACTTTCTTTTATCCTGCAGACTCATTGGCCGGTATTGCCAAGGCGTCCCTGACCGTACCGACGGCAGCGGCCACCGGAACACCCACCGTGGCGGAGTTGAACGCTCAGGGTTACTCCTACTCGGCAGCAAATGGAATGATGGTTCAGAGCGGAACCGGCGGCTACGTTGCGACCTGCGCAGTGCCCTACACTGCTGCGGTTGCAGGCGGAGTGCCGACCATCGGCCCGATCGACTTCAGCGGCTGCTGATAGGCAAGTCGTCATGGCGGCGGGGCGGAAACCGGCCCGCGGGGCGGGCTTCACGACCGTGGAGCTCGTCGTCACGCTGATGATCATCGGCATCCTGGCCTCCATCGCCCTGCCGCGTTTCCAGAGCAACACCGCGTTTACCCAGCGCGGTTTTTCAGATGAGGTGCGGACGGCGCTGCGCTACGCGCAGAAGCTGGCCATCGCCAAGCGGCGCGAGGTCTGCGTCGATTTCCTCCCTGCCGGCGGCGGCCAGCCCGATCGGCTGGCATTGACCTTCAATCCCACGACCGTGGCCGGCGCAGCGTGCAGCAGTGTCGTCAACCTGCCCGGTCGGTCGGATCCTTACGTGGCGAATGTTCCGACGGGCATCACGCTCTTCCTGAGCGCCAACTTCCGCTTCAACGGCCTCGGCCAGCCTTCCGTCGCGCCGGTGACGGTCGCGCTCACCGGCCGCGTCCTGCCGATCACGGTCAGCGCGGAGACCGGCTATGTCGTCAACTGAGCGGGGCCTCCGCAGCCGTACGCAGAGCAGGGGCGTCACCCTCATCGAGGTGATCATGTTCATCGTGATTGTCGGCGTTGCGGCGGGCGGCATCCTGATGGTCTTTGCCAACACCACGCGCGCCAGCGCCGATCCCCTCATCCGCAAGCAGGCCCTGGCGATCGCCGAGTCGCTGCTGGAGGAAATCCGCCTGCAGCCTTTCACCTTCTGCGATCCGGACGATGCGAATGCCGCGACAGCGACCGGCGCCTTCGTCGGTGCCGGCGGCTGCACCGCCACCGTCGAGGCCATGGGACCGGAGGGGGGTGAGACGCGCTACGCCGCGCTGACACCCTACGACAACGTCAACGACTACAACAGCTTCGCCATGGCAGGTGGGATTCTTGATATCACCGGCCCACCTGCGATTCCTGGACTTGGAGCCTATAGCGCGGCAGTGGCCATAACCCCGTTCGCCTTCGGCGGCATTGTCGCTGCCGAGGCCCTGCAGATCACCGTCACCGTCACCGGCCCCGGCAACATCGTTGTCACCCTCGATGGCATCCGCACCCGCCATGCGCCGAACCTCTGACCCAGTAGCCCTGCGCGGCTTCACCCTGATCGAATTGATCACGGCGATGGTGCTCACCGGCATCCTCGCCGCGGCAGCCGCGGTTTTCCTGCGCGTGCCGATTGCCGGCTATTTCGACGTGGCTCGCCGCACCGCCCTGACCGACATCGCCGATCTGGCGGTGCGGCGCTTCAGCCGCGACGTGCAGACGGCCCTGCCCAACAGCGTGCGTGTCGCTGGCGCCTGCACCGGGCTGACGCCCTGCTATCTTGAATACTTGGAGGTACGCACTGGCGGCCGCTATCGCGAGCAACCCGCCGGCTCTTGTCCTGGAGGCAACAGCGATGAGCTGGCCATAAACATACTGGATACCTGCTTCCGCAGCCTTGGCGCGGTGCCCGATTTGACTTCGATCGTAACCGGAGCTGCGGGTGATTTCCTGGTGGTGTACAACCTCGGTCTGGGTGCTGATTCCAATGCCTACGTAGGGGGCCTTGGCGGAAATCGGAGCGCCATAACCGGTGTGGCTGCTGGTGCCGGGCCCAACCCAGAGGACACGATTATGTTTGCGAGTCATGCCTTTCCGCTCGCCTCGCCCGATCGGCGTTTCCAGGTCGTTTCGGGGCCGGTGACCTACGTCTGCATTCCGAGCCCGCTGCCGGGAGTGGGGACACTGACGCGCCAATGGGGTTATGCCATCAGCGCAGGCCAGGGGACGCCGCCGGTGGGCGGCAGCAGCGCCTTGCTCGCCAATGGCGTCACCGGCTGCAGTTTCACCTACAACCCGAGCGTCGTGGCGCTGCGCAACGGTATTGTGTCGGTCCGCCTGGAACTGACTCAGACGGATCCTGCCGGCACCCCTGAGCGGGTCACCCTGTTTTCGCAGGTTCATGTGAGCAACGTGCCATGACCACAGGGAATCTCAACGGCATAAAGCGGCAGGGCGGTTTTTCCATCGTCACGGCGATCTTCCTGATCGTCGTGCTGGCCGCGCTCGGCGCCTTTGCCGTCAGCATGTTCCGAGTGCAGCAGACGACTGCTGCCCTTGATGAAATGGGCGTGCGCGGTTACCAGGCGGCGCAGGCGGGCATCGAGTGGGGGGCGTGGCAGGTGCTCAGGAATGGCGGCGCCTGCGCGGCGGCAACGAATCTGGCGCTGCCAGGCTCGCTCTCGCCCTTTACCGCGACAGTCAACTGCACTTCGACGACACATACCGAAGCCGGCAATCCGGTTACCATCTATCAGCTGACAGCAACGGCCTGCAACCAGCCGGCGGCCGGCGCCTGCCCGAATCCTGCGCCGGGGCCGGACTACGTCGAGCGGCAGGTGCAGGCGGCGGTGGAGCTTTGAGCGTGGGCAGGAGGACATGCCAAGGATTGGCGACTCGGCCGGGATGCGATCGCCGTTCTGCAGAGGCTGACTTTCCACTGAAGCCCAATGAGAAAGCGATCTTTTTGCTTTTCTATGGTCTTGTTCCTCCTGTGGGGCGCTGCAGGGTAAGGAATGCATCGTGAGCATGTTCGACCTGATCAGGACACTTGCCGATGCCGAAATCGATTTCGTCCTGGTAGGCGGGCTGGCGGTCGCGCTGCATGGCTACCAACGGGTGACCATGGATGTCGATGTCGTGCTGGCCATGACGCCGGAGAACCTGCGGCGCTTCATCGACTGCGCCAAGGCGGCAGGTCTGCGCCCGGTTATCCCGGTTCCCATCGATGCATTGGCGAACCCCGACCAGATCGAGCAATGGCATCGCGAGAAAGGCATGCTGGCCTTTGCGCTGCGAGGGCCCGACATGATGGCGACCGTCATTGACGTGCTGGTCAGACCCGTCATCCCGTACGAGGAGCTGCGGCGCGATGCGGTCATGGTGCCTGTTGGGACGCTCACGATCCCTATTGCTTCCATAGAGCACCTGATCGCCATGAAGACGGGAACCGGCCGCAGCAAGGACGCCATCGACATCGAGGAATTGCGGAAAATAAAGGCACAAAAGACATGCTGAATGCCGAACAGAACCGCCGCCTCCTGCAGGAGATCGACGCCAACCGCCGCTTCCTGCTGTTGGCGTATCGGAGCAATCCGCAGTTGCTGGCGAGGGAGGATGAACGTCTCCGGCAGATGCTGACGGCCGTTTTGCCGGAGCCGGATGAAGCGGGCCTCGAACCTCTTCGCCGTCCCGCAGGGGCTGACTTTCGCGGATGAACCTATGAGGCTTGGGCGGACAACTTCCGATTTCTTGCGCCGCACTAGCACGGCGGTCTTGTTCTGCCTTGCCGCCTTGGGGGGGCCGGCGTCGGCCGGTGTCGTGCCCGGTCTGACGGGCATCTATTACGACAACATCAACTTCACGGGTTCTACGGTTACCCGGGTCGATCCAAGTGTCGATTTCAACTGGGGTTCGGGTTCTCCGGATGCGTCCATCGGGCCGGATACTTTCAGCGTGCGGTGGACGGGATTCGTCCGGGCGCCAGTGAATGGCAACTACTTCTTCCAGACGCGTAGCGACGACGGCGTACGGCTTTGGGTGAACGGCATCCTCGTCATCAACAACTGGACCGACCATGGCCCAACGGACAACACCAGCGTGGCCGTAGCACTGACGGCCGGAACGGACTATGCGGTCATCATGGAGTACTACGAGAATGGCGGCGGCGCAGAGGCCAGGCTGCGCTGGCAGCGGCCGGGTGATGCGGCCTTTGCGGCAATTCCGCCGAGCGACGGAAGCCAGGGCTTGCTGACGACCGACAACGCGGCCCCGACGGTCACCGCCATCAACACGAGTTGCGGCATCGACAATAGGATCGCCGTGACATTTTCCGAACCCGTTTCGCCGGCTAGCGCAACCAATACCGCGAACTACAGTGTCGATGCTGGCGCCGTGGCGGTCACGGGGGCAGTGTTGAGTCCGGACCAGCGCACCGTCATCCTCTCGACGGGGACGCTGGCGGCTGGAGGGCACATTGTAGGCGTCAGCGGTGTCGGCGACGTGGCGGTGCCATCCAACATCATGGCGCCGGCGAGCCTGCCATTCACGTATTCCGGCGGGGGCCTGCGCAACGGCATGTCCGCCACCTACTACGATCAGAACAACGTCTCCGGCGCTTTTTTTACCGGGGCCACAGTGACGCGAATCGACGGCCCGGTCGATTACAACTGGGGAAGCGGGACGCCGACTGCGGGAATCGGCGCCGACAACTTCAGCGTGCGCTGGCAGGGCTATCTGCTGGCGCCGAGTACCGGCAGCTATGCCTTCCGCACCGTGAGCGACGACGGCGTGCGCCTCACGGTGGGCGGTGCGCTCATCATCGACAACTGGACTGACCACGGGCCGGCGACCGACACCAGCGCCGCGGTCAGTCTCGTGGCCGGGCAGTATTACCCGGTCACGCTGGAATATTACGAGCGGGGCGGTGGAGCGGTGATCAGCCTGCAATGGCAGCCACCCGCTTCCGCGTTTGCCGTGATCCCGCTGGCCAGCCTGTTCCATTGCGACACGACGGCGCCGACATTGTCGGGGGTTTCGACGACCTGCGGCGTTTCCAACCGCGTCAATGTCACCTTCTCGGAGCCGGTGAGTCCGGCGAGCGCCACTCTGGCCGCCAACTACGGACTCAATCACGGCGCTACGGTGAGCGGGGCCGCCATGACCGGCGACCCGAGTACCGTGCAGCTCACGAGTTCCGCGCTGACGGCCGGCCTGACCTATACGCTGACGGTAAACAACGTTGCGGACACGGCCGTTCCGCCCAATACCATCGCAACCAACAGCCAGATCAATTTCACCCTGGCCTCCGGCACGCTGACGAACGGCATACCGGGCACGTATTACGGCCAGGGCGGGGTATCCGGGGCCTTCTTCACGGGAGCCACGGTCGTGCGCGTCGACCCTGTGGTGGATTTCAACTGGGGCGGCGGCAACCCCGTGGCCGGAATCGGCGCGGACAACTTCAGCGTGCGCTGGACAGGCTATGTGCAGGCGACGGTATCGGGCGTCTACACTTTCCGCACGCAGAGCGACGACGGTATCCGGCTGTGGGTGGGCGGTACGGCGGTGATCAACAACTGGACCGATCACGGACCGACCTACAACACGGGCGCGGTGACGCTGGCGGCCGGGCAGTATTACCCGGTGACGCTGGAATACTACGAGCGCGGCGGCGGAGCGGTGGCTCAGCTGCAATGGCAGAAGCCGGGCGACGCCGCATTCTCCACGGTGCCGACCGTCAGCTTGTTCTACTGCGACACCGCCACGGTCGTCCCCGGCGGCTTCAATGCCTTCGAAACCGCCACGGCGCCGGGCAGCATCACCGGGGTCGTCAGGACCAAGGTCGCCGCGCAGGCGTTCGACCTGGCGGTGGTCGCGTTGAATGCCGCGAAGACCGGGGTCGAGACGGGATTCACGGGCGATGTGAAAATCGAGCTGCTCGACGCGTCCAACAACAGCGGGGCGATGGACGCCAATGGCTGCCGCCCGACGTGGACGCCCCTGCCAGTGTTCGTTCCGCCGACGCTGGCCTTCGCTGCCGCCGATTTTGGCCGCAAGAACATCACGCTGACGGAGAACAATGCCTGGCGCGACGTGCGGGTGCGCATGACCTACCCGGCTGTCGGTGCGCCGCTTGCCATCGGCTGCTCGACCGACAACTTTGCGATCCGGCCAGCGGCGCTGGTCATGGCAGCCACCGATCAAGACTGGCAGACAGCGGGCATAGCGCGTGCGCTCACCAATTCAGGATATCCCGGCGGCACGGTGCACAAGGCCGGCCTGCCGTTCACCCTTACGGTGACGGGCAATAACGCGCTGAGCGCCGTGACGACCAACTACAACGGCAATCCGGCTGCCAATTTGGTCGGCTTTGTCCTGCCGGCCCTTGGCGCCTGTCCCACCTGCGCCCTGACCGCCGGGGCGTTTGCCGGCGCGGGCGGCACGGTGGTTTCGAACACCGCCACTTACAGCGAAGTCGGCACGTTCCAACTACAGATGACCGACGATACCTTCGCCGCCGTGGATGCGGGGGACGGCTCCAGCGTGGCCGAACGTACCGCCTACTCGACCATCTCATCGGTCGGGCGTTTCGTGCCGGATCATTTCACGCTGACGTCGGGGACCTTGACGGCGGCCTGCATGGCCGGGGCGCCCCCTTTCACCTACATGAATCAGCCTTTCCAGAATCTGACCGCGAATGTCGAGGCACAGAACGCCGCGAATGCCGTAACCGTGAATTACAACAGCCCGGGTTTCCCGGCCAGTTTGGCGACTGTAGCGTGGCAGGCGGAAAACGCCGACAACGGCATCGATCTTTCGGCACGGTTGAATGTGGCCGCACCGTCGCCGCTCTGGAACGGCGGCGTTTATTCGGTCAGCACGGCGGCGGCCAGTTTCCGCCGCGCCACGCCGGATGATCCCGATGGGCCGTTCGACGGCCTGCGGCTGGGCGTGCGCCTGACCGATCCCGATGCCGTGGCATTGAACGGCCTCGACATGAATGCGGCGACGGCCGGCGTCTGCGCGCCGTGCAATGCGAAGGCGGTGGGTGGGTCGACCAGCCTGCGCTACGGCCGCATGCGCATCCTTAATGCTCATGGCTCGGAATTGCGCGCGCTGCCCCTGACGGTGCGCAGCGAATTCTGGAACGGCAGCGGCTTCGCCTTGAATGCCGGGGACAGCTGCACAGCCTTGGCAGCGGGGGACTTCACGCTCGGCAACTGGCAGAGCAACCTGAGTGCAGGTGAAACGGCGCTGGCGGCAGGCGGGCCATGGACTGCGCTTGGTGGCCTGTTATCCGGGCCCGGCTTGACTGCGCCGGGGGCGGGAAATCAGGGCAGCGTCGATGTCACGATCAACCTCGGCACGCGCACCTGGCTGCGCGGCCGCTGGAACGATGCGGTAGACACGGACGCGGATGCCAACACCATGTATGACGACGATCCAGCCGCACGTGCGACCTTCGGCGTCTACAGGGATCGGCTGATTTACAGGCGCGAAATCACGCGCTAGGAAAATGACTATGCAATAACCCCGCTTAAAAGATTGACAACCCAGTCGAAAACCTTTAGTTTCCGTGGGTTATATGGGTAAGTTAACGTAAAATGAGAATTTTCAGCACCGGCAAGCGGGACGGCTGGCTCGCCGTTGCAAGCCGAGACGGTGTAGTGGATATGGCGCATATCCACGTCGGCGCAGGCGGGCGGCCCGAAGTGACCCTCTGCGAGACCTTCAGGAAGGAAGGCGCCGAGGCCGATACCTATGCGCGTCTGCGCAAGCAATTCAATCTAGATCGCTATCGCGCCACCACCAGCCTGCGCTTCGGCGAATACCAGTTCCTGCAGGTCGAGCCGCCGGATGTCCCTGCCAACGAATTGAAGGAGGCCATGCGCTGGAGCATCAAGGGCATGGTGGATTTCCCCGTCGACCAGGCCACGCTCGATGTGCTGCAGGTGCCAACGGAAGAAGCGGGCGGCGTGCGCAGCCGCTTCGTTTTTGTCGCCTGTGCGCCCAACGAGTTGCTCGGCGCGCGCATCCAGACGCTGCAGAGGGCGAAAATCGATCTCGAAGCCATCGATGTCCCCGAGACTGCGCAGCGCAACCTCTCCACGCTCTACGAGCCGCCCGGACGCGGCGTGGCGATGCTGGGTTTTTCCAGCGAAGGCGGTCTGCTGACATTCACCTATCGCGGTGAATTGCAGGCTTTCCGGCGGCTGGACATCACCCTGGACCAGTTGATGAATGCGGATGTGGAGGAGCGCCAGGCGCTGTTCGACCGCATCGTCCTTGAGCTGCAACGCTCGCTCGACACTTTCGAGCACCAGCATCACTACGTCAGTCTGGCGCAGGTGATGGTGATGCCGCTGCCGGCGGAAATCGGCTTGGCCGCCTATCTGGCGCAAAACCTTTATGTGCTTGTGGAAGCCGCGGACCTGGGCAAGGTCATGGACCTCATCAAGGTTCCCGAGTTGCGCGAACCGGGCCGACAGGCGCAGTGCTTCCATCTTCTGGGTGCCGCCTTGCGGGACTTCGAGGTGCGCAAGTGACGCGGCAGATAAACCTGTTCAACCCCGCGCTGCGCCTCAAGCGGGAGTGGCTCACTGGCAAGTCCCTGCTGAACGGCATCGGCGTCATGGTGGTGCTGCTCGGGTTGTATGGCGGCGTGGTGCGCTGGGAAAACCAGCAGCTGACAGAGGAAGCCGGCCGCATCGGCGGGGAACTGGCCGGAATGCAGGAGGAATTGACGCGTCTCACCCAGGAAATCGTCAATCGCAAGGTGAGCAGCGAGACGCAAGCTGCGCTGCAGCATGCAGAGGCGGCATTGCAAGGTCGCGAGCGGGTTCGCGAGGCGCTGGAAAGCGGCGCCTTGGGTTCACCGGAAGGGTTTTCGGAGTTTTTGCGGGCATTCGCCCGCCAGACTCAGGACGGCCTGTGGATGGTCGGGCTGCAGATGGCCGAGGGCGGTCGCAACATTACGCTGGAAGGACGCACGGTCAACCCTGACCAGATTCCCGGCTACATACGTGGTCTCAACGGCGAACCCACGCTGCGCGGCCGTTCATTCGAGGCTTTGAACGTCCAGCTGGTAGGCGAGGAAAAACCCGGGATGCAGGGCGTGAGCTCCGGTAGCACCGTGCAGGCGGCTCAGGACGGCGTGCCGAAGTTGCCGCCCTTTCACGAGTTTGCGCTGACGGCGACCCTGTCTCGATCCGCTCTGGACAATGCGGCGGGGGCGGAGGCACGATGAACGAGGGGAGGCCACTGGTATGAACAAGGCCCTTGCCGCCCGATTGCAGAAGTTCGATGCCTTGTCGTTGCGCGAGCGCATGCTTGTGGCCGCAGCCGCCGTTGTCATGACGTTTTTCCTGGTGGACGCGCTGCTGCTGAGTGCGTGGACGCGCCAGAACACCGGCATGAAGGCCACGCTGCCCGAACAACGGGCGGAATTGACCCGGGTGTCGACGCAAGTCAAGGAACTGCAGGCGCAGATTTCCGCTCATCCGGATGCGCAGGCGCGGGCGCGGATTGATGAAATCGGCAGGAAAATCGCTGCCATCGATGCCGGCCTGCAATCGTCCGCGAAGCAACTCGTGCCCCCCGATCGCATGGCCACGCTGCTTGAAGACCTGCTCAAGCGCAATCGGCGGCTCCAGCTCGTGAAGATGACGACGCTGCCCGCCGAGGAACTCCTTGGACGCGAGCCTGCCGCCGCGGGGCAACCCGGTGGAGAACAGACTGCTGCAGCGACGGGACAGACTGGCAGCCAGAACAACATTTTCAAGCATGGCGTGGAACTGACGCTGCGCGGCAGTTATTTCGACATGCTGGAATACCTGGCCCAGATCGAGTCGTTGCCCTGGCAGATGTACTGGGGCCGCCTCAAGCTGGATGCGCGCGAATACAACCGTCCGGTGCTGACGCTGACCTTGTATACGCTCAGCCTCGACAAGGTGTGGCTCACGATATGAGCAAAGGACATTGCAGCGGAATGGTCGGCCGGCACGGCACGAGGTTGGCGGTGGCAATGCGTATCTGCGCGATCTCGATGCTGGCAGCGGCCCTGCCTGGCGCCGTAATGGCACAGGGAATGAAGGATCCGACGCGCCCGCCGCCGCAGTTCCTCGATCCGGCCGATGCAGCGCAAGCCTCGTTGCCGCCGGATTCCGGGCTGCAGTCGATCAAGCGCACCGGCAAGCGCTATCTAGCGCTTCTCAATGGCGAGTGGGTCAAGCCGGGCGACAGGGCCGGCGAGGCCAGGGTGGTGAAAATCGCGGAACACAGCCTCGTCCTGAGCTATCCGGACGGGCGACGTGAAACTATCGGGATGTACCCGGATATCGAACTGCGACCGAAGGAAGCGCAAAGCCGGCAGCGGAAGGCTGCCGGCCGGACAGCGGGAAAATAAGGAAAAGCCATGATGCGAATACTCGGGGTAGCGACAGCGACAGTCAGCATCCTGCTGGCAGGATGCAATTCGATCTCGTCGATCAAGCCCGGTGCGGTGCGCGACTCAATCGATGCGGAGATGCAGCGCGCCACGGAGAATCGGAGCCGCGAGACGGCACCCGATGCCGTCAGCCGCGCCCTCGTGCCGCCCCTGACGGGCCAGATCGATGCGCCGGCCGGAAAAATTTCGGAATCGCGCTTCGACTTGTCGGTCAGCAATGCCCCGGCCAGCCAGGTTTTCATGGCCATCGTGTCCGGCACGCGCTTCAGCATGCTGGTGAGCCCTGAGGTGACCGGCAGCATTTCCGTCAACCTGAAGGACGTGACGGTGATGGAGGCGCTCGACACCATTCGCGAACTCTACGGCTACGAATACCGGGTGCAGGGCACGCGCATTTTCGTGCAGCCGCTGACCATGCAGTCGAGGGTGTTCAAGGTGAACTACCTGACGGCGCAACGCATGGGCCGCAGCGATACGCGCGTCGTCTCGGGTTCGATTACTTCCACCACGGCCGGCACGGCAGGCGCGGCGGGCACGGCCACGCCGGCAGCGGGTGCGGCCGGCACGACCACTCAGGCCGGCAGTTCGGTCTCGACCACCAACCAGATGGACTTCTGGGGCGAGATCAGCGAGGCGATCAAGGCGGTCATCGGCACCGAGGGCGGGCGCAGCGTGGTGATTTCGCCGCAGTCGGGCGTCATCGTGGTGCGCGCCATGCCGCGCGAACTGCGCGAGGTCGAGAATTTCCTGCGCGCTTCGCAGCTGACCATCGAGCGCCAGGTGATGCTGGAGGCGAAGATCGTCGAGGTGGTGCTGTCGGAGCAGTTTCAGGCCGGCATCAACTGGGGGGGCTTCACGGCTACGGGTCGGCATCGGCTTTCCTCG
>Ga0172380_10006918_pt1 | contig 12979 bp, 5 predicted proteins | sample Leawe162metaG_FD_119747 | JGI IMG/M metagenome (GOLD analysis project Ga0172380, IMG submission 119747) | Leachate microbial communities from a municipal landfill in Southern Ontario, Canada - Leachate well 162 metaG | ecosystem: Engineered > Solid waste > Landfill > Unclassified | place...
CGGCCAGCCGTTCTTCAGCGACTGGCCGTGCATCTGCCGGATCCACTCCTGGAACATCGGCCGCACCTCCGGCAGGATCCGCTCGGGTGCGGCATCCTGCGCCTTGCCCCAGGCGATGCGCGAGGCGCGCTCGGCCTCGCCGCTGCGGTCCATGCGCGAGAAATCGCGCTGCACGTGCAGCGACTCGGGCCACGAGTAGGGATCGCCGCCGCAGAAATAGACCACCGCCTTGCAGCCGCGCTGCTTCGCCCGGGGATACCAGTCGTCCATATAGCGGAAATCGATGCGCAGCTTGCCGTCCTTCCCGGTCATCGGCGTCGGCGCGCTGGGATAGAAGAAGGAGACGGCGTTCTGGTTGTAGCTGACCTGGAAGGCGATGTCGTGGACCGGCACCATGTTCTTCAGGCAGCCGCCAGAGACGAATCCGCACTCGTCCATGGTCGGCAGATCGATCGGCAGGACCTCGAGCTCGACCGGCAGCTGCGTCTGGCCCTGGTCGCAGGTCACCGTGATGGCGCCGCGATAGACCCCCGGCTTGCTCTGCTTGCGCACGGTCTGGACGTTGAACCACAGCCACTGCGAGCGTCCGGTCGGCACGCTGGTCGGGTAGGCCGGCCAGAGGCGCTGCGGGATCAGGCGCGGCACCTTGCTGATCGGCACCATGCTGTATTCCGCCGTACGCCGGATGATCGTGCCGTTGAAGGCATTGCCGGCATCGTCCTTGAGCGTGGAGATGGCGTAGTCGAGGTTGCTGAGGTCCGCACCATTGGCGTAGACGCCGAACGAGCCCGCCTCGAGCATGCCAATGCAGGCGCGGATCTTCAACGTCGCGCCGACCTGCGCGTCGCGCGGCTGCGCTTCGGGCAGCAGCGGCAGCATCGCCGGCCAGGTGAAGGCGACGACCGAGCGCCGCTCATCGTCCAGCTTGAAGCGTCGCGGTTCCAGCTTCAGGGGGTTCTGCTGGCGCATCTCCGTCTGCACCTGCGCCACCCACGCCCGCGTCTCGTGGTTGTAGGCCGCCTCATCGGCGGCGTTCGCCAGCCGCACCGCCAGCGAAGCGATCGGCAGATCGGCATCTGCCGGCTGGAAGGCGAAGGCGGTGCGGTCGGGCCGCTCCTGCGCCGGATCGAGGCTGAGCTGGCGGATGATCTGGTCCCAGCCGAACGGCAGCCGGACCGTCTTCCAGGCACTGTCGCCGGCGCCGCCGAAGCGGTGCACCTCAGTGGGACCATAATAGACGCCGTTGGCGCCGTGGGTCAGGAACACCACCGGCGTCTTGACCGTATCCTGGAACCGCACCTCGAGGACGTAGCGCACGCCCTCGGCCGGGCGCAGGTCCTTGGCCTCCCACCAGGCCGGTACGCTGACCCGCCCGGTCTGGCCTTTGCGCACGGCGCGGCAGGCGATGCCCCCCTCCTGCTGCACCGCGCCCCAGGCGTTCTCCGGGCCGAGGTCGGCCGCTGCGACCGTCGGCACGTCGATGGTGGGGAGCGATTCCGCCGGCAGCGCCGGCGCGAACAGCACCAGTGCGAGGGCGAGATGGAGGAGCGGATGATGCACAGAGAGCCCTTCGTCGCGGCGGCCGGGCGGCCTGTTTCAGGTGCGGCGCCAGCATAGGAGCGGTCCGGCCCAATGAACGGACGAATGGCCGGGATCGACTATCGGCTCAGCGGATCGGCGCCAGCGCGCTGGCGGCGAAGGTCTTGGCCAGGCGCAGCACGCGGATGTTGACCAGGTCGGAGACGTAGACGTAGTCGTCCGTCGCATCGACGCTGTTCGGCCAGGCCATGGGGACGTCGGCGGTGGGCACGGCGTCGCCGGGCAGGCCGCCGAGCGAATCGCGATTGCCGTAGGTGCCGAAGGCGAGCAGGGCATTGCCCTCGTTGTCGATCACCGACACGCGCGGCTCCAGCGAGGTCGGATAGTAGATGCGGCCCCAGCCGTCGACGCCGAAGCGCGCGGTGCGCGCGAACATGTTGCTGATCGAGCCGTAGTTGACCGCGTAGACCTTGTCTGGGGCGGCGGGCTCGCTGGGGAAGAGGTCGCCGGGCTTGCCGGTGGGCGCGTAGCGGCGGATGGTGCCGAGGCTGGCCAGGAACAGCTTGTCCTTGTCGAAACCGGCCGGTGGCGCCGCCGGCTTGCCCTCGGCGGAGACGCCGACGTAGAGGTTGCCCTTGGCATCGAAGCGGATGCCGCCGGCGCGCGGATTGCCGAACTGCTTGAACTGCACGGCCGGCCACGGCGCCTGCCGCTCGTCGGCGCGGAAGACATGCAGGTAGCCGCCATAGTCGTCCATCTTGAAGGCCTCGGTGCGCAAGCCGCCGAGGGTCGCGACGCTGCCGTCGGGCGCGACCGCGAAGCCGCGGTCGCCGAAGCCCAAACCGATGCGCCAGTCGTTGTTGTAGGCAGTGGTGACGGCGGCGTCGGCCGCCCCGGGCACCGGCAGCGGCTCGAAGTAGGCGCCATCCATGCGATAGCGGACCACCGGTTTGCGGTCGGCGTGGCCGTAGAGCACGCGCCGCCGGGCGTCGATCGCCAGGTTCAGCGCGTTCAGCGGCTGGTCGGCCGCCTGCAGGCAGCGCACCAGGGCGGGCTGGCGCCAGTCGGCGATGCGGAAGCAGGCGCCGGAGCCGTCGGAGACGTAGACCTGGTCGGTGGCCGGATCGGCGACCATGTGCTGCATGTCGCGGCAGCGCTGCGGGCCGGCCTCGGAGAAGTCCTTGGCCAGCTGCAGGCCCTCGGGCCCGTCGCGATAGACGCGCACCGGCAGGGTGGTGTAGGCCAGCCAGAGCATGGTGGCGCCGCCGCTGCGGCAGGCGCCGAGGAAGGTCCGCGGCGAGTAGCCGTAGCTTGGGCACACCTCGATGGTCTGGGCCGGAGCGTCGTCCTTGGTCCAGTCGGCGAAGCGCAGCAGCCGGACGGAGCCCTTGGTGAAGACGTCGCCGGTGCGCGTGGTCACGTAGAGGGCATGCGAGCCGGGATCGATGGCGATGGCGTCGGCGTGCTCGACGCGCAATTCGCGCCGCACCTTTCCGGCCGGATCGAGGGCGATGATGCGGCGGTTCTGGCGGTCGCCGACTAGGACGCTGCCGTCGCGGTCGACGGCCAGGCAGTGCAGCGCGGCGTAGTTGGCGTAGCGCGAGAGATGGCCGATCGGCGAGGCCGCCCGCGCCTTCATGTCGCCGATCAGCTCCGTCTCGGGCAGGGCGAAGAACACCGCGGATTTCCCGGTGGCAGGATCGATCCGCCACACCTGGCCGTCGCGCCAGGGGCCGCTGGTCTCGACGCTCTGGCCCTTGGCATCGCCCCAGACGTAGAGGCCGGTGACGAAGCCGGCGCCGTCGGGGCCATAGGCGCAGGCGAGCGGTCCGGCCAGGGCCTTGGGCGGCGGCAGATCGGCGAACAGCGGGCGCGGTGCGTAGGCGGGCAGGGAACCATCGCTGCCGATGTCGACCAGGGCGTGGATGTTGGTCGGCTTGTCCCAGCCGGCGAGGAGGCTGACGGTCACCGTCGAGGTGCTTGGCGAGGGCAGCAGGGCGGCGCAGCCAGCGCGGGTGGCGCCGATCGGGATGCGGCTCATCGCTGGCGCGGCCAGATCGCTGTAGCCGGGCGCGTAGGTGCCGTCAGTCCGCACGTTGACCCCCCAGCCCTTGACGGCGTCGAGCGGCTTGCCGGCCGGGAACGGGAAGACCGTCCGCCGATAGGTGCCGTCGGCGGCGTACTGCCGGATGGTCGGTGGACCGAGATTGCTGGCGTTGCCCATGACGTAGACGTCGCCGTTGGCCTTGACGTCCAGACCAGTGACGCGGAAAGCGTAGTGGTCGCCCTGGCCCATGTCGCGCGAGTAGAAGGCGTAGGGGTCACCGCCGGCGATCGCCTGCAGGCGCACGCCCATGCCGGTGCGGACGCGGAAGCGGAACGGCCCGCCGACGGCGGCCTGGCCATGGTCGTCCTGGCCGTCCCAGGCCAGGCGCTGCGCCAGACCCGGCGCGAGCGGCGCGGGCGGTGCGGATTCGCCGCCGAGCACGCCAGCGGCGAGATGGCGCACCACCACGTCCTTGGCATCGAGCACCGCCACCTCGACATCGCTGCGGCGCGCCACGGTGAACTCCAGGGTGCTGCCGACGGCAGTCGGCGGCCGGCTGAAGACCGTCTCCGCCTCACCGGCCAGGCAGGCGCCGGCGAGCAGGATCACGAGCAGCGGCCTCACGGGATCACCGCGCTGACGGTGGCCGTGAAGGTCTTGCGCAGACGCAGCAGGCGCACGTTGAGGCGGTCGGAGACGTAGATGAAGTCGTCGGTGGCGTCGACGCTGCTCGGCCAGCCGAGGGGCACGCCCTTGGTCGGCACCGTGTCGCCGGGCAGGCCGCCGAGCGAGTCGCGATTGCCGTAAGTGCCGAAGGACAGCAGGGCGTTGCCCTCGTTGTCGATCACCCCGACCAGCTTCTGGATTGCGTCCGGATAATAGATGCGGCCGTACTCGTCGACGCCGAAGCGCGGCGGATTGGCGATCGGACCGTAGTGCACGTCGTAGACCTTGGCCGGGGCCGCCGGGTCGGTGGGGAAGAGGTTGCCCGAGGCCAGGCTGCCGGTTGGCGCGTACTTGTAGATGCGGCCCATGGCGCGGTAGTCCTTGCAGCCTTCGAAGCCAGCCGGGATGGCGTTGACCTTGCCGTCGGCCTGGCCGGCGTAGAGGTTGCCACGCGGATCGAAGCGCACGCCCGAGGCGTTGGGGCCGCCCTTCTCGGCGCCGGCCGAGAAGCTGGCGATCATTTGGCCCGGCCATGGCACCTGGGCGGCATCGCGGCGGAAATAGGTCAGCGGGCCGCTGTAATCGTCGATGCGCGCGCCATTCTGCAGCACCACGCCGATGGTGGCGAGACCGCCTGGGCCGGCGGCCATGCCGCGCTCCCACAGCCCGGTGAACACCCATGAGCAGGTCACCGGCGGCCCCACGCCATTGGTGAGGCTGAGCTTGACGTTGGCCATGTCCTCGCCGGCGGTCATGAATTCGTTGCCTGCCGAAGGCTGCGCCGCGCCGGCGGCCGGGTCGGGCGCCGGGGTGAGGAATGCGCCGTCCAGGTTCCAGCGGCGGATCATCGGCTTGTAGTGGAACTTGGTGTAGAGGTGGCGGCTACGCGAGTCGATGGCGAGGCTCGAGGCGCCGATCCGCGTCGTGGCATCGACCAGGCAGGGCTCGAAGGCGCCGGCCTTCCAGTCGCGGACGCGGAACAGCACGCCCTGCGAGTCGGCGATGTAGGCGTCGCCGGTGACGCGGTCGATCTCCATGTGCTGCAGGTCGAGGGCGCGCTGTTTCGGTCCGGATTCGTAGAAGTCCTTGATCAGCTCCAGACCGGCGGGCACGTCCTTGTAGATACGCGCCGGCAGCATGGTGTAGGCAACCCACACCAGCACCTCGCCCTTGTCGACGCCGACCACGAGGTGCGACAGGGCCTTGTGCAGGCCGAGATTCGCGTGCAACGGGATGGTGGCGGCAGGGGCGGTATCCTTCGACCAGTCGTTGAACTTGAGCAGCTGCAGGCCGCCTGCGGCACCCCACTTGGTCCAGCGGGTGGTGACGTAGAGGGCCTTGCCGGTCGGGCTCACCGCCACCGCGTCCGGGTTCTCGACCGGGATCGAGCGGATCAGCTTGCCGTCCTTGCCGACCACGGCGAGGCGCTTGCTCTGGCGGTCGCAGACGAAGACATTGCCCGCCGCATCGACGGCCAGGCCGTGGAAGGCGGTGTAGGGCGCCCCGGTGCCGTTGCCGATCGCGCTGCGGTCCTTGCGCTCGTCGGCGCTCAGGGCGAAGAACGGGGCCGGGATGCGCGTGGCCAGATCGACCTTCCACACCTGGCCGTCGCGCCAGAAGCCGTCCGCCTCGGTCCCGAGGCCGCTGAGATACAGGCTCTTGCCGTCGGGGGAGACGACGCTGCGCAGGCCGTCGAAGCAGCCTGACTTGGGGAAGGGCTCGCCGGCGAACATCGCCTCGGGCTTGAATTCGCGCAGGGTCCCGTCGCTGCCGATGGTCACGCATTGGCCGCCTTCGCCGATCGGCTGGCCCAGGCGCAGCGTCCCGGCGTCCGGCGTGGCGAGGAAGCGAGCGCACCAGATCGAGCCGTAGTCCAGGCCGCCGCTCATCAGACCCCAGTTGGAGAGCCGGGTGTTCCAGCCATAGTTCGGAGGCAGCACCCAGGTGCCGTCGGCGCGGGCGAGGGCGCCGAAGCCCTTGACCTCGTCGAGCGGTTTGCTGGCGGCCGGCGGGAAGACCGTCTTCAGGAAATTGCCGCGCAGGTCGTAGCAGCGCAGGGCCGGCAGGCCGAAGGAGGTCTCGGCGCCGATCAGGTAGACCTTGCCGTCGCTTTTCAGCTCCAGCCCGGTGACCTTCCATTGCGCGTGGTCGAGCACCGCCGCGCTCTGCTTCGACCAGAAGGCGTAGGGATCGCCGCCGACGATGTTCTCGAGCTTTGCGCCCATGCCGGTACGCACGCGCACCGAGGCGCCCGCCACCTGCTGCCCGTAGTCATCGGTGCCGTCCCACTCCAGGCGCTGGGCCAGGCCGGCGGCGAGCGGCGCCGGCGGCGGCGAGCTGCCGCCGAGGACGCCGGCGGCGAGATGGCGGACCACCGCACCCTTGCCGTCGACCACCGCGACCTCGACGTCGGTCCTGGCCGCGACGGCGAACTCGACCACCACCGTGCCGCCGGCGCGGCTTGCGCTCGGCGCCTTGCTGAAGCCGGCATCGGCGGCCGACGCCCACGCGAACAGCGGCAGGACGGCGATGGCGCGGATCAGACGCATGTCGGGCTCCTCACGCATGGATTTACCCCATCCATCGGCTACATCCACTGCCGGAAAGTAAGCCCGTGATCTTACCCCCCCAGAGCGCCGAGATCGCCCATTTCCGCTCGGGTTTCCAGGCCAACCGCAACACCGGCAAGCCGATGTCGCGACCGCACATCCATAGCGACATGGAGCTGGCAATCCTGGTCGAGGGCGGCGTCGACTGGTCGTTCAGCGGCCGGACCATGGCGATGCCGCCGGGCCGCTTCGTGCTCTACTGGGCGGCGCGGCCGCACGCCACGATCGCCTGCCGGCAGTCGCTGAAGTACTCGTTCCATCTGCCCCTCGCCTGGTTCCTGCAGCTGCCGCTGCCCGAGGATTTCACCCGCCGGCTGCTCGCTGGCGAGGTGCTGATCGGCGACGGCGATACCCGACCGCAGGAGGACGCGCTGGCGGCCGCACGCTGGTTTGAACTGGGCCGCTCGCCAGACCACGAGGCGCTGCGTCTGCTGCTGTTGGAGATCGAGGCCCGCCTCGGCTGGCTGGCGCGGGCCGGCCGGCGGCTGCCCGAGACGGCAGCGGTCGGACGCGAGGCCGGCGCTGAGCGGTCCGAGCGGATGGTCGGCTTCATCGCCGAGCACTATCGCGAGACGGTCTCCAGCGAGCAGATCGCCGCCGCCGCCGACCTGCATCCGAAGTACGCGATGAGCCTGTTCCAGAAGCACTTGCGTCTGACCATGCAGGAGTTCGTCACCGCCCTGCGCCTCGCCCATGCCCAACGCCTGCTCGTCTCGACGCCGCTGCGGATGGCGGAGATCGCGCGGCAGAGCGGCTTCGGCTCGTCCGGCCGTTTCTTCGACATATTCGCCAGCGAGATCGGCATGTCGCCCAGCTCCTGGCGCAGGAACGCGCTGCAGCGCAGGCCTGCCGCCCCGTCGAGGCCCTCGCCGCTGTAGCCGCGCGCCTAGGACCGATGGCATGCCGGCAGCGATACCACGGCGGAATCGGCAGCATTGCACACGGCTGCGAGCATTGCCCCGCCGGGCGGGATTCGCTACAGCCCGGCCATGATCGCTACGCCCATCGAGAAGGTCTCCCCGCGCCGCGGCGCCGCCGTGCTCCTGGAGGTGCTGCGTAGCGAAGGCGTGCGCTACATCTTCGGCAACCCGGGCACCACCGAGCTGCCGCTGATCGACGCCATGCTCGGGGCTCCGGACATCGGCTACATCCTCGGACTGCAGGAGGCCAGCGTCGTGGCCATGGCCGATGGCTACGCCCAGGCGTCGCGGCGGGTCGGCTTCATCAACCTGCATACCGCCGGCGGGCTCGGCCACGGCATGGGCAACCTGCTCAATGCCAACGTCTCGTCGACCCCCATGGTGGTCACCGCCGGGCAGCAGGACTCGCGGCATACCATCGCCGATCCGCTGCTGCTCGGCGATCTCGTGCGCATCGCCAGCCCGGCGGTGAAATGGGGCGCCGAGGTCACGCATCCCGACCAGCTGCCGGTGCTGCTGCGCCGCGCCTTCCACGACGCCAACGCCGCCCCCACCGGCCCGGTGTTCCTCTCGCTGCCGATGGACGTCATGGAGGAGATGAGCACCGTCGCCATCCCCGAACGCTCATACATTGAACGCCGTCCGGTCGCCGGTTCGCTCGAGCGGCTTGCCGTGCACCTGGCGCAGATCGCGCCGGGACGGTTGGCGATCATCGCCGGCGATGAGGTCTACGCGAGCAACGCCGCCGCGCAGGTCACCGCGTTGGCCGAGATGCTTGGAGCGCCGGTGTTCGGCTCGTCATGGCCGTCGCGGATCCCATTCCCCACCGCGCATCCCCTGTGGGCGGGGAACCTGCCGACGACGGCGGCCAAGATCGCGCACCAGCTGTCGGGCTACGACGCGATCTTCGCCCTCGGCGGGAAATCGCTGATCACCATCCTCTACACCGAGGGCCCGGCCGTGCCCAACGGCTGCGCCGTGTTCCAGATGTCGGCCGATGTCCGCGATCTCGGCCGCACCTATTACACGCCCCTGTCGGTGGTCGGGGACATCCGTGACTCGCTCAGCGCCTTGCTGCCGTTGCTCGCCCGCGCCAGCTCGCCCAAGCAGGCGGCCTATGCCGCGCTGCGGACGAAGGCGGCGGACGATCAGGCGCAGCGGCGGTCGCAACTCGCCGAGCAGGCGAGGAACCAGTTCGATGCCGCGGTGACGACGCCCCTGGTCGCCGCGCAGCAGGCCGTCCGCGCCATCGGTCCGGACATCGCCATCGTCGATGAGGCCATCGCCACCTCGACGCACGTGCGCCGGTTCCTCGACAGCGCCTCGGCCAGCCAGTACTCGTTCCTCCGTGGCGGCGGCCTCGGCTGGGGCATGCCGGCGGCGGTCGGCGCTTCGCTCGGCCTCGACCGGCAGCCGGTGGTGTGCCTGGTCGGCGACGGCGCGGCGCTCTATTCCCCGCAGGCGTTGTGGACGGCGGCCCACGAGGACCTGCCGGTCACCTTCGTGGTGATGAACAACCGCGAGTACAACGTGCTCAAGAACTTCATGCGTGGCCAGACGCACTACCTCTCGGCCAAGGGCAATCGCTTCATCGCCATGGATCTCGACCTGCCGCCGATCGACTACCTCGCCCTCGCCACCGCCATGGGCGTGCCGGCCAGGCGCATCGCACGTGCCGGCGACATCGCCCCGGCGATCGAAGCCGGCATCGCCTCGCGCAAGGCCAACCTGATCGAGGTGGTGATCAGCGCCGAGTGAGGCGGTTCACCACTCGAGGACCACGCCGCTGGTGCTGCCCGGAGCGTCGTCGGGGACCAGTTCGATGGCGTTGCCGAAGCCTGACATGCGATAGCCGGCGGCATGCAGGGTCTGCGGGCCGCGGCGCATCCAGCGCATCGGATCCGCGGCGGCGCTCTGCGTATCCCATTCCGGCCGCTTGCGGCCGCTGCGGTCGGCGGTCAGGCCGACCCAGAACCACGCCGGCATGTCGCGCATCCCGCGCAGGGCGGCGAGATCCTCGTCATCCTGCGGGCAGGGCAGGCGGGCGCCGGCCTCGACCGCCATGGCCCGTGCCTGGGCCACCGGCAGTTCGACACCGAGCACCAGGCGTGGACGGCGGCCGACCGTCGTCGCCATGGCGCGCAGACGGCGCCAGTCCTTGGCGCGGAAGGCGGTCTGGGCGCGCAGCCGGTCGATCAGCGCGGCGGGATGGTGCATGCGTTCAAGCTGATCGGCGAAGGCATCGAGGTCGGCGGGCGGCACCTGCACCTCCCAGATGTCGATGTCGCGCAGGCCGATGATCGAGAGGATGGGGGTGAGGTCGGCGACCGGGGTGCCGCTGACGTCGAGGCGGCTCATGGTCACGCCGCTGAACGCCGCCAGATCCTTGACCTTGGTCCGCGCCAGGCTGAGCGAGGCGATGCCGAGGTCGGCGATCGGGGCTGCGTCCGCGATCGTCGTACCGTCGAGCATGAGCCTGGCCTGGGCGGTGAAGGCGACCCGGCGCAGATCCTCGACCGAACGCAGCGGCGTGCCGCCGAGGTCGAGGACCGACAGGGTCGCGCCCTTGAGATCCGCCGGCCGGGCGAAGGTCGAGTTGCGCAGATGCAGCTGGCGCAGGGTGGCGAAGGGCAGTTTGGCGAGGTCTTCGACCGGGCAGCCATCGAGGCGCAGCCTGACCAGGCTGGAGCCGGCGAGGGCCGCGACGTCGGTGACCTTGCAGCGCGCCAGGTCGAGCGAGGTCAGGGCCGGCAGCGATGGCAGGACGGTCACCTGCGTATCGGCCAGCCGCAGATCGGTCAGCTTGCTGCAGCCGGACAGCGGGGCGAGGTCGGCGACCGGGTTGCCGCTGAGGTCGCGTTCGGCCAGGGGCAGACCGGACAGCGGGGCGAGGTCGAGGATGCGGTTGCCGGCGAGCAGGAGCAGGCGCAGGCGCGAACCGGCCAGGGCGGCGACGCTGCCGATGCGGTTGCCGTCCGCCTTCAGCACCGACAGCGGCATGCCTTTGAGCACGCTGATGTCGGCGACCTGGTTGCCGGTCAGGTCGAGCTGGACCAGGGGCATGCCGGCGAGCGGCGCCAGATCCTCGACGCTGTTGCCGGCGAGGTCGAGGCTGGACAGCTTCATCCCGGCGAGGGCGGTGATGCTGCGCAGGCCGAGGTTGGAGAGGTCGAGATGCGAGATCTGCGGACTCTGCTTGAGCAGGTCGAGCAGCGCGCCGGTGACGTGCTCGGGGATGCCGGAGAGGCGCTGTTCAAGCAGGGCCAGGGCGCAGCGCTCCTGCGGCTGCCGGCCTTGCACGGTCTGGGCCAGGCTGAGCGCCCCCTGCCAGTCCTGGCGCCGCCAGCGGCACACCGCCTCGGCCTGCATGACGTCGAAGAGCAGCGGCGAGGCCGCCAGCTGCGAGGAGGCGCGGGTGAACAGCTTGCTGCGCTGGCCGTCGTGCTCGGGCTGCAGGCTGGCCATCAGGTGGGCCTTCACCAGGGCGAGATCGCTGTCGCGGCCGGGCGGCAGCCGTCGCAGCAGTTCGCTGAACGCGGCCAGGGCATCGGCATGGTGCCCGCTCTCGGCGAGGGCATCGGCGGTGGCCAGCGGGCCGGTGTCGGGGGCGCGCAGCGGCTTCTCGACGAGGATGCGATGGATGCTCACCGCATTCCACGCGCGCAGCGCCAGCCAGCGCGAACGGCTGTCGCCGATCGGGATGATGCTGCGCAGGCGGTAGACCTCGCGGCCGTCGACCAGCAGGCGGAGCAGGTCGCCACGCTTCTCGATCGCCAGGGCGTAGCGCGTCCCCGGCTGGAAGGGCACGTTCACCGGCGATGGACGCTGCGGCCAGCCGGCGACCGGACTCGCCGAGATGAAGGTCTGGGCCCCATCGGAACCGCCGAACTGGCAGGAGTAGCCGGGCGGGGTCATCGCCGGCGCCGGCAGGTTCTCACGTGGGATGCCGAGCATGAGCTCGAGGCCGTCGATGCGCTCCTGCCACGAGACGTCGAGGGTGATGCGCACATCGCCGCGGCCATCGACCCCCTCCATCCACACCATCCGGCCCGGTGGCGGCATGAACGAGGTGGCGTTGGGGGTCGGCACCTGGGTCGCCGCATCGACATCGGTGGTGGTGCTGACGAGACCGGTCAGCTGCCGGCCGGGTGACGGCTCCCATTCGGCCACGCCCTGCCAGATGTTGCTGCGCAGCAGCGGCAGCCACCACGCCGAGGAGGCGGCGATGGCCAGGGCGAGGGCCACGGTGAGGACGACGACGGCGCGCCGCAGCCAGCCGCGACGCTGCTTGTGGCGCAGCCGGCGGAACTCGGCGGTCACCGCCATCTGCGCCGGCCCACCGCCCTCGGCGGCGGCAGCGGCGGCCCCGGCCGCGTCACCGCTCTCCAAAGCGGCGATGGCCTGCACGGCGCTGGCTGCCTGCAGACCGTCGCGGGCGGCGGAATTCTCCGGCCACAGCGCCAGCGCCGAATGGAAGCCGGCCGCGGCTGCGCCGGCGCCAGCGCCCTGCTGCCGTTCGACCAGCATGCCCTCGGCCTGCATGGTGATCGCCACGCTCTCGACGCGGCGCTGCCACAGGGCGGTGGCGGCGGCGAGCTGACCGACGTCCGGCCAGCGCTCGCTGCGCTCTGCGGCCATGGCGCGGCGGGCCGCCGCCAGCAGTTCGGGCGGCACCAGCTGGCGGACCTCGAGCGGCAGCGGATCGACATCACCGCTGCGCTTGCGCCGCCAGAACCGCGTCAGGTTCTCCTCGACCATCAGGGCCGGTCGCAGGGTCAGCAGTTCCCAGAGGATCGCGCCGAGGGCGTAGACATCGCTGAGCACGTCGGCGGCGGCGCCGGCGATGCGCTCGGGTGCGAGATAGGCGGCGGCGGCCGGCGAGAGGTCGGCCGGACCTTCCCATCCGTCGACCTCGACGCCGCCGAGGGCATTGACGCGGATGCGCTGTGGCCGCAGGTCGTTGTGGAAGACGCCGCGCGCATGCGCCTCGGCAAGGCGTTCGGCGAGGCGGCGGATGATGGCGATGCGGTCGGTGAAGCCGGCGATGGTCTCGGGCGGCGGCCCGCCGCGCGCCGCTGCGATCAGCTCGGCGAGCGTCTGCACCCCGCTCTGCGGGATGCTCGGCCGGGTGGGCGCATCACTGGGCTCGAAGCTGTCCTGGACCATGGCGCCACCCTAGACGAGGGCCGCGCTTTGGC
>Ga0172380_10006919_pt1 | contig 12979 bp, 10 predicted proteins | sample Leawe162metaG_FD_119747 | JGI IMG/M metagenome (GOLD analysis project Ga0172380, IMG submission 119747) | Leachate microbial communities from a municipal landfill in Southern Ontario, Canada - Leachate well 162 metaG | ecosystem: Engineered > Solid waste > Landfill > Unclassified | place...
TCAACAGTGCAGTGGTGATGGCTGTACCTGGCACCCATCTCACGCAGGCCATTGTGCGGTTCACTGATGGCATAATGGGTATGGAAGGTATCCCATGGGGGCTGACCGGGCCGATCATCCTGAGCACCATAGCTCTGGAAAACTTGGCTCGTGGGTTCAAGATAACGCCGCATTTGGTGTTCAATCCCATCGGTGGTAACGAAATAAGTGCGATATATAGAGAAGATCCGGCTGAGCTGGTGGAGCTGCCAAAGGAGACTCGTGTCGTGCATCTGTATTCGAAGGTGGCACCCATCTTTGATGAGATCAACGCAGAATGGATTCGAACCAGTGTCTGCTTGCTGGCCAGGCTGATAAGACAGATCCTGCCAATCCATGAGTGGAATGTGAGGGCTTCATGGGATGAGGAAGCATACCTAAATGCCCGTGGCAAGCACTACAAGGGCCTGTTTGAGGTCATAAAAGAGATTATCCCGGCCAATATCATGGAGATTGGAACCTCATCCGGCCAGACGGCGATTGGCATGATCCGGGTTGCCGGCCAGTTTTCCGAAGAGGACCAGATTGCGTATTACGGAATTGATCTTTTCGAATCCGGCAAACCATCTCAGTGGGAGCAGGAGTTTACGGGAGGATATGTACCACCTGCAAAAGCAGATGTAGAGGCTAGGTTGCGAAATGAGACGGCTGCCGATATAACCCTGGTTGCTATCGATTCGAATGATTTACCGAGATCGCCACCGGAAAGCTGGCCTAAGATGGATCTAGTGTTTATAGACGGAGGACATCGGGTAGAAACGGTAGCAAGTGACTGGAAATTCGCGCAGACTTTGATGCACGATAAGACCATCGTAGTTTTTGATGATGTATTTGAAGAGCTACCTTTTATTGGCGCAAAGATTACAGTGGATGCTATCGATAGATCGAAATACGATGTCAAGATCTCAGATGAAGTGGACGATTACAGCCATCCTTGGGGAAGATTGAAAACCAGACTGGCTGTGGTGAGTTTAAGGAAGACTGAAGAACCGAGAGTGATTAAGCCATGGGCGATAGATATTTTGAAGAAAACGATAGGTAGATAGACCTATCGTAAGTTTTAAATAGGTAACAAACCGTTACTAGGTGATGAAAATGATGAGAATTCTGGATGAGGAGGATAAAGTTAAATATTGCCCAAAATGTAAGTTGACTAAATCTATAAACGAATTCAGTAAGCAATCTAAAAATTGTGGTGGATTGCAATGCTATTGTAAATTATGTTATGCACAGGATCAAAAAGATCGAAGTTTGATAAAAAATAATGGTAAGCATCCAAGAGAAATAAATAAAGATTGTAGTCAATGGCTTGGAATTGAGGTAGCCGAAAAGGTGTTGGCTGCAGTTTTTAAAAATGTGCAAGTGATGCCTGAAAATAACAGAGCATTTGATTTCATATGCGGTAAAGGTTTTAAGATAGATGTAAAATCGTCATGCAGAGGGCATTATAAGAATCGAAACGATAGATGGAATTTTACAATTAAGCATAATAAAGTAGCAGATTATTTTTTACTACTTGCGTTTGATAGTAGAGAAGATTTGAATCCTGAATTTATTTGGTTGGTACCGGGGAGTGTGATAAATGATAAATTCGCTATTAATATATCAGTAACCACTACAGATAAATGGAAAGAATATGAGAAATCAATTGATAAAGTGATTGTTTGTTGTAATCATATGAAAAATGGAGAAGTTTGAATATGGATAAAAAACCAACACTCCACATTTTGGGACTTGCACACCTCCCAACCATCGCCAAAGATCCGATATTCGCCTGCGCTTACAGCGGTAAGATCAGAAGAATGTGTGAAATGATGACAAATGTTGGATTTGACATCATTTTCTACGGAGTCGAGGGCAGCAAGGTTGTCGCTAAGGAAAGCGTCGATGTCCTGTCCGAGGCAGATAGACTGCGGATCTATGGGCCACTGGAGGATTTCTCAAGCCAATTCTTCAAGCACGGGAGAGATGATCCGGCATACAAGATTTTCAAGACGAACGCAATCAGGGAGATATTAGAAAGAGTTGAGCCAGGGGATATTTTATGTAACCCCATGGGGAATTATTATGAGGAGATCTGCAGACCGCAAAGTCAAGGCGGAGTCGAAAAGGCCAACGGGTATCCCTTCCTAGTTGAAAGTGGAATCGGCTATGACGGAATCCTGCTGAACTGTCACCATGTCTTCGAAAGCAATGCGTGGCGGCATTATGTGTACGGCATTTACAAGGCCTGGACTCAGAGCAAGATGTTTGTAGATGGCGATTGGTACGATGATGTAATCCCGAACTTCTACGATAAGGATCATTACCACATAGGTAATAAAGAGGATTACTATTTCATGAACTGTAGAATCGCACACAGGAAGGGCATTGACATCGCTATCCAGACCATGGATGCAATGGGCGGCCATCTTATCCTGGCGGGTCAGCCAGGTGAGACGGTTGACCTCAGCTCCCCGAACGTGGAGTACATAGGCTACGTCACTGAGAAAGAGAAAATTGAGCTGCTGTCTCATGCTAAAGGTCTGTTTTCGACCACGAAGTACATCGGACCCTTTGAGGGGGTAGCGGTCGAGGCCATGATGAGTGGCTGCCCCGTGATCACCACAGACTTTGGGTGCTACACGGAGACCGTCCAGCAGAACGTGACTGGGTACCGGGGCATGGTGCTCAGGGACTTCGTTAATGCAGCCAAGAACATAGGTAAGATCAAACCTAAGGCCTGCAGGAATTGGGCAGTCAGCCAATATTCGACAGATGCAGTGGCTCCCAGGTATGCAAGATACTTTGGAAGGCTAAGCGATTTGTGGAAAAAAGGATGGGGAGAGCTGGATTAAACCAATTACTCTTCCTTTTCTACCGGCTCTTCAATTGGTGCCGGTTTCAGTTCAACCTTTGCAATCGATAGCATCTCTTCTTTGCTTTCGAATCCGGCTTTCTTCCAGCCCGGCAACGGATTGGTTATCTGTTTTACATTTGGCTTTTCTTGTGTTCCTTCATCAATAGTGATTTTACTATCATCTACTTCGGCTAATTTAACTAGGTCTTTTGCTGTCTTTTCCGCATATTCCGGCATGTTGAGTAGATTCATTATATCTACTTTCATCAGCACGTTAAGGTTTCTTGGATATCCTCTCATAACTACCTCACGAAAACGTATAGTGACGATTTATTTTTTTGATGGTTGATAAAAATGGTAAATGTGATTTATATTTCTCAAGCTGATCCATTAATACGGTAGATCCTGTAAAAGTGATATGTTGCTTGCCATTTAACGTAAAATGAATCGTGAGATATTTGGTATCTTTCTTTTGATGACTATCTTTGATTTTGAAACCGTTAACTAAGATTTCTTTATCTAAGATCTCGTCAAGCCGGAGCTTGTCTCCGTCAAAGGCTTCTTCTTCGGCAAAGTCACCAAATCGTTCAGGCATTATCAAGCTCCAATGATCGTACAAAGTTATAACTGTTTGCCCAAAGAAGCCAGCCCCTGGTCGATGCAATCGACGATTGATATTGGTCAGGAGATATTTCACCACGGACTAGTTTTCCGGGAAGTTCCTGCATTCGATGTTTGATTCTGGTAGCGGTAGATTTCCTAACTAGAATATAGTTAGGAAAATGCCGATAACCTAAGAAGTCTATTCCCTGTCGAACAGGAAAAATATCATTCTTGCTTAGTTTTAGTTTTAAGTTGTCTGATAAAAACCCTTCTATCACATGTGCCATTTTGCCAAGAAACTTTTTATCCTTGTGTAATAATACAAAATCATCGCAATATCTAATATAATGTTTTATTCGGTGATTGTGTTTTAAGTATTGATCTAACTCATTCATGTAAAGATTTCCAAGCCACTGGCTGGAATAATTACCAATAGGTATATTTTTTCCTCCCGGAATACTGTAGATTATGTTTTCTAGCAACCAGAGAGTATCTTTACATTTGATTTTTCTTTTTACTATTTCAAAGAGAATATTGTGATCTATTGATGGATAGAATTTTCTGATGTCCATTTTCAAACAATATGCATTTGGTTCTGTAGCTCGAATAAAGTCCATTGTTCTTCTGCTGGCTGCATGAATGCCTTTCCCTGTTCGACATGAATATGAATCATAAATAAATAGACCATTCCATATTGGTTCTAATATATTCATCAAGGTATGTTGTACTACTCTATCGGGGTTGAAGGGCAACTTATAAATGATTCGTTGTTTGGGTTCGTATATCATTTTTTCAATATATGATGAGGTTGTGAATGTTTTTTCAATTAGTGAATCTCGAATATTAAAGATATTTTCATCCAAGTCATCATCAAATCGGCTAATAGTATTTTGCCAGCTTTTTCCTTTTTTCGCTTTAGCATATGCTAAATAGATATTATCTATATCTGTTATATCCTTAAAGAGATTTCCATGTCGTTTCATGATAATTTATGAGGAAAGCAACTTTCCGCTATGTACTAACTGCTTTCCTCCTCCGTTGTGTATTTTGCCCTTTCCAAGACAAGGTTAGTGAGTCCAGCCAGGAGTTGCTCTCCGCGATTTTCCTGGATCTGTGACGAAGCGACTGCCGATATTCGTATTCGCATTCCAGCGATAGTTATTCGCATTACGTGCCTGTGACCCAGCATTCGTCGCATTATTCCAATTGCTGCTGCTGAGCAGGTAGACTCACTCAACCTATTACTGGAATGCGACTTCCGCATTCCGAATAACAATTATTGTGGCTCCGCGACGAAGCGACTGCCGACAGACGTACGCGCATTCCAGCGAGAGCCAACCGCATGACGCGCCCGAGACCCAGCATCCGCCGCAGTAGCCCAATGGCCGCCGCCGAGCAGCTTCACATCGCCGTAAATGCCTTGTCGGTACAATGAGCCGACTGTTCCCGCCAAATTGTAATATGCCCATGCGATTGCATCTAATACAATATCAACGACACCTAATGCGGCAGTTGGAGAGATGAACTCCAACCTTTGATCAGCACCATCATCAAAGTTAACTGCAACACCAGGTGTCCCAGGAGCTGCATTATAAGTTATCTGAAGCTTATATCCAGCATTTGGTTGGACTGCAACATAGACATTTTTAAGATGAGGAACAGCAGCCAACAATCTGTTAGGCTGTACTGCATCTTCATCGAAGTATAGTTGAACAGCCGTGGCGGGAATGGCTGCTAAATGCTTAATCAGTGCCTTGTGTGTAGTTGAAAAAGCAACCCATTTATCGGCTGTTGTAGTTGCCATCGTACAGCATAAATATGGGGTGCCATCAACATCATAATCTACATAAACTGGATTACCACCAGGAGCAGCAGCGTGGACAATATTAGCTGTTTTTGCAGCAGCCATCACACTGCCATCAAAATCTACTCGGAATCCTTGCGTGGATAACCATTGCCACCATACGCCAATATCGTCTTCCGATCCTATATTTGAGATCATCCGGCGACCAGTGGTACTAACATGTCCTCCTGTGGTCGTCGGGTTAGCCGATCCGGCAATGTTTACCTCTTCTTCTATTCCGGCGCACAAAACCTGAAACTCGGCATCATCCATCATCCGACAACCGATTGATCCGAAATCGGAAGCAAACGCATTCCAATCTCTGCTTACAGATGCGGCTGCTCCAAAGATGGATGCAGTGCTCGCTCCTGTTCCCGATGCCATATAGATGGCTTTCCAGACAGGGGCATAATTCAGGGTATCGAAATCTGTCACTCCGCCCCAAACAATTCCATTGATGAATCCAGCTTTTGGCCTATGTCCCAGATCCTGGAAAGATCTGGGTAATATATCTCCCGTCACCAATCCGGTTATTTGGTGTCCGGCAATTGCTCCAACGCTTAAACATAAGCAATGGAATCTAACTATCTGACGGCTATTTACGGCATTATACCCACTTGGGAAGGTACTGGCTGCAGATATTACGAAAACCGGAACATTACCAGATACTGGTTGACAGGCATAAATATAAAATTGTTTACCTGCCCGGTTAGCGGCGATAGAATAATCGGTACCCGCAATCGTATCCCAAGATGCTGGAAGATCAAGATCATATACCAGAGACCCGACTTTCTCGTATCCGGTTTCATTTATATTCACAGTTACTCGATTTGGTGTTTTGACTGACCTTCTATCGGCTGCATTTACTAAACCTACGCTGCACCACATGTTTGATCGAGCATAATGAGCTGGAGCATAGGCTAAATGGGCACCTGGTGTTATGATGTGAAGCGCTGTAGTTCCGGCAGCCTCATAATCCGAAGGGGATGTGTTTGAGTCATTGATACCACTCCCATCGGGAGCAATAATAGGAAAGTTACCAGCATTACCTATCGGGTATCTTTCTGTGGCGGTATCAACATATCTTTTGGTCACTGCATCGTTATCTTCTATGGGCTGGGCAAGATCCATTAAACGATTAAAGTAGCATGACTGATCTCCGTCAAGCCAGATGCGATCCTTTTCGTCTATTACGGTCTGCCAGCGCCATTTGAGCATTCTTGAATTGGGACGAATCATGATTATAAAAAGGGGCTTCTAATATTTAGTGTTTTGGAGAAAAAAAGGAATCAGTTTTCGTCTCAGTCCAGAAGTCCTCGAAGTTGAGCTGCATACGTCATAAACCATTTGGTGGTCCTTACATCGTTAAAGATCAGCACTTCGTTTATGTTGCCTTTACAGTACTGGTTTGAAACATTCCTTAGACGGGCACCCAAATTCCAATATTGATCATAGGCTGCTGTTGTATAGCAGGTACCCGTTCCAACTGCGGATGCCGCAACAATTAAGCTGGCACCTGCTGGCTGTAACGGAAATATGTAAAATACTACAGCACCATTTGATTGGTTATACGTCATTCCGATCAAATAAGTCGTCAATTCATTAAATGTAAATGACGCCGTTCTTGTGTAATTAGTTGAAGTGCCTTGGTTACGGGAAAAGGATATTCCAGTTGTCGAAAATCCAAAATCACAGCCATAATAATCACCATCATCAGAAACAAGTCCTCTACTTACTATCGGAAAGTTACCGAATCCTACAGCCGGTCTGACAAGAGCACATATGGAAAATGTTAACTTTTGAAGGAGATAGTAATACTCCGTAATTCCCATATAAATTCTACTGGTGGTCCCATTAAAAAGTGCAGCCGGACCTAGGATTCCACTGGCAGCGGCATATGACATGTTATAATCAGTGCCATCAACACCAGCGCCTGAAAAATCTTCCGAGTTTGCATTTAAATGGTAGCCAAAGGCCAAATTGGCCATGGCTCCCTTTTGTCCTAAGGTCACGTTCTGTACCTCCATGATTCTGGGTAGTACCAGAGCACGATGTAGCCATCGACGGCTGGTGTAGTGCAAGCTGCATCCACGTCTACGGTAATGACCGATCCAGTGGCAATCACGGCAGGTGTGAGACCGTTATCCAGATCTACGAAATTGGCTGCAGCAATCGAGGGATTTGCACCCAAGCTGGTTCCGTCATCGTTTACGTCATAGGTCGTGCTGTTGGTAGTTCCTTTCGTGTCTACTATTGCGTCTTCCGACAGACCATAAATGGGGTAGGGCGTCACCCACTGCTTGGAACAATCTGTCAGAATGTTCTGTGATCCAGGCACTACCCAGGTCTCCTTCAGGGCTAGGTCGGCTGCATATTTCATTGCAGTAAACCCGGCAGTCAAGCTGTTTCCTACGATGGTTATCGTAACTGCGTTGGCCCCATAAACGGCACTGATGATCATTCCGGTCTGCCAGGTGGCGTCTTCCATCCAAGTCAAAACTGTGCCTTTGTTGAACAGCAAATCGTACAAATTTGCATGTGCTGCATCGGTTATGGTAAACGATGTGTCATTTACCCTGGTTGGGGAACCTGGCATTAGGGTCCAGAATCCACTACCTGCGCCGGTTGCGCCGGCTGGGCCCGTGGGACCTGTACTGCCCAAAGGTCCTGTAGCTCCTGTGTCACCTACTCCCGGCCCCGTGGCTCCCGTGAATCCTCGGTACCCGAGATCTCCCTGGGGGCCGGTTGCGCCAGATGCTCCCATTGGGCCCGTGGCTCCGGTGGTTCCAGTTCCAGTTGGTCCTGTCGGGCCTGTAGATCCTTGAGGGCCAGTTGCCCCCGTCACTCCTGCCCCGGTAGAGCCCTGAGGGCCTGTTGCCCCTGTAATACCCTGCGGTCCTGTAGCTCCCGTAGTACCTGCGCCTGCTGGGCCAGTTGGTCCTGTAGAACCATTAGGCCCTGTAGCTCCCGTTACTCCCGCCCCGGTTGCCCCCAGAGGGCCGGTCGGACCTGTCGCACCCAGGCCCCCAGCCGGGCCCGTGGGGCCTGTTGAGCCAACTCCCATGGGTCCAGTTGGTCCGGTGATACCCTGGGGGCCTGTGGCTCCTGTCACTCCGGCACCTGTAGCTCCAGTTGCACCCAATGCTCCAGTTGTACCCAATGCCCCGGTTTCACCTTGGGGCCCCGTGGCTCCGGTAAATCCCCGGTACCCGAGATCTCCCTGAGGGCCCGTAGGTCCAGACGCCCCTGTAGCTCCCGTCACGCCAGCTCCAGTCGGGCCAGTGGCTCCCGATGGCCCGGTTAAACCGGTTGCTCCAGAGGCTCCTGTTGGGCCTGTAGAACCTACTATTCCTGAAGGTCCTGTAGATCCTGTTGCCCCGGCTACTCCTTGGGGGCCTGTGGCTCCAGTCACGCCAGCACCTATAGGGCCGGTCGGACCAGTTGCGCCGGATCCGCCCTGGGGGCCGGTTGCCCCGGTTACGCCCGCCCCGGTTGCACCCTGGGGACCGGTGGGACCAGTCAAACCAATGGGTCCTGTAGGTCCAATCGCCCCGGTCGCTCCCTGGGGGCCAATAGGGCCTGTTGCACCAACCCCGTGGATGGGCATCCATTTATTGAGTCCGTTGTTCCATGAAAGAACATCTTCGTCAGCTAATCCCGTAACATCAACATCTTTTAAATCATTAAGTTCAATTTCGTTTGGATTAATATCAATTTCAACGGTATCTGCTCCCGATGGTCCAGCGGAAACAGTAACCTTTGAACTTCCAGCATCTATGTTGGCAAATTGAAGGTTGAGTGCCAATTTGGTAACGAAAAGCCCTATTCCGGAAGTTCCAACATTGGATGCAGTGTTGGCTTCGCCGCCGCCCAGGCCTGGTGCTGCGGCTGCTACCCATTTAGCATGAACTGCATCCCAGGTCAGCACGAAACTGTTGGCTTTTCCGGATACGTCAATGGTATCATGGAGAAAAAGAGGGATTCCTATGCCGGAATCTTCTAGACCCGCGCCATCGCTCTGGATGATCGGGATGTGGCCGGGGGATCCAATTAGGATGGCTTCCGTGGAGTCATCTACATACTTTTTGGTCGCTGCATCGTTATTTTCGACCGGTTGACCTAGATCCATAATTCGGTTAAAGTAGAAGGACTGATCTCCATCTAACCATTGACGGTCTTTTTCGTCAATCAAAGTTTGCCAGCGCCACCTGGGCGCTCGAACGGTTGGGCGAATCATTTTTTGTATCTCCTAAATTTAAGGTACTTGTCCTGGCGGCACTAATCCCCACTGTATGGCGCGTACCGCCCAATCGGTGATGGCCAGCCATGCTGTCAGGATGGCTGTAATTCCGGCTACGAAATATTTGTATCTCCATAGAAATGGGAGAATATCGTCTTTGGTTACCAGCAAAGGCGTCCAAAACAAGGTGTCGTGGAGCTTTAGGGTTTTTTCGATAGCATCTATTCTACTGAGTTGTGCTAGATGCATTTGACAATTCGGATTTGCAACCCGATTCTCTTCGATACCAGATACTCGATTAGCCAGCACATCAATTTTCTCATTTAGTCTCTCTTCCATCTCCGTAGCATGTTCGTCGAGTTTACGATTCATATTTTGTAGTTCAACCACGATAGCACCCAGTACTTGGGGAACGTTTTCAGCGGTGATTTGGGTCGGATCAATATCAAGTGCCATTCAAACCTCAGATTGCCGGATTGAATCCGGAATTGAATTTGGACCTATTAATGGCCCCTCGTATATTGTAGGTGTATTTGCTTATTCCAGACGGCAGCACCGGGGCACCCAGTACGCAGTTGCCTTTAAACAGGATACTGATGTCTGTTTTTTCAGGCGTAGCATCCTTGATGGCTGCTGATAGCATAATTACACCTTGCTGGATAATATTCGGATTAATCCCGTTCATTACTGGCGGAATACCCCAAGGTATGTGGAAGAAACTTAGGGTAGTTCCTGCTGCTACCGTATGAACTACGTATCTTGGTCCTATCACGGTAAATGTGGGGGATAAGATACGATATCCGTATGAGTGACCACCACTCATGTAGGCTATGACTATGCGATTAGAGCTATCCAATTGGATCTGAGGTAGGGTTCCACCTATTCCAGCTCCACCGGCTTCCACTAAGGTTCTGGTTCCAACAGTGCCAGCAACTATCCTTTTGATGTAAAGTGGGTTTATGGCACCTGTTGCTCCGATAGAATACGCCACGATGGCATCATCATTCTTATTTACGAGAATTTTAGAATAATGTTCCATATGGTCAGCGTCTGCTCCATCTGAATTTATGGTTTTTGGAGCGTCAAATCCTCCGGAAGTTTCTCGGATATATAGCAGGTTAGTTTTAGACACATCACCATTTTCGGTATAGGCTAATATGTGTCGGTAACCACTGCTATCGAAATCTAGGGCACATCCATTGTAATAGAAGTCAGCACCTGCTCCACCATTGGCGGTTATGTCCTCAACGGCTTCGAAAGTCCCGTCAGCATTTATAACTCTGAGGCAGATATTGGCTGCTGCTGGAGTAGCTCCGTAGCCATCTCCGCACCAGCAGACACACATCTTTTCGCCATCAGTATTTGCTTGAATGCAAGCGGCGTAATTATGTTTGGTGACATCGAAATTGACGTAGCCTGCTGTACCTAATGCCCCAGTTGATGTGGTCAGTTTTCGATAGCGAATGTTCCAGACATTAACGTCTATGACTTCCTGCCAGACAAAATGGATATCACCAAACTTATCAACAGCGAAAGTGACATCAGTCTGCCTATAAGCATTCGCTGTATTAAGTTTGGTCCATGCCCATGTCAACCCACTATCAATTGATTTGCCGTAGAGCGCACATGGTTCTGCAGAGCCCCCATATTTTATGGCCATGGATACATAAAATACACCTTCTGGTGAAATGTAGACGTGGCGGCCATGCAATGGGTAGAGAGCGAAAGGCCCCCATATGTCATAGTCTTCAGCAAATATAGCATCAGTTGCCAGTGTGATGGCTGCTGATCCAATTCCTGTAACTACTTTTTTTGATCCATCTCCCTGACTGTTGATCTGATTTGGGTCATGACCAAATGTGCCGGCATCATCGAATTTGTTGAAATACTGATACCAGTCGCCCAGTATGGTTAGAACTCGGAGGGCATTTGTAGAGGTCATCCCATTAAGCTTGGTCCAGAGCTGAGAAGTTCCGATGTCAAGGTTTTGAGCTTCAGACCATTTACTCATGAGGTTTCCGCCCTGGTCGTAAATGGAGACGGCATTGATCAAAGAAAGACCTTTCTCTAAAGCGACAACGGGATGAATGTTTATGATCTGGCTGCCAACCAGATCACTTTTATTCCCGATGTAGTAGGTCTCGTCGATTCTTCGAGCGCCCAAGGGATCCAGCTTGATAGTGCTGATCGATTTAGCGACGGTCATCAAAGCCCCCGGGTGAACCCGAAGTACTCTATGGTCACCGTCTTGGCAGGGGTGGCTGATAGCTCAAATGAGACTTGTACGCTGCCTTCACATCTCCACCCATTGATGTCTACGTTTCGCTCGCCCAGGCACTGCAGGTAAGGCATGGCATCGCTGTAAAACCGAGCATAGCCTGCTGTTGGGAAGTTACGCTTCATCTTAACCATGAGCGTGCTAAGGAAAGCTGCATGGTGATCGAAGTAGCTGCCTGCATTAAACCCGAGCTGGATATGGGTTGCCTTGGGGATATCTACTCCAAATGTGGTCACGACTATCTTAACCCAGTATGCAGTGACACCATTTACGTCTTTTGTGGCCCAGTCGGCAGGAGGGCTGAAATATATTCTACCGTTTTGATAGAATGTTCGGCCAGCGGTTCCACCGTTAGTTCCATCCGTGACTCCGGGAATGGATGTCCAAGCCGCGCCATCCCAGTAAGTGATGTCAAAGACGTTATCCGTATTATCGACACCACCATCCATGTAGACATCGATGCACCAGAACTTTTCAGCAGCACCGAAGAATACGGCATCGTCGTTTGCGGGAACGGCTGGAAGCAGCTCAATGTCTCCTGTAGTTAAGGTATTACAGAAGGCTGCAATGTCAGCATAGGTGGCTGCAGCATCCAGTGAGAAGGCATAAGGCATGTAGCCCTCGCCCAGGTTGGCACCCAGCACCAACTCGAATATCTCTCCGTTTTCAGAAGCCGGGAAGACTAGGTTTACGGGTGTCGTATTTGCCAGGGAAACCGTTCCCTTGAACCTGGCTGGATATGGCTCCGGATCTTCGATTTTGTTGCTTATCTTGATGTTGCTAAAACGTACATCTAGTACGTCAGCTACGGCTGTAGTTCCGGTTACGAGCTGGAAAGCATAGTCTACAAAATCCCTAGCAGCATCAGTGAATTGTACATCGTACATGCGAGTGCCGTTGACATAGGCTATGACATGGTTTTCAAGTACAGTAAGACGTACTCTCCTAACCAAATCATCGACTGCTCCTGAAAGCAAATGGATAGACCCTGTAGTGCCATCAACTGAATAATTTAGGGCTATTGCATGGGTTTCTGCACCTGAGATGTAAGGCCCGAGCATGATCCAGTTATCAACATTGGCAAAGAGCCTGATGCCACTGCTGAGGTTAACCATTCCCACGCCGGCTACGGCTTGA
>Ga0172380_10006920_pt1 | contig 12978 bp, 9 predicted proteins | sample Leawe162metaG_FD_119747 | JGI IMG/M metagenome (GOLD analysis project Ga0172380, IMG submission 119747) | Leachate microbial communities from a municipal landfill in Southern Ontario, Canada - Leachate well 162 metaG | ecosystem: Engineered > Solid waste > Landfill > Unclassified | place...
GGATGAAGAAGAGGCCGACCGCTTGTCCTACAAATGGATGTTGGAAGAACAACGCGACCCGGCGGACATGGTGAATATGCTCAAAAAAATGCGCCGGGTCAGCCGTTACCACCGAAAACAGGTTCCCACCTATCTGCTCACCCACCCAGAGCCGGAAAACAGAATCGGCTACATAGAAGACCTCATCCTACAGGATCAGCATAAAAAAATCCAAACCCAGGATGAGTTCGCCTACAAGAGGTTCAAATACCGGGTGCAGGCCCTCACCCGGGACACGCAATCGATCCTGCCCATCTTGAAAAACAAGGCGGAGGAGCCGGGCACCCTGCAGAATGAGCCCATGGTTTTTTTCGGCCTGTCCCAAGCCTATCTGGCAAACCGTGATTACCAGAAGGCGGAAGAGACACTCCAAAAAGTGATCAGCCGTTACCCGGACAAACACATCCTCAAAACAGATCTCGGCATGATAAAGCTTGAGGCGGGAGAAAGCAAAAAAGCCCTGGAGATCTTCCAGGAAATAAACAAGCTGGCACCCAACGAGGCATACAACACATATTGCCTGGCCAAAGCCCTGCAACAGTCCGGAGAACCGGCGCAGGCGGTTCTCATCTATGAAAGCCTGACCGCGCGGATGCCGACCTATGCAAAACTCTATCAAGAAATCGGCAAAATCAGAGCCTCCCTTGGCAACAAAGCCCTCGGACACTACAACCTCGCCCTGTATCAATATTATGAGGGATCAAGCCTCTCGGCCCGCTACCACATCACGGAGGCGCTTAAAGGCCTTCCCGAGAAGGATCCTCTCTTCCCTAAGATACAAGAGCTTAAAAATAAGATCGTTCGAATCGACAAGATGTGAGAACGGGGAAAATGACCCGCGGGGCTTGAAAAACGCCGCCACGAGATACTACTGTTTGCGGCTGCGGAGCTTACGGATCGCCATCACCGCAAAATCGCGGAACAGCCGGGTTGCCTTGATCCGGTTTGAATCCAGCTTGGGCCGGCCTTTTTTACGGTCCAGATAGATCAGGCCGATGGGCTTGTCATCAAGGCAGATTGGAAAAAGGTACACCGTCCGGTCTTTCACGAAGAACTTGAGGCTCTCGGGAAAGGCGTCAGGGGTGTTGGGAGGGATGGCCATATCCTTGCACGCCTTGAGAGACTTGGGAATAACGTACCCGCTCAGGGCGAGGTCGTGTTCGAATTTGGCAATGCCCGCCGGATCTATGTCGCCCAGGCCAAACCGGCCGACCAACACCCGCCGGGTGGGCTGCACGCTGATCACGGCGAGAAGCACCCGGTCAAAGCCGATGCCCCGGTACAGGCCTTCCAGCAGATTGATATAGAAATCGTTGAGGTTGAACGGCCCCATGAGCGTCTCGGTGATGTCATGGATAAAATCGTTGATCGATTTATCCGGACTGGTCGGCAGCTCATCCAGCTCCTGAATGCCTGTTTCCTCCAAGCCCCCCCCTTCTTCCCGGGCAGGCTCCACCTCGGCTTCCACTTCCTCGCTTTTTGTCTTCTTCTTCCGCGCCGCCTTTGCAGGATCCTTTATCGCCTCCCCCAAGCCCCGGAGACGGCTGCGCATCTTCAGTTTGGAAAGGCCATAGCGAATGGAATCGGAGATATCTTCCGACGCATCGACTGTCTTGTTGACCCGTTCCACAGCCTCTTCCGTGCTTACGGAGAGCATATCGCCATACTGACGAACGAGATCGCCTATATCCTTTTCATCACAGACATACTCGATGAGCCGGTTGGAGAAGTTTGCGACATTTTTCAGATAGCCCAGGGTATCGTATGTGTTCTGGGGTACCGGCGGATCGGGATTCATGGAAGCGCAGACCTTGTCGGATAAATTCCAGAAGGTTGCAACCTCAACCCCTATCTGGTCAAAGGTCAGCCCGTCGAGAATCTGCCGGGTAGCGGCATCCTCGGACATGCCTCCCGCCACCTTTTCTTCGATCTCCCGGGAGATTTCCGGCATGTAGAGACAGACGATAATCCTCCCCAGATTATGGAGAAGCGCGCAAATAAACGCCTCTTCAGGCACGATGTTGAGATTTTTTTCAACAGCCAGATCACGGGCCTGCAGGGCGCTCAGAAAGGATCGGGTAAGCAATTTACTGATCCCCTCCTTTTCAACCCCGTTTTTGACAAAATCCTCAAACAGGGCGATACCCGTGGCAAGATCACGAACCGCGTCAAAGCCTATAATCGTAACCGCCTTGGAGATGGAATTGACCGGCCGGCCAAGGGAGTAATAGGCGGAATTGACCACCTGCAATACTTTGTTGGTGAGGGAATAATCCTTCAGGATTACCTTGGAAAGCTCGTAACCCGAGCTCTGACTGCTATGGGTCAGGGAAATCAACTCTTGAACATTATGGGACATGGCCGGGAGTTCGCCCATGTTCATTTTTGCAAAGATTTCAGCAAGTTTTCCGCTTGACGGCGGTGCAGTCTCAGTCATATTTTTCCGTAAGCACCCAAAGTTCGAACAACCCGCCCCCCAGCATTTACTGCCTCCAACTTACCATTATAATTATACAATATTTATAAAAAAAATCGAAAGCTGTAACGTTTTTTTATTACACGCTTATGTGATATATGATACGGTCATAACAGGCAAGTTAAATCCATGCAACTTTCTGATATAGTGTGACAAATAGTTTTATTGAGACGTTTCACCAAACGCAGGCCGTATTGTTGTGTTATTTTTCCGCACATGCGGATTCAGACAAACGACTGATAATAATACGTAGCTGACGGGATAAGGACGATGATGCAGGACGGAACGATCAATCTTGAGGATTACACCAAATCCGATTGGACCATTATGCTCAATGACCGGGTCATCACCCGCTTCACCACCCATGAAGGCAGCAAGCTTATTATCGGCCGCAGTCCGGATGCGGATGTTGTCATCGACAACACCGCCATCTCCAGACACCACTCATCCCTTGAACTCCGGGATGGCCGCCATTACCTGGCGGACCTAAAAAGCACCAACGGCACCACCGTGAATGGAAAAAAGATTGCCTCAAAGGTTCCGATCACGGAGAAGGACATTATTTTTATCGGAAAATTCCGTTTGATTCAGTCCGCGGCAGACGAGCAGCATGCTTCTTCATCCTACGCCACAGCCATGGATATCGACGACGAAGCAACTGTTTTTGTCAGCTCTCCCCGGCAACAGGCCACTGCCCAACCCAGCCAGGCCACCGCCCCTTCGCAAAACGAGATCTACCGGCTCGCTGTAATAGAAGGCAACGCCGCGCCGACCACGCTCTCCCTCGACGGCAAGAGCAGTGTGAAAATCGGCAAGGACTCGTCCTGCGACATGATCATTGCCGGCTGGCTTGTCGGCAAGCCCCAGTGCTATGTGGTAAGCAAAAAAGATAAATATTACATAGTGCCCCAGCGATCATGGGCAAACACCCGGCTCAACGATGTCATCATCAAAGAGGAACGCCTCTTGCGCAAAGGCGACATCATCCAAATCAAGAGTGTGAAAATCAGGTTCAGTTAATCTCCCGGATGCTTTCCAGACTCTTTGATCAAATAGGCAAGTGGAAAAAGGGCGCCTTCCCGGGTATCCCAGGCGAAGCACCCGCCCAATCCCGGCAGTCCCCAGCGGCCGCCCATATCCCGGAGGTTCCTGTCTGGGCGCCTGGAGATACCATTCTTAACCGGTATCTTATCGAACAGGTTATGTCGGGCTCCATGGGGAATATCTACATTTCCGAACATCTCGGCTGGAAGATAAAGGTCGCCATCAAAGCTCCCAGACCGGAAGTCCTTGCGGACCGCGAGGGCATGCGCCGGATACTCAAGGAAGCCAACAGCTGGGTCCGGATGGGCATGCACCCGAATGTGGCCTCCTGTTTTTATGTTCTCGGCATCAACAAGATCCCCCATCTTTTCATTGAATTCATCGATGGCGGAAATCTTTCCGACTGGATCAAGGCCGGGCGGTGCCGAAATCTCCGCACCGCCCTGTCCCTTGCCATCCAATTCTGTCACGGCATGGAATTTACCCATCAACGTGGCATCATCCACCGCGATATCAAGCCCCAGAATATTCTGATCACCAAAAACTCCCTGCTGAAAATAACCGATTTCGGCATCCTCCTGGCCCATGGAGAGACGGAAAATGGCGATGGCCAGGTTCCCGGCGCCGACACCACGGATCACGAGGCAACCATCGGCTTCCGGGGAACCCTGGGCTACGCCTCCCCGGAACAACTGCGCAACGCCCACTCGGTTGACCTGCGGACTGATATTTTTTCCTTCGGCCTGTGCCTCTGGGTCATGCTCTGCGGCAAGAAGCCTTTTACCAACAATGCCCTTGAACATAAAATACCCACCCCGACTCCGGTGGCGCCGGATGTCAAATTCCCCGCGGTACTCAAGGATATTTTACGCAAAAGCGTTGCCTACAATCCGGATGACCGGTATGCCAATTTCAGCGAGATGCGCGCGGCCCTCAACGAAGCATACACCGCTGCCTTCAACACCGCCTGCCCCTATGCGGAACTCAGCAATATCGATCTCAGGGCCGACAGCCTCAACAACCGGGCGGTCTCCCTTTTTGAATTGGGGGAAACCGGCGAGGCCGCAGCCTGCCTGAACAAAACCCTTGAAATCAATGAGATGCTCCCAGAAGCCGTGTACAACATGATCTTGCTCAACTGGCGCTCGGGAACAAAGCCGGCAAAAATTATCCGGCAGATAGAAACCGCCAAGAAACGCGGCGCCACAATGCCCTGGCTCAGCGACATGGAAGCGGCGGTCAAGCGCAGCATGGTGGCGGATAAGGTCGAGCTTGAAAAACAGCAGTTTCCCGAATTCCGGTTGTGCACCCCAAAAAACTCCCTGGAGATTTTCCGGGAAGGGCAGCTCCATCTCTCGGTACAGCGCAACATCCTCGACCATCTGGAGAACAAGCGCTACGGACCTTGCCACGATATATTGATGACCGCCTGGAAAAACAGCAGCTACAAAAAAGACAAAATCTTCAACATGGTCTACGACCGACTGCTGCGGGTCGGAACAAAAAAGAGGGTGCTGGGGGTTCAGCGCTTTCTCACCCTGAAAGGTGACGGAGGGCCGACAACACATCTCGCCCATGTCCCGAACACGAAAAAATTTGTTGCCGCCGGCCCAGGGGGAAAAATAACCCTCCACGACCTTGGATCCGCCTCGCAGCAGGGCATTGTCCTGGGCGAAGGGGGCAGCCCCATTTCCGCGCTGGCTGTCTGCCCCATGGGCAAATATATCGCCGTTGGCGCCCAGGACGGAACCGTCTGCCTGTTTTCCACCAAGACCGGCGCCATGGAATCACGGGAACCTGCTCACAACGGCGCGGTGCACTCTTTGGCCTTCAATGAAAATGGCCGCCACCTGGCCTCCGGCGGGGCAGACGGCATCATGAAGATCCGCAAGCTCGGCACCGGCCCGGAAATGACCACCTCGATCAAGGAAGGCGGCGCTGTCCGCGCCATTACCTTTACCACCACCGGTTTGAATCTGGTTACCGGAAGCCAGGACGGCTCTGTCCGTATCTGGGACGCGAACGGCAAGGAATGCTCGCGAATCATCGAAGCCCATGCCATGCCGGTTATCGCCCTGGCAAATTCGCCCGATGGCCAGCGCTTCGTCTCGGCGGGCACCGACCGGCATTTAAAGGTCTGGGAACACACTACCGGACGCAGCCTTAAATCGATCACAGCCCATGACGAAACCATTTCTTCCGCCCTGTTTCTCCAGGACAACCAGACCCTGATCTCCGGCTGCGAGGATGACATCATCAAGCTCTGGGACAGCAACAGCGGTGAATGCCTTGCCATCCTTGACGGCAGAGGCGATGGCATATACAGTCTTGCCCACGGGCCAAAACCCCACACCTTTCTCTCCGGCAGAAAAGACGGGGCCATTGTTTTCTGGATGGTAATCTACCAGCTGCATTTTGAGTAATTTCCCCGTTCGGGAAAACAACGGAACGCGCACGATGTTCGGTTTTTTAAGAAAAATCTGCACAAGCAAGCCCAGGAATATCTCGTTCCATGGCCGCACGGACACCGGAATGGTCCGCGATCATAACGAAGACAGCTTTTGTTCCTTGCGCAACCGGCGTCTTTTCGTGGTGGCCGATGGCATGGGCGGCCATAATGCCGGCGAGGTCGCCAGCCGCTTGGCCATCGAATCCCTGCTCGAATTCCTCTCGGAAGAAAAAATCCGGGAGATCCGAGGCAACGACGAGGCGATCCACCAGAGTCTGCTGGACGCCTTCCAACATGCCAACCAAACAGTAATGGCCAAAGCCGCCGACGATGAAACCATGCGGGGCATGGGCTGCACCATGGTCGCCTGCCTCCTTGACGACAACCTGCTCCACACCTGCCACGTCGGTGACGCCCGCTGCTATATCTCCGAAAAGGGCAGCCTGCAACAGATCACCACCGATCATACCTCCGTGACATACATCAGCAGAACCGATGCCAACAACAACGAGATCCAGGTTCCCCGCAACGTGGTAACCAGGGCCATCGGCTTCCATTCCCATGAGGGGCCGGAATATCACAAAACCATTCTGCACCCGGGAAACAGAATCCTGCTCTGTTCGGATGGGTTGTGGAACATGGTTGACCACACCCGGATTGAACAGATCCTCCTCAATGCCCCCACTCCGGAAAATGCCAGCGAAACCCTGGTCACGGCAGCCAATGAGCAGGGCGGACGCGACAACGTCACGGCCCTGGTAATCTTTTATTAAAGAGCGAGACAATGTCTGCCCGGCACAATGACCAGAACACCCTTGAAAACATCGCCGCCGACCTCAGAGCCCTTGCCGATGACCTTAGCCGGGGAAAGCTCCGGGTCGGCAGCCGCCTAGTCGCCATTGGAAACCCTCTGTTCATAAAAACCAAACAGAAGATCTCCGGCGACACTGCGTATTGCACCCTTTCTTTTCAGGCGCCCCTCCGTGAATTGGACAAGGAACCAATACTGGCCAGCGGTCAGGGAGCTGCTCCGGAAAAAAACCGCGAGGCAGGGAATGACAGGGAGTTGCGTTTGAAGGGGAGACCGCCCGAGGGGAAAAAAATAAAAAAAGAGATCAGCGCCCTCTGGAAAACCGTTGCCAAAAAATTGGAACAGGGGCAACCCCCTACCCCTGCCGAAGAGAACTCCCTTGTTTCCGCCTTTGAAAAATATACGGTCTTTACAGAATCACCCTGGCATGAGGAGTGGCTTGCCTGCTTCACGCTCCTGCGGGAGGCCTTGGCCTGCGCCCGCGGGGGAGATATGCGCACCGCCCGGGAACAGGCCGCGAAGGTAAACGAACTCACCAAGGCTTGCCACAAACAACATAAGTAGCCTGCGCCCATGACTCCCTTCGAGATTGTCAAGCGAACCCCAAAGAGCAATTGCGGGCAATGCGGTTATCCCACCTGCCTTGCTTTTTCGGCGGCTGTGGCGAAAAGCGGCGAGTCCTTTGCCAAATGCCCCTATCTCGACACCACCGGGCTCCAGGCCTTGCCCGAAAGGGGGCCCGCCCTGGAGGAACTTTCCGGACAACGCGATCTGGCCCTTATCGAACATCTGAAAGACAAGATTTCCACCCTGGACTTTACCCGTATTGCCGCCCCGTTGGGCGCCAGTCTCTGCGGCGAAGACAACCAGACCCTGTCGTTTCCCTTTCTTGCCCAGGAGGTGCTGCTGAGCAGACAGGGAATCCTCCTCAACGGCCGCACCCCGGAGGATCCCAGGGACCAGATTCTGATCTACAATTATATCCACTCCCAGGGCGGTCCAGCTCCCGCCCTGGATTGGATCGGCCTGGAAACCCTGCCGAACTCCATCTCCAAGGTAAGAACCCTTGCCACCTATTGCGAAAACAGATTGGCGGAGCTTTTCACCCCTCTTCCCGTCGAGACAATCATGGCAACCTGCCACCAACTGGGAGGTGTTGCCCACCCGGCGCCCTCCGCCACGCTGGGATGCATCATCCCGGTCCTGCCCAGGATTCCCCAGTATCTGGTCTACTGGGAGGCGGAACCCGAAGACGGATTTCCCGCCAAGGTCAAGATTCTTTTCGATCGCCAGGTTCCGGATTTTCTCGACCTGGAATCCCTGATCTTTTCGGCGGAACGTCTGGCAGACCGGATTGCCGTCCTGCTGGGGTGAAATCAGGGAAATTTGCGCCTGCTCGCCACGCGATCAGCTGATGACATTCCGGCAAATTCCTGGCATACTATTTTTCTAAAGTGATTACCCCATCCCCCTCCACCAGCCAGATAACGAGTCATGGCCAGAAAATCTGCCGCACATAGCGCCCCCCTGGCAGAACGGCTGCGTCCGCAGACAATCGATGATTTTGTCGGGCAAAAGCAGCTGCTGGGCGAGGACAAGCTTCTCCTGCGGCTCATCCAGCAAAAATATCTGCCCTCCCTGGTGCTTTGGGGGCCGCCCGGCACCGGCAAGACCACCCTGGCCCGGATCCTGGCCCAAACAACCGGCGCTGATTTCGCCTTTTTTTCCGCCGTGCTTTCCGGGGTCAAGGAGATCCGGGAGATAGTCGTGCAGGCCCAAGCCGCCAAGGAAGAGCGCAACACCGCCACCATTGTTTTCGTGGACGAGATCCATCGTTTCAACAAAAGCCAGCAGGACGCCTTTCTCCCCCATGTGGAAAGCGGCCTGTTGACCCTCATCGGCGCAACCACCGAGAACCCTTCTTTTCACGTGATCGCGCCCCTTCTCTCCCGCTGCCGGGTTCTGGTTCTTGAACCGTTGGGGCCGGAGGATCTGCAAACCATTCTCCAACGGGCCATCACGGACACGGAGCAGGGGCTTGGCTCCTGGCAGATTGCCCTTGAACCGGAGGCTGCCGCCCATCTGGCCAGGATTGCCGACGGCGATGCCCGCAGCCTGCTGAACAGTCTGGAAATCGCCGCCAATCTGGCCGACCCCGATGCCGACGGCACGCGACGGATAACCCTGGCCACGGTGGAAGAGGCCATCCAGCGCAAAAGCCTGCGCTATGACGCGGACGGCGAGGAGCATTACAATCTGATCTCGGCCCTGCACAAAAGCCTGCGGGACAGCGATCCGGACGGCGCCCTCTACTGGCTGTGCCGGATGCTCGCCGCCGGGGAGGAGCCCTTGTACGTGGTCCGCCGTCTGATCCGCTTCGCCTCGGAAGATATCGGCAATGCGGACCCGCAGGCCCTCACGATTGCCATCAACGCCAGGAATTCCTATCAGACCCTGGGCACTCCGGAGGGCGAACTGGCCCTGGCCCAGGCTGTCACCTATCTTGCCACCGCCCCCAAGAGCAACGCCGTCTATGCCGCCTACAATTCAGTGATGCACGACATCCGGTGCACGGGCACTCTGCCGGTGCCGCTCCATCTCCGCAACGCGCCAACCTCGCTGATGAAGGATCTCGGCTACGGCAAGGGCTACCAGTATGCCCACGATGATCCCCATGCCCTGGTGGATCAACATCACCTACCGGACCAACTTGAAGGAAAAACCTATTATCAGCCCGCCAACCGGGGCTATGAAGCAATCATCCGGGACCGGCTTGGCAAATGGCGACAGCTGCTGCGGGATCGAAAAAAACAACCCGCCTGATTCGTGTTCAGGCAACTACTGGAGCATACGACCACGATGAACAAACCAACCACCTTTCTGCTGCTTTTCCTTCTTACCCTGCTCGGCATAACCGTATCCGCCTCGGAAGCGGCGCCAAAACAGCAGGCAGGGACACAGCACGACGTGACCATCTTCTTTGCCAATGACGTGCGGGGTGAAACAGAACCCTGCGGTTGAAAAAGCAACCAGTTGGGCGGTCTGCCCAAAAAAGCCCAGCAGCTTGAAGTCCTACGGGGGAAAAAATCCGCAGTGCTGCCCCTTGACAGCGGAGCCCTGCTTTTCAAGGATGAAAAGCTCCCCCCGGATCAGCGCGAACAGCTCACTGTGACGGCACAGGGAATTGTCACGGCATACAACAAGATGTCCTTTGCCGGTGTCGGCATCGCCCGCCAGGATCTCGCGGCAGGCCTTCCCTTTCTGCTCGCTCTCCAGAAGAAAGCAAGCTTCCCCTGGCTGAGCGCCAATCTGCTCAGCCGCACCGACCGCAAGCCCTGGTTCAAGCCGCACACCCTGCTCACAACAGGCGGGATGCGCATCGCGGTCATCGGCCTCACCGCTCAAGGGGCCGACTCGCTCCTTACGGACAAGGACAACGCGGTCATTACCCCATGGGAAGAGGTGTTGCCCCAGGAACTCGCCCAGCTGCGGGGCCGGGCCGGGATGACCATTCTGCTTTCCAGCTATCCTTCCGCGATAAACAAAAAGATCGCCGAGACCCATCCGGAGATCCACCTGATTCTTCAGGGAGGTGACAGCCGGGGCAACATGCCCCCGGAGTGGGTCAACAACACCCTGATCACCCAGGTGGAACCCCAAGGCAAATCAGTGGGCATCCTGGAGGTGCATTGGAACGCGGAAAGCAAGAAATGGGAAGAGACGGGCTCGGAAAATCTGCTGACAGACAAGAAAAACGAGTTGGATCGGTTGGGATGGCAGATCAACCGCTACCGCCGGCAAGGCGATCCGACACAGGCATTCAAGGACCAACCCCAGGTTCTTGAAGCCTATAACGACATGCTTGCAAAACGGCGACTGCTGGAGGAGGAGATTCTCCGTCTTACCGCCGAGCAAAACGCACGGGATGCGAACCGTTCACGATCCTCTTCGTACAGCTTCCAGTTTGAGACCATGCGCAAGGATCTTCCGGACAATCCGTCCGTCCGGGCCATTGTCGATGCAACCACCAGCGAGGTAAACCGGATCGGCAAGGCTGCGGTAAAGGCGAGAATCTCGGAGAGTACCGGCCGGAAACAGGAAGGGACTTCGGAAAAATACGCGGGCAGCACCGCCTGCACCAGCTGCCATGCCCCGCAGTTTGCAAAATGGCGGACCACGCAACATGCCACGGCCTATGACACCCTGGAGGCAAAAGAACAGCAGTTCAATGTCCAGTGCCTTCCCTGCCACATCACCGGACCCGCCGCCCAGACAGGACAGGAAATGCTCGCCCTTGCCCACGACCTGCGCCAGGTCGGCTGCGAATCCTGCCATGGCCCGGCCCAAGCGCACACCCTTCAGCCAGCCGCAGCCAAAGTTGGTCAGCCGACCATGGCCACCTGCCAACGTTGCCACACGGGCGACCATGATGACAGATTCAACTTTTCCGAAGCGCTCTCCCGCCTTCGCTGCGGCGCGGACTGATCCGCGGGCATAAAAAAAGGCCAGGAGACACGTGTCTCCTGGCCTGAAATCATTGCACTCAGCAGTAGTGGTTACTTCACTTCTTCAAAATCCGCATCCACCACATCGTCGTCATCCTTCTTTGCCCCACCACCCTGCCCACCGCCTTCGCCGCCTTCCGCGGCCTTATCCTTGGTGGCCTGGGCATACATCATCTCAGCCAGCTTATGGGAAGCCTGGGTCAAGGACTCAAGACCCTTCTTGATCGCCTCCACATCGTCGGACTCCATAAGTTTCTTGAGGCTGTCGATCTCGGTCTGAACCTTGTTCTTGGTCTCGCTGTCAACCTTGTCGCCCAAGTCCTTCATGCTCTTTTCCGTGGCGTAGATCATGGAATCGGCCTGGTTCTTGGTTTCGACCAGCTCCTTACGTTTGCGATCCTCGTCGGCATGGGCTTCGGCGTCTTTTTGCATCCGCTTGATCTCTTCCTCGGAAAGACCGCTGGAAGCGGTGATCCGGATGGATTGCTCCTTGCCGGTGCCGAGATCCTTGGCGGAAACATGGAGAATGCCGTTGGCGTCGAGATCAAAGGTGACCTCGATCTGCGGCACCCCGCGCGGGGCCGGGGGAAGGTCGGTCAACTCGAAACGGCCGATGGTCTTGTTGTTTGCCGCCATCTCGCGTTCGCCTTGAAGCACATGGATGGAAACCGCGGGCTGGCTGTCCGCCGCAGTGGAGAAAACCTGGCTCTTCTTGGTGGGGATGGTGGTGTTCTTCTCGATGAGTTTGGTCATCACCCCGCCCAGGGTCTCGATGCCAAGGGACAGCGGGGTAACGTCGAGGAGCAGCACGTCCTTGACATCGCCCTTGAGCACCCCGCCCTGCACTGCGGCGCCGATGGCCACGACCTCATCCGGGTTCACGCCCTTATGGGGGTCCTTGCCGAAGATCTCCTTGACCTTTTCCTGCACCTTGGGCATCCGGGTCATGCCGCCGACCAGGATAACCTCGTCGATGTCCGCCGCGTTGATCCCGGCATCCTTCAGGGCAATCTGGCAGGGTTTGACCGTACGTTCGATCAGATCCTCCACCAACCCTTCCAACTTGGCGCGGGAAAGCTTCATCTGCAGATGCTTGGGCCCGGAGGCGTCCGCCGTGATAAAGGGCAGGTTGATGTCGGTCTCCATGGTGGTGGAGAGTTCCATCTTCGCCTTTTCCGCCTCTTCCCGCAAACGCTGCAAGGCCATATTGTCGGTGCGCAGGTCAATGCCCTGATCCCGCTTGAACTCGTCGGCAATCCAGTTGACGATGCGCATGTCGAAGTCTTCGCCGCCGAGGAAGGTGTCGCCGTTGGTCGATTTCACCTCGAACACCCCGTCACCGATCTCCAGCACCGAGATATCAAAGGTGCCGCCGCCCAAGTCGAACACGGCGATCTTTTCCTCGCCCTTCTTGTCCAGGCCGTAGGCCAGGGCCGCGGCAGTGGGCTCGTTGATGATCCGCTGCACGTTGAGGCCCGCGATCCGGCCCGCGTCCTTGGTGGCCTGACGCTGGGAATCGTTGAAATACGCAGGCACGGTGATGACCGCTTCGCTGACTTCCTCGCCCAGATATTCCTCCGCGGTCTGCTTCATCTTGGTAAGGATCATGGCGGAAATCTCGGCCGGGGTCATAACCTTGGCGTCAACCTCAACC
>Ga0172380_10006921_pt1 | contig 12977 bp, 13 predicted proteins | sample Leawe162metaG_FD_119747 | JGI IMG/M metagenome (GOLD analysis project Ga0172380, IMG submission 119747) | Leachate microbial communities from a municipal landfill in Southern Ontario, Canada - Leachate well 162 metaG | ecosystem: Engineered > Solid waste > Landfill > Unclassified | place...
TGCAATCGGAGATTGAGTTATCATTATTTTATTTATTATAACAATGCTTATTCCAGTTAATATAATACCTATAATATAAGTTGGAAGATGATTATTTGATACCCATAACTTCTTTATATACCAATCCATATTCTTTAAAAACATATACCTCACTCCAATCATTCATATATTCAGTGTCAACATAAAATACTCTTACACTGGAGTTTTCAACTATATCTATTGAATTATCACCTATTATTCCGTATTCTTTTCTAACCCATTCTAGCCATTCTTTATAACCATAATCTGTTTCTGTTTTTGGTTCTGATAAAAATATGGGGATTATATTTTTGCCATCAGCGATAGCATGTAAAATACCTAATGTATAAAATCCCCCTTTGGATGTTAATATATATGAACCATCTGGTAATCCCATCGTTTCACTATATAATTCAGCCGCTATTGGATTAGCTTTATCTAATTGATTAGCGTTGCACAAAAACATATTACAAATAATCAATACTATAGATGAACACACTACAAGTATTCTTTCTATCCTATACGAATGTTTTAATCCTAGCGATGCTAATATGGCAATACATGGCACAGCGTATATAGTAAAAGTCCATGTTGTCCAATCTGTATCAGTTAAATAAAGCCACCAAGATAAGCATGATGTTAAAAATAACATCATAGATAGCGTATATTTACGATGTGATATTCCGTATCTAATAGCTGGTATTATAGCTATACCAAAAGTTCCTACAATGAACGCTATTAAATATACAATACGCTGTGGAGCTTCTACTATAGCCAGTTTACCAATAGTACTAGTGGAGCCTAGATACGAATTAAATGACTGTAACGATAAACTACCAGCTATCCATCGTGGAGTATCAGCATACATTAAAAATAATATTAATCCATATGGTAGCACAGCAAATAATAAAAACAAGGGGATGCGCTTAATCCAATAACGCCATTCTTTATATTGTGATACCATAAAAACAAATGCTATTGGGAATACAATTATATGTACAGCACATGCTAATCCGATAAATATAACAGCCCAATGCTTATGATATGATGTATAGAATAATATAGAAGCAGATAATAACATCACAGCTAGCGCATATTCTTCTATAATAATAGACTGGCTAGTTAATACACACGCACCCAAGCAAATTAATACCGAAATCCGAGCAAGAGATACTTTATTCGTAATATTTTTAACAGATTGGAACACTAACGCTATTGTGATAGCAGATGGTAAACATGATAGCCAAAATGTCATATTTTTTGCTAAATTCCCACCAATTAAACCTATGGTATGCGCTAACGTAATATATAATGGGGAGCCAAAAGGTTGAGGTACAAACCATATTTTTGCAGATGCTAGCCAGTCCCCACTATCTCCAGATGCAAATACCCATGTATAACGAAAACAAGATAAAGATATATAATAAAGTAAGGCCGCTATTAGCCATGCCGCCCATTCATGCTTCAATAATTTATTAATTATGTTGCACCACCGTATCATGCTTCTCTTTTTCAATAGTATTACTTATTGGTATGACGTGAAATATATTATTGCCAACATGCTCCATATAATCTCGGCTTTCCTTCCGCCATGAAACCATAAATTCCTGGTTACTCGTATCGTATGTAAATCGTATGCAGCATTTAGTTGGCTTACCTTTATTCCATAATCTATATACTCTAGACTGTATTACACTTTCAAATTCTTCCTGCTCTTTGGAGAAAATTATAGGTTTTGTTTTTTCTTCTAAATAGAATTTACCAATCCACGGGAAAACAATATGGAAAGCATCTTGTATACATTCTTCAAAAGCGCAGGATGCTTTATCTATATTACCAGCAGTAATAACAATGCTCCTACGTGGTGCTAACATTTAAATACCACCTCTATATTCTTTCAACGTTTTATTCCTTTCTTTATCTATATATTTTTGCAATGATTCTGAACTAATATTTTCATTGGCTGGAGCAGGCCTATAACCACCGCCCATAATATGTAGCTGGCTATTCATTTCTGCCATTTCATTATTAAATCTAATAAATTCACTCTCTGGCATAATAGTCTGTTCTAAATCTTCCTTCTTTTCACGCATAGCCACTGATGAAAATACGCTAATTATTGTAAAAAATAAACATCCAAAAGCTAAACCTAAATATATATCCCATGCGTCCCAGTTTTTAGTACTTAACGTATATGAATAAATACCATTAAGCAACCAAAATAATCCGCCCATAGTGGCTAACACAGCTTTACGCGCTATATAACCGCTTATTGTTAATACTATAGCTGAAAAACAAAATAGATATAACATACTTGCTATCTCCCTATAAGTTATTCCCTGTAGTTGTATTCGCTCCAATAACAGTAATTTGACCATCTGTATTGCCATATGCTGTACAAAAATATATTTGATTATAGTCTGAGTTATCTAATTCTTCTAATCCCCTACTTTGATTATGTGTAGTTAAATCATCATATAAAAAGCATTGCATTATACGATTATATATACAATATACTGAATTATAATTTTTTAAAGCTATCCCTTGATTGGCATTATTATAAACAAATGTCCCAGATATATTAGAATATTGAACACCAGTACAATGTATCCCTATATTAGTGCAAAGAGAGATATAACTATCCACAATATTAAAATGGGAACAATCCTCTAAATATATACCATTTTCACACGCTGTTATTTTAACACCTGTTATTTCGCATGTTTCTGCAAAATTAAATCTTATTCCATCAGTAGTACATCCTGTTATATAACCACCAAGTATTGTTACGTTAGAACATGGAATGGAACCATAATAATCACAGAATATACCACGCCCACCGCTAGTTTCAATCATATTATTAGCCATTGAACAATCTGATATACCTTGTAATAATATCTGTGCGTAAGTTGTACCATTAACAAAATGGTTATCCGTTATAGATACATTTGCGGGGTAATTACTAGCATCTCTAGATATTACTAATTGTTCATGCGTATTGCCATCAAATAGACAACCTGCTATTTTAGTACCATCACCTTCACATTGGATGCCTATTACATTATTTGATATATTACAATCTATAAATTCACAATTTATAGCATCTACGGTAACCATTATACCTACGCTATAATTATCGCTAGATACATTACCAATGAATATAACTCCATCGGCATATGTTACCTGTATGCCATTACCAGTTAAAGTACCATATATTACATTATTTGAAACAATGCCAGACGATGAGACAGCGTTATCTTCCCACCACCATGATATTAAAATACCAGCAGCATTATTACCATATATAATATTATCCGACATTACAAAGTTGGTAGAACCTTCGCTTACAATTCCAGAACCTGCACCAGTGGGGCCGTCATAAGTATAACTATTGTTTGAGCTTATATTACCTACGACAGTACAACTATCACTTTTTGTTAGAGATATACCAGCCCAACCAGAATCATTAGTTTCATTACCGATTACTCTTGCATTTTGTGTTTTCCATATAGCAATTCCCTGGTCATATACGTGATTAGAATAGCATCCGAATACCAATACATCATCGCAACCATCAGCAACAGCAAATCCACCTACTCTAATTCCACACATCCAATGATTTTGAAAGGTTACACTAGAAACTTTGACATGGTCGCAGTTTAATAATTGCAGACAATTTTGTAATTCTTCGTTAGAACCGAAATCATGATTATCCCTATTGCCATCTAATGTTATCCCTTGTATATAGACATTATTACAACTGTCTAAACTTAATACATTAGAGTCTGCGTCTATTGTGCTGGAGTTTAATTTTAATGTTCCAGAACCTAATATATTAAAACCATCTATAGAAGATATGCTAATACCATCGCAATAAAAAGTACCCAATGGAATATAAAGTGTAGCTTCGCCATCCCCAGATATAGCAGATGTCATGGCAGTTATAGTATTTTCTATAGCTGTTGTATCATCAATAGCATCTGTTCCAATTGCTCCATAATCTTCTATGTTAAAAACTAATTGGCTTATCGCCAATCCATTAATATATAAATTGTCAAAATACCCATTAAGATAACTATATGAACTGGAGCCAATAGAGTATGTGCTATCTGAACCTGGATATATATTCTGTGTCCATTGGTCGTCTATTTGTGGGTCTCCCTGAATACCACATCCACAAGTTATTATTAGTGTTAATATCACTAAAATAATAGATAATTTTTTTATAGATTTAACCATAACAATTTTTAATCCTTTTCGGGGTCATAAGCCCATGCTATTAAAGCGAGCCTTCTTCTAGGTGTTGGATTTTTATCATATTGCGTACCATGCCTTGCTATAAAAGCTGCTCTTTTACGTTGCCAATTTTCTGGTAAATTATTTCTATTTCCAGCACGTTTATAAGCGGTTAAAAATCCACGCTGTGAACGTGCTACAGTAGAAACTTTTTGCCGTTTCATTTCGGGTTCATATTTACCTATCTGATTTAGTGTTAGATATTTTTTAGCCATATTTCTCACCTAATTAATCATAGCTTGGTTGGCTTTCAGCATCCAATGCTTTACAATGTGCTTTCCAGTATGAATCTCCGTTATTCATAAGTTTATATTCTATCATTTCATGCACTAGTGTTCCATACCTATCCCGCCAATTCATTTGTCTATCAACATATATAGTATTATTTGGTATTGGATACCCTATTGATTTAGCTGCTTCTGGATTCATCCCCAAATAATCACGCGTTTTATAGTCGTTTACCAACTTAACAGTTATACCGCGTTCTTTACATTCATCCTTTAACTCTTTGAATTTCTGCTCATAATAACTATGTCTAGCCATTTTAATCACCATCCCTTAATTTACTAGGTAATTTAATGCGTTGCCTATTTTTAGTATTGAATAGATGATAAAAACATTCACCGCCTAAAAAATCTTTCGGTTCTAATCCCCAAATCTCGAATACAAATGGTTCTCTTTTTACATCTGCTACATATTGTCCTTGTACTACCCTGCGGGGAATAATAGTAGCTTTAGTACACTCGCCCCTGGCTTCTGGATGTGGTTCTACGTAAATCATATGTGTTATATAATGTTGGCACATATTTATATCTACTTCTTCTATTTTAGGCGTTGCACCTAATATTAACAACTCATCGTGCCGCCATTTTCTATGAAAGTTAAATATCGCAGAACCCATGCGAGTCCTACCTTGCCCTAATCTAGGATAATAGTCTGAATATTCTTCTGCGGCAAAACAAGCCCTATAAAATAGCCTAGCATAATTAGCGGCAGCCCATTGTGCCTCTTGTGGTAATGGTTTTCCATCATCACCCATTAAAACCTCTTGACCAGCTTCAACTAATTTACCAGCATTTATTAAATTAGCTTTTTCTGATTCTATTTTAAGTTTATCGGCATTGAATAAAAACCAATCTCCAAATGGCTTACGCGGGGGAACATCAAATATTGCTCTATATCCGAATAGGTATTTAAGCATAAAATTCCAAACTGTTAGAAATGCGCTTTTACCGCTACCAGGGTCGCCTACAGCTAACCCTACCCCCATAGTCATTATTGCCATATCATTAGCAAGCGCTTTTTCTTTGCGTATTATGGCATTATATTCATCAATACTTAAATCCTTTAATCTTTGTTGGTAAACAATCGGGCAGTTAATATCTGATATTATGGGTATTATTTTCCTATTGTAAATATCGCCATTACCTTTATCTATATGTTGCTGCATCCATAATGCGCCAACTGATGTATTTAAAAAATCTAAACATTCCTCAAGATTATTCCATTCCTTCTCTAACTCTGTTATATCTTTGCGTATTTCATCGCCCTCATCATTTAACGATTCACGGATTATTTGTTCTTCTTCTTCCCTTATTTTCTTTTCTATCTCTGCTAATATAGTCCTTGCTTTAGTTAAACGCTCATTTAAATCAGAATTAACAATAGGAGCTGGGATAAGTTGTCGCTTTATTTCTCTTATCCATTTATTTAGTGCAGGAGAATATAGATTATCCTCTAGCGGGGTTTCATCCCAAAAATCTTCAGGCTCCCACTTACCTGTTAATTCTGGCTTATTTGATAATGCTCTTTTAACTTTATCCGCATCAGACATAATTTACATCCTTGATGTATTCCTAGCAGCAGGAAAATCACTTTCCTCTCCAGACCTTAATCCTAATGCCACATTACCAGCAAGCATCGCCATTTTAAAACCAACGCCACGTTGTAATTGAAAATACGCTGTGCGCCATACTTCTGACAGTGGCTCTTTTATTCTATCACGCATTGGGTCTGCTGCCGCTTCTCTCATTATACTCATAGCCATCGCAAATACCATACTTTCCTTTACATTAGAAAATTCCATTAACCTATCACGTCTAGGATTTATGGCACTATTAACTACCGCCATCTGTGCTTCTGATATATTTTTATATGGAGACTTATTCTCACTATTGCGCAGTGATTCTTTATCTTTTTGCTCTTTAAATTCTTTTTCTGTCATTTTAAATACCCAACCCTTGCAACTTCATTATTATAAATATACTAGCACCAACAGATACTAATACTAAAATACCCAATACGATTGCGATTATATTGATATAGCTCTTATTCAATGCTCCTTTAGCAATCTGCGAAAATTTATTATTAACATCTTCAAAGAAGTGCTGCATACTTTCTATCATAGCACCCCCTTGAAGTAACATATCATGTTCGCGAACTCCAGAAGCAAAACCAGGGGATGAAGTAATTGGTAGTTTACGATGTTCTTCACGCGGGTCGATAGGTTCAGAACTTCCTACTTCCCACGAACATATCCTAGCGGGAACATGAATAGGTATTGGAGAGCCTATAGGCCAAGAACAATCATCAACAATATCACGCCTTGTATAATATACGGCTTGGGCTAATTCGGGGTATTTCTTTTTATCTTTGTTCGATATTTCTAATTCTGCAACAACTTGCGCGCATTTTTTCTGGTCTAGTGTTAATTTAGCTGCTTCTTCTTCTGGTATTTCAACGCCAGCTTGGTCTATCAATATTTCTCTTTTAATTTTACATAGGATAAATCTCCGATGTCCAGAGCTACCCCAATATTCACATATAATATGTCCACTAACTGCATTTTGTAATTTAATATAATAACCGAAAGCTAAACAAACACCACCGCAAAATAAACCAAAGATAATATTACTCAACATTTGCATACTAATTTCTATCAATTATATTTACCTCTCTTTCTATTCGGCGTTAAACTACGCCTAACAGTTATTGTTCATCGCTGTATTCTTCATCTTCTTGTGGTTCTACAATATGTCTAGCCCTGTGCATAACCACATCAATATTAGAGCCATTCAATAAAGCATATTTTACCCTCTTTGTAGCTAATCTCATATCAGCTGTCGTTAATGGGAATATCTCAAAATTACATGGCAGTTTTCTTTTTCCTTCATCATTAGCCTGTTCCCATGAATAATACCTTCCTAATACGATAGCATCCCCATTATATATTGCTCCAACATAATAATAAACTTTTGTGTTGTCCCCATCTGGCATTGTAGTAATATCACGGGTTGGCTGCCTATTATTATTTATATCCATTGAGGATATATCCTTACTAGCCCCATTATTAAATATACTTTTTAAATCCATGCTAATTTTTCCTTGCGCTTATAAGCGACATAATAAGTAGAAATATAAATCCAGAACCAAATACCAACCAAAAATCAACTAATATACTTAAACTTCCCTGAAATAATCCCCCTATATTACCTTGTACCATTGCAGGGATAGTGGTGGTAAAGAATTTAACAACTATAATAGGAAATGCGAATAATCCCCAATTATCAAATATCTGTCCAATATTAAATCCAAAAGATGCGTTCAATGCTGCATTATCTTGAGTTCTAACCCAAGCCCCATCATCATGGGGAGATGCCTTAGTATTATTATATCCACGTCCACCTACTGGTATATTATATTGTGTTGTACCAGTTTTAGATGAATAATATATTTGTTCATCTCCTATACATATTATATCACTATTGGCGAAGCTACTATTATCGTCAACTACTATAGTCATATCTGCGCTTGAAATACTTCCATGTAATTGTGTACTAGACATACCACCACCGCCCGTCATAAGAGCAAGTAATACGCTAGTCCCAACTAACATAAAGGCAAAAAAACTAAACGCTTTCATCATAGGATTTTTACCAACTTTTCCTTGCGTCTAACAATAACGCGGCTATCGCTAAAACTACTATCACATACAATATCCAAACATCCTGATAAAACCCTAATGCATAGCCTATCCCTGCGCCAACTCCTAATCCAGCGACTACTAAAAAGAAACTCCTCCCTTGACTTATCACTCCACCCATAATTGCAAAACCAACGGCAAATACTGTAGCAAACATCATGGCTTGCAAATCTACTCCTAAAGTATTACCGCTAGCTACATATATAGCATCGAAGAAAGGATAAAATGGGCTGCTAGTTACTCTCGTGTCACTTGATAAATCTTGATTTTGTCCTGGTACTATATTAGGGTCTATATTAGTATTTGGTTGCGAAGTAAAATCTCCACCGCCAGAGCTTGATAGGCTACCGATTGATACCGCTAATCCGGCTGGGTTAGCACCAAATGTGAAAATACCATTCTGCGCCGTTCCAGTTACATCTGGTAATGTAGTACCACTTATTATAGCTGTTGGCTGATATGTTATAAGTAATGTGCCACCTTTGGTATATTTAATATAATCTGCATACGGTACTGAATTATCGTCTAACCATATAAAATCATTAGCAGTATTTAATGCACTCGCACCACTTAATGCAATACTGTCTTTTTCAGTTTCTCCATCATATAATTTTAAATCTGTACCATCAGCTGTTAATGTTATAGTATGCTCGCCACTTGTTATTCCAGTTCCTGTTACAGAAACAGAATTGTCATACGTTAATGTAAGAGTAGCTTCGGTTGCGCTTATATATTCTAATCCAGCGGGAGAAGTACTCGCTATATCTCTACTGCTTCTTAACGCTAACTTAGTTGAACCAGTTTTATTTATCCAACTTATTCCAGTTGCATTTAAGGTTATAGGAGTAATACTAGCTGTATTTACACTCCCCCCATCTCCAGAATATTTTGTATAATCAAAATCACTAGTGTCTATAGGGGAATGAGGATAGGTTGGTTGTCCGTTTGTTACTACAATATCAAAATCAGTAGTTGAACTGTCAGATATACCAGAAAGAGTTAATATTGCAGAAGTAATAGTTGCCCCATCTGGTATGGATGAAGTATCCCAAATTAAATAAGACCTATATATCTCAAAATATCCTGCTGCTGTAAATTGCCCTATTTTTATCGAATTACTAGATATAGCACCACCAACAGCATTATGGGCTGTGGTATAATCTGTAGTTGCAGCATTTGTTATATATGCTTTGGTAGTTGTATTTAATACAGGTACAGTAGAAATAATAGAACCTGTAATCTCATTTTCCGCACTAACATATAATTCTAATGCGCCATCTTTTTTAAGTATATAGCTACCAGGGGTAGATGTATCAAAATATCCAGACACTTCTACTTCAAAGTTATTAGTGGGTTCTAATGCCGCATCATCGGCTGTTGTTATATATCCATCGTATCCAGTTAATATAGAAAATGCAGATATTGGAGTGTTACCCATTTCATAATTAAATACGGAACTATTACTTTCAGATATTAAGGAAGCAAAGATTACCCTATCATCTACTAACATATGCGGCAATGGATTACTACCACTATCTGTTACTAATGTATCTAAACCAGATGGTGTTATATAGCTACCGCTAACTAATGCCGTATTACTTACTGGCAGCGTTATCCCTATCATAGAATAACCAGTGCCATTACTTTCTACGGCTGTAATTACCCCATAATAGGTATATGCCAATATTGGCACGGTAATTAAAAATAAACTTAAAAACGCTAAAATAGATGGAGCTATTAATTTTTTTAATCTCATATTTTAATATCTCTATGCTGTAGATTTTTCATAAAATATCATATACCCTATAACCAATAATGCAACAGTAGCAGTAAGGGTAGCCCAAACTGGTATAATCGCTCCAATTCTAGTAAAGAATATGACTATAACTCCATCAAATAATAAAATAAATCTTGATAAATTAGGCGATTTAGCTATTATAACAAATGAAAATATCAATATACCAATCATTGATAATAAACTATTCAATGTACCTTTAGTCATGCCAAATAAATTCGCACTAGGAGTAGAGTCAACTGGTAAATCATCAGGTAAATAAGTTAATACTGGGTCTGTCGTTTTAAATATAGGTTGCTCTATCTGTGTAGGGAAAATATCAGGTGCAAGTGCCCCCATATTAGGAGCTACGTCAAGAAAATAATCCACTCCTGAACCAGCAGCCGAAGATACTGTTAAAGCATAATTTAATCCGTCGGAAGCCTCAACAAGATTTATCCCCCAATATGCCTTTAACTGTAAAGCAAGTGATATAATTCTATCGCCTAAACTTTCTTGCGCATCTGACTGTGCAACTGCTGTATCCCATACAATAGTTGTTGAAGATTCTGCTGGCGTTGAATCCCATGCTACAAGTGGGTTAGGTACTATTTTAGGTGTAATAGCTAAATTCCACAATGTATATCCTATACTGGTTTCTATAGCAGTAACTTGTACCGCCGAAAAATAGATTATAGCTACTCCACGTTGATAACCATTAGAATAATATGGATATGGCGCAGTAGAACCAATTTCTGTCGTTCCATACATTAATCTTAATAATAAAGTGTCCGTAGAAACTTCTGTTGGATAACCATCAATATCAGCATAATACGCATTATAATAAAATACAAATGTCATGTCGCCAGTTTCTATATTATTACGGAAAGCCCACGTTCCCATAAGAGTTAAACTATCTGGAGCAGTTACAGAAGCAGCGATAGGAAATACTATACTTAACGCCAAAATAGCAGATAGTATAGCTACACCTATCATACGAATAAAATGTTTCATATTGATTTATCCCAACTGAAAACCAGATGGAGTATTGGACTTCTTAACTTTTTGCGGTTGAGATTTAATGGCTTGCGCTGGCATAATTTGTTCGATTGATTGCGATTGTTCTTGCGCTTCTATTCTAGGTGCTTGCACATTAGGTTCTTCGTCTTGCCATAAATCATCTTCCCCTGCGCTTAAATCTACTTTTTTAATTTCTATATCTCTTACCGTCCCAAATTCCATATCTATGTTATTATCGCTATCATCACTTTCTGGCCTACCCCTTTGTGTAGTGGTAAATGTAATTGCACCCTCCGCACCAGGTTCTTTAGTAGGTTTTACTATATCTATTTTCATTATACCACGTTTTATATGTAAATCTGGCATATCCTTATCAACTAGATATTGCTGTATTGAACGATATGCTGCACCTTTACCCCCTTCAACTGGAGTAATACCAGCAGGTGGTATCTTACCATAGAAAAATGCAACATCATTTTCTCCGTAAGGTTCTTTTATTGCCACCCATCCAAAACCATGTTTAAACGCAATTGCTCCTTGATATTCACGGCGTTTCTTTATATCTTCAAGTTTTTTAAGGTCTTTTTTAGATACTTTTAGCTTTTTATTAATTTTTTCTTGTATGCGCTGTTCCTCTATATAATCAGGCGGGGGGATAATACGTTGTGTTATATCTGATTGCGGCGATTCTGTGCTAGTTTTAGTCATTGTATCTGTACTAGTATCAACTTCTTGCAATACTTGTGATATTGTATGCTGTGCCTGTTGTATTTGCTGCTCCTGTTTTACTGTTGCTTGTTTTGATACGGATTGGTTTATATCAGCATTAATTTTAGCAATTATCTGTTGCGCATTACGTATCTGTGCTAATTGTTCTTCTGTAATTTTAGAAGAAACTGTAGGCTCTATCATCGCTCCTACTTGTTGCCATTCTTTTATATTAGCATCTGTATCGGGAGAGACCATAGTATTGGCTTGTTGCCATTCAATCACTTTTGGTATCATGCTTATCTTTGTAGCTATTTGCGGATAAGAATTAACTATTGCTTGCGTTAATAACAATGATTGTTCCATCGGTAACGTTTGTATAGCTTCATTTACAACTACTTCTGGTAAAACTTTAGCGTTATTTAATATCGTAATATCTTGTTCAGTCATATTTAATTTCAAAGCTATACGTTCTAATTCTGCTTCATTTATATTATCTATCCCTGCTATTTCATTCGTATCTACACCATAACTACCTTCTAATATCCCCATTACTTCTGGTCTAATAGCAGCTAACATTAAATTAGCAGGAATAATATTATTAACAGGGGATAATAATGATGAAGCCATAGCTTCTTTTTTAGGTACAGCAACCCATGTTCCATCAGGAGAAAATCTATATGTTCCGCCAGGAGCTTCTGGCCTACCCCCAATATTAGCTGGTCTCCAATACATACCATTCTTATATTGATAGCCAGGTTTAAGATTAAATGTTTCGGCAGCTATTTTCGGTAAAGTTTTTACATCAAAAGCAGTGGAAACAGTGCTAGGCGATGGAGGATTGCCAGATGGGATGTCCCCAATTCCTTCTTCAATCGTCCACTTATACATAGGATTATCTTCCATGATATTATAATAATGAGTTCCAGATGTTATTTTACCTTCTTTATAACCATATCCAATGCCACCGCTAGTAGAAGCTATGATTTCTTGGGTATCCGAATATCTACCCATTGTAAGTGCCTCACTTTTAGGCACTTCCTTTAATATTGCGCCATCTGGGGTAGTTAACCAATACTTCCCTCCAATATATTTATAATTATCTTTTAATACTGAAGTCCCTATAGAGCGGCTAGATGTACCACTTACCCGTTTTTTTAATAAATCATCTAAATATAA
>Ga0172380_10006922_pt1 | contig 12976 bp, 24 predicted proteins | sample Leawe162metaG_FD_119747 | JGI IMG/M metagenome (GOLD analysis project Ga0172380, IMG submission 119747) | Leachate microbial communities from a municipal landfill in Southern Ontario, Canada - Leachate well 162 metaG | ecosystem: Engineered > Solid waste > Landfill > Unclassified | place...
GTGGCCGCCAATTAAAGTATTATCGGTATTTAAAATAAGCGGATCCGCCAGGTTAAATTTTTCAAGACTTTTTTTAAGCTGGTTGCGCTGGCTATCGGTTAGCCGGCGCGGGTTGTAGTCGGCCGGGATTAATTCGCTTATTTGCTTTTTTTGGTTTTGCCAGTTAATAGGCATAATTTTTTGTATCAGTCAGCCGGCATTTACTTACTTGGCATTGGTGGCCTTTAAAATAAAAGTAATCCGGCATGGTGTATTTTTCAAAATTAAATAAACTCATAAACCGTTCCCACCAGGTAAATAAAATTATTGGCGAGTTAAAAATTACCAAGTCATGTTTAGTCCTGGTTTTTTCAATAATAACAAATTTTTTACGGCCCATAGCTTTTATGGTTCGGCATTTTCTAATTTGTTGTCTGGTCATAAAATTCTTGTTTGATCGCCGCGCGCCAAATTTCAGCTACGGCGGTCATATTATAATTTTTTAAATAGTTATCTCGGTTGTCGGCAACATCTTTTTTTCTATTTTTTACCAACTTAAAATTTATTAATGAGTCAACCCAGCCGCGCTCATCATCAATAATTTTGTCAATGCACGGTAAGCCCAATATATAGGCCATGGCGGTTTTATTATTGCTTTTTACCCGGTAGCTTTCATTGTCCAGGCGCGGGTTAAGCGCCACATTGCAACGCCTTATCTCATCGTTTACGGTTTCCAACTGCCAGGGAATAAATTTTATATAAATTTTATGGCCCAAAATGGCATTACGCGCGTGCTCATCGGCAATTATGGTTAAGGTGTCTTTTGGCCCCGAGTTATCTTCTAATATGCCCAATATAGCCTTTAGGCTTAAAATTGTACCGCTATTGCCAAACCAAACGTAATTTATTAGCCCGGCTACCTGCTCAACTGGCTTGCCCGGTTTATAATAATCAAGGTCGTGGCCGTCCGGTATTATGTAGCATTGTTTTTTAGGAAATTCGCTTATAACCCAGGCTTTAATTTCCGCGGTGGAAGCGGTAACAAAGTCAACCGCCGCGATCATGGCTTTTAATTCAACCTCGCGGCCCAACCATTCAGCATCGCATAAGTCAAAAGCAGTTTTTATGCCTTTTTGTTTTAACCGCTTGGCCAATTCTAAAAATTTTAAATTGTATGCTTTTTGAAAAATTACTAAATCGTAATCAAACAAATCGCTGTAAATTTCCCGGCTATTAGCTATGTCAGCGCCAATATATTTTGCCGGCCATTCAGCACGAAAACGCGCGCTGGCGGCGTTCCGGTGTTGCGGGCATTGTGCATAAAATGGTATAAAAATTACTTTCATAACTACTTTCATTATAGCACATTTTTTAATATTTGTTAAATTACTGGTTTATCTTTTTTAGCAGTAATTCCCTGTTTTTTTGGCGGTTTTTCTCTTTTTCCGCTGGGTCTTGCTGGTTAGCATGCTTGGTATGGTAAATTATGGCCGTGTAAAGAAAATCAAAGCGCACGCCAACGTCTTTTAACTGGTAGGCAAAATATCTATCCTCATAGCCGTACCCTTCAAATTCTTCGTCAAACCGTACGCCGTTTAAATCGTTTTTATAAATTGCAAAACTACCGCTTGAAAAATGGTGCCAAATAAACGCCTGGCTAATTAAACGCTTATAATATTCCTGCGGCCGGCCGGCTTCAATGTCTTTGGCCGGGTTAAATAATGCCAACTGAAAACCCAGGCGGTCTTTTGAACTGCTACGATAACCAACCGAGCAAAAACCTTGTTTCGTTTTTTGGTACTCGAATAACAATAGCGGGTGTGGCAAGCAGTCATCATCAGCAAATATTAAAAGGTCGCCGCTGGCTTTTTCAATACCCAGGTTGCGCGCGCGGGCCGGGGTGGCGCTTTTAGTGTTTTCAGTATTAACGTAAATATCTACAAATTTACTTTTTTCGCAATATTCTTTAGTACCGTCATTGGATCCGTCATCGGCCACAATAACTTCTAATTTGTCGCATAAATAATCCTGCAACCGTATGCTTTGCAAGTGGTAAATTAAAGTGTCAATTCGGTTATGCGTTAAAATTATATAACTAATTTTCATTTTTTTGTTTCAATTTTTTAATATATTCTTCGGAAAATGTCTCTAAAAATAAAGTATTTGGTGTATAAATTAATTTAAAAATCTCGTGTTCTTTCTCCTCTGGGTTGTAAAGACTTAAACTTTCGCCTATACCTATTGTTACTTCTTCTGTCTTGTCGTTTTCTAATTTATGTTCAATAATCCTTATATTGATTTTTTTAATTATATTTTCTTTTGTTTTTTTTAATTTAAAAAATTTATTTTTTATTGCCAAGATAATCCAATAAATTAAATAATCCTCTTTAATTTTTTTTCGTTTATATGCTCTACATTTAACCTTCGGCAGTATATATGCCGAACTTGTAGCGCATGTTTTATAATTTTTACAACTTAAACAATTTTCTATCATATTTTTTTATGGCAAACGCCAACAATAAAAATGCCGCGTTTGTTTAAATTATTAACGTTGCCTTGCATGCGCGTAAAATTAACCAGCTCCAAACTTTCCTGTACAAAAATTTCCTCGTGGTCAAAAAATTCGTTTATTAATTCAAGTGCGCTTTCAAAGGTGTAAACTACTTTGTGATATTTGCTCGGGTTAGCCAGCGGTATTGAATAAATAAATTTTCCATTGTCTTTTAAAACTGTTTTTATGCCGGTTAGAAATAAATTCGGGTTAGCTAAATGCTCTATGGTTTCAAAGCTGGTTACCAAATCAACGTTAGGAAAAAAATGTTTTAAATTTTCTAATTCAAAGTCAACCACTTCAAATTTTCCCTGGCCGTTAAATTCTTTGGCATAGGCCACGGCTTCCGGGCTTAGGTCTGCCCCAAACTTATTGGCCCCCAACATACCCATTATTTTTAAACCATAACCGCTACCGCAAGCAACATCTAATATGGCGCCCACTTTGGCATACTTAGCGGCCAATGAATAACGTATTAAATGCTCGGCCATAGTTAGGGCGTGGCAAGTATTATTAGGAACCACGCGCTCCCCGGTAAATTCAAGTTGTTGTGTCATAAATTTTTATTCAAAAATATCTTTTAAAAATATAATAACTGCCGATATAATTATTACTGCTAAACCAAATAAAAAATAAAAAGCTGAATATTTTAACCAAATTTCAAGTATTCCGCTTATTTCTTTATTTTGCATAAATAAAGTAATAAAAAAATTTGTCATACTTATAATTAACATCGATGAAAGTAGTAACGCAAAAAACTTTGTCATAAATTTATTTTATTGGTTTAAATAATTTTTTATCTAAAATTAATTTTTCGTCATAACAATTACTATTACCATTTTCATCTGGAGTTTTAGTGCAAAAACTATCAAAATCGTAATAAAAAGCATTCTCAAAATAATAAATATCACCTTTTTTTAATTCATATTGTCCATAAATATCTTTTTTATCAACTAACGCTTGATAAGCAAAAGATGTAAATTCACATTTTTCAAATTGTGGTTCATCAACGCAGGGAGTGCAAGCAATTGGACAATTATTTTTTACAGTTCTATTAACTTTAATATCTGCAATTTGCCCATTAACTTCCACTTCACAAGAGGTAAAAACGCCAATAAAAAATATTAATCCCATGGCCAAAATTCCAAATACTAATACCCCGGCTAAGGCTAAATTAATTTCCTTTTGTTTTTTCATAAAGTTATATTATGTTTTTTAATAAATTTTTGCTTGTTTTCGGCCTTATATTTGTTGGCGTCCGGTATTAAGGCAATGGTTTTACTTTCAAAGTGGTGTATTAAAACATTGTTGGCTGATCGCAACATTAATCCGGCCGCCCACGCTCGCGCCCATAGGTCGGTATCTTCGTACCATAGCATGTCAAATTGCTCATCTATAAAGCGGCCGTGGGTTGGCTTTTTAATTTTTTCTAAAAATTCATATTTAAAAATGTAGAAAAAACCTTTTGCCCCAGGGGCCAACGTGGCCGGCGCAAACCTTTGTTTAAGCGCCAGCTCGTGCCAATTTTCCGGCATGGCTAAGTGGGTAAACGCCGGGCTAATAACGTCAGCCTCGCCATTATCAAGGTACTTAATTAAGCGCTCAAAACAATCATTGTCAATTAAAATGTCATTGTTAATTATGGCTATGTATTCGCCATGCGCGGCCGCAATACCCTGGTTCCAGGCTTTGGCCACGCCAACATTTTCCGTATTTTTTATAACCTTAATGTAGCCAAATAAATTTAAAATTGGCGGCTTGGTCAGCCAGTCAAAATATTTCTGCATTCCGGCTTCGGTACTGCCGTTGTCAATTATAATAATTTCGTGGTCAATCTTAGTGGTTTGCTGAATTAACCCAATTATTTGCTGGGTAAAAAATAAATTATTGTAAACCGGTATTATAATGCTGATCATATTTTTTCCTCTTTAAATTCCACTGGAATTAATGAAATTTTATAATTAGAAAATAAATATTTAGCTTTGTTCAACTGCTCAATAACCTCATCGGCCAGCCGTATTAAAATTACCGTGTCGCCGTCTTTATATTTTAACTCTTTAACCTCGCCTAAAAATTCAATGGCTTTGCATTTGTCGCGCATTTCTTCCAAGCGGCTTTTTTCTTCCAGTATATCGTCATTTAGTTGGCCCTTGCGCGCTTCGGCCATTTCCTTTAAAAGCTGTTGTTGCCCGCGGCCCAGCTCTTTTAGTTCAAGCTCCAAGGTAGCAACGCGCTTGTCGTACGGTGCTTCGTCCAGCGTCATTTTTATGGTGTAGTCATGGTACGACTTTGGTAAAATTTTTGTTACACGCATTTTTGCTTTCCATTGCAAATCTTTGTCCATTACAATTTGCTCAATGGAAAATTTAGCCTCAATTTTATCAACCTGTTTTTTTGGTTTTTTTATTATTTTTTTGGTCATAAATTTTTTAATTTTTTACTATGGTTAATTAAAATATTTTCCAATAGCGCTTGCCAATGCTTGTTCCCCGCGGCGCCGGGTATTAAATAATATAAATCTTCCAACTGTTTTTTTAGGGCTATGGTTTCCCGGCCAATAATGCGGCCGGCTAAAACCTCTTTTATTGTTTTAAGCCAGTCGTTGCGGTAGCGTATAGGGTCAAAAAAGTACATGGCCGCTTTGCGCCCCTCAGCCCCTATTTTTTCAGCCTTGCTTGGGTTGCGTTGTAGCCACTTTAAAATTTCCACGCTTTCGCCAATACTTTTTCCGTCAATTATAAAACCATTTTTACCATTAACGACATATTTATCCCAGTCATGAAATGGCGTACTAACTATACAGCACCCGGAAAGCATAGCCTCGGTACGCGCGCGCGGCATTGGGCTATGTATAGTTGGGTTATAATAAACCAAACTTTCGCTTAAATATTTACGGTATTCATCAAAGTTTTGAAAAGTTATGTCGGTGCCAACATGCTCAATGTGTATTTTTTCTTTTAAATCTCTAAAGAAAAACCGGTTATAATATTCAGCCCAGCCGTCTTTTTCTAAGTTAAAATTTGGGCTTATGGTTGTAATAATTCGGTTTTCTCTTTTGGCGGCCGGCTTAAAGTCCTGGGCGCTTAAACCATGTATTATAAATTTACCCAAACCACCCCATTCACGCCAGGCGGTTTCGCTATTGGTTATCATTAAGTTGTCGCCAAGAAATTTACGTAATAAATCTTTTATGTCTTCGGGGTCGCGATCGGCAAAGTGCGGCGTGCCATGGTTAATAACAATTTTTGGTATGTCTTGTATTTGTTCATTCATCATCCGGTATGGTATACCCTTTTTATCGCCGAACACGCATTGCTGGTCGAGATGCAGAATCGCCAAGTCATATTCGCCCGGTTCATAGTGGTTTACAAACGTTAAATTTTTCGGTACTGGCCGGCTTTGCTCGCTCCACGCCTTGATTCGGTTTATCACATAGTAAAAATTTACCTCAGGCAAGGCTTGCATTAAGCTGTACTGATGCGCGGTATGCCACGCATATCCGAAAATTTTTAATTTTTTCATATTATTTTTTTCTTTCGTGGAGTTTTATATTATTTTTTTCTAAAAATTCCCAAATACTATAATATTTTATTTTCCCCATTTTTTTAACTGATAATTTTTCAAATTCTTTTATAATTTTTAAAGCTTTTTCATCGTAAAAACTTGCCAAAACAAATTCCATTCTTTTATTATCCTCGCTCCAATCAATTAATTCATCTTGTATTATATTAACCCTAATCTCCCCCTCGAATGTAGTTACTTCCATTTTAATTGTCGTCATATTTTTATAATTATTTTTTGCCCTCAAGTGATTTTTCGAGTGGCTCTAATTTAATCCTATTTTCCAATTGAATAATATCCTCATCTAAAAATTCGACCAGCCGCCGCGTTTGGGCCACTTCGCTTCTGGGTTGGGCATTTAATAATTCCACCTGAGATTTTACGGCCGGATTAACAATCAGACTTCTTGTGTTGAACCTCTCGGTAAAATCTAAATCGTAAATTTTCTGCCGCAGTCCGGATTTTATGGCTTTGGCGTACTCAAGTTTTTCCTGCAATGTTAATTCAATCATAAAATTTTATATTATACTTTTTTTAATTCAAATCCACACCAGCCACATTTTTTATTTTGGCATATATACATTTGCCCGACCCCCATTGCTCCCAGACCGCTAACTAAATCTATTTTTCTTTCACTACATTTTGGGCATTCATTTTTTATTCGTTTATGATCTGTTTCACGATATTTTAAACGCCCATCATCTTTTCCGGTGATATAATTTAATGCATTTTTAGCTATCAATTTTTCACCTTTTGTCATAAAATTACTTTTTTATTAAACTTTTTGCCTTGGGATTTGTCGGCGACACTTCGTCTTTTGCCACTTCAGGATAATATTCAGGATCAATCACAATATCTGGCTGGCCAATAATTTCCCACCGGCCAAACTTTTTAACGACCGCCGTGCCGTCATGCAAATAACCAACATCCCTGCTCACCGGCTTCTCTCCGGCCCATAAATAATTCGGCGATAACGAAACGTCAAGCCGTGGGATATAAAATCTATGTCCGGCATTGAACGCATTCAACGCCTGTTTTAATTCGTTGTCAGTTACTTCAAATTGCGCTTCTCGCGAGTAAAAAATTATTTTTGGCATATTTATTGGCAAATTATTATTTTGTGCCTGTTAGCTCGGAGTTTATTTAAATCCTCATCGATGTATTTTCCTACAGTTTCGATTGTCCATTTAATATCAGTCGCATTAACATAAAGCCAGCGCATTACTTTTTTTATTTTTTCCAAATCGTAGCAGGAAATTTCGGCGGCGGCTTTAGTATGCCGGTGTATAAATGTTCGCTGGTGTTTTACGCTTTCAAAGTTGACATGTTTAGCTAATGCAAAAATTCCTATAATTTGAACGTGTTTTTGTTTATCTTTTAATAAATCAGGTATTATTTCACCTACCGCGCCGCTTGCCGGCGCAATAGTCTTTACTGTCTTGTCTATTACTACTGTCTTGTCATCATATATAGGGTTTTGCCCTTTAGGGCAAACCTTAGCTTTGCCCTTTAGGTTGCTCGGTTTTGCCTTAATGGGCAAATCTAAATTTTCAGATTTTACCTTTTGGGCAAATCTCTTTTTAGCCCGGTTAATGGAAATAACCACGCCATATTGCGTGCGTTGAATGTTTAAATATCCGGCGGCTTGTAATTTGTTTAAATTTTGGGAAATTTTAGGCTCGGTAATTCCAATATTGTTTTTAATTTCTCTAAGCTGTATTGGTTTGCCACCAAGTACCCAACCGATCTGGTCATCGTCAATTTTTGTTATTTTGTCCAAGCACCACATAAATTCCCAAACGGCGGTACCCATTTGTTTGCGGTGTTTCGGCTCAAGTAAATTATTTGTAATTTCAATATAAAAACCTTTCATAGCATGGGTTTATTTGAAGTAATAAATAACAAGTTATGCACAGCTATTTGTTAAAGTTGTCTTTATTATACCACCTTAATTAAAACTTAACAATTAGCTTGCCGTTTAGCGGCGCTCCGGCTGGCGGCCGTCTTTACGGTCATCCGGGTTTTCAACAATTAAGCGCTTGGCGCTTTGTATTTTTTCGTATAAATCCTGTCTAAAATTCTTAACTTTTCTATAAACTAAATATTCGCCGGTTGTTTTGGCGCGCATTTCAGCGTCAGCGTTTGACTTGGTTTCATCGCGCTCGTGTGTCATAATCCGGTAAAAATAACTTTCAAAGTCAGCTTCAATTACCCCCAGGCGCAACAGGTAACTGCTTAATTTGTTCATCCAGTCCTTGGCTTGGCCTGGCGTTACCACGTCCGAGGGCGTGCTGTTCATTTCGTCCGTAATTTCCAGGATAGAATTTATCAGTTCCATAGCTTGCGACTGTACCTGGTTTAATTTTATTGGTTCCATATTGATGTAAATAAATTTTTTTTAATTTTTCCGCAAAGTAAACATTATTGGTTGCCCGCCGGTGGCATTTAAGTGGGCATAGGTAAACCGAGGGGCTTAGTAGGCGGTCTTTACCGCGCCATAAATGGTGTTCTTCTAAGCCCCCGGTTACCCATACCGTGTCGCCACAATAAAAACATTGTTCGCCATGGGTTGGCATGTATTTAACTGGCTCCGCTGTTGTCGTCATCTTTTTTGTTTTTATCGTCCGGGGCGCCGCTGGCGTTTTCTTCGTCCAGGGCTTCGCCGCCAACATAACTAACAATTTTATCTATTGCACCCAAGGCCGCATTGACTGCCGCAATAACATCGTTAATTTTATTAATGGCTTCGGTTCTAAATTCCCAGTCCGGTTTTTCAATTAATTTTTTTTCTAATGGTTCAAGCATTGTTTTAACTTTAAAATTATTTATTAGTGGGCCGCCGATCGCCGGGGTTAGGCTTGTTTGCTTTTTCCCCAGGCTATGGCTTCGGCTTTGGTTTTAAACCCGCCCTTATAAAGCCTTTTACCTTTATGCCACGGTCGGCAATGCCAGCCGTTAGCGTCTTTATGTACATACATAATTTTAGCGAACACTCGGGCGCTCGGTTTCGTAAATCCTAACGCCGGGTATTTCTCTTATGCCGCCGCTTCTAACGGCTTGGCCAATTAACCTTTCGTCGACCTTTAAATATTTACGTGGTATTAAACCCTCATTAATAATTTCGTATTCCCACACTTTGCTAAAACTGGTTTTGCCGCTGTCGCTTTCAACCGCGGTGCTTTGTTTAATGGCTGTGGTGTCAGCAACAAAAGTTTCCTGTTTAATTTCCTGCAACGCCTCTTTTTTTTCAGCACCCTTTAACTTGGCGGCCTCTTGACGTTTTTTCTCTTGCTCTTTTTCAAACGCTTTGCGTTGGCGCTCGGCTTCTTTTTGGCGCTCTTTTTCCAGGCGCTCGGCTTCTACCTGCCTATAAGCCACCATTTTACCGCGTATATCGCTGTCAATAGCTTCCAGCGGCCCCATGGTGCGCTTAAACGAGGCGTTAATGTCCTTTATGTGGTCATTTAGCGGCTTGGTAAAAAATAGGCGTAATTCCTCAATGCGCTTTTTGCGGGCCACCACCTGCTTTAAAAGTTCGCTGGCGCCGGTCATGTCCGCGGCACTTTTAATTACCACCTTGGTTGCGCTGGCCGTTATTTTTTCAACATCCTTGCCAATTTCAACCAACTTAGTTTGCATGTCCATGTTTTCCATAAAATTTTAACCTTTCAAATTTGCCTTTTTAATATCAAGAAAATTGATAATTGAAATGGCAATATCCATTATTAAATTAATTTGTTTGGCCACTAAAATTGACATAGCGTCAGCCGACATAAATAATTTTGCTTTGGTCGGCTCGATCATCTCAACCATGGTTTTTAATAATACGTAAGCGGTAGCATCAGCCGGGTTGTCTTTTATAATTTCCTTAATGGCCTCAATCTGTTGTTTTATAACTGGCGTCATTTTTGCACCCCCTCTCTAATTAAATATCTTGCAATATCTTGGTTGCAAAATAATTTAGCTAAAATTAAATTAAAAAATATATAGCTTTTTAGTTATCCCCAAGATATTAGTAATTTAACAGTACTGGTTTTTTAGGTTTTACCTTTGCCGGGTTAAGTTGGTTGTCGCGGCGCTTTAACTGCAAGGCGGCCAAGAATGATTTAAAATCCTCATCATGCTCGCCGTACTGATCGGCTTCAAATTCCGCCGTGTTTTTATCAAATCTTAACAGCCATTTGTCACCAGTGTATTTGCATCCGCACTCCTCGGCATCAGCTTCTTGATAGCCGGCGACCTGATAGCGATGTTCGTTGTACGTGGCATTGCCGGTTTTGAAATCTATGGAGCAAAGTTTGCCATCAACCTTGGCCTTGGCATCCATCCGCCCGGCATAATCGTAAGCTCGGCTATAAATCACTTTTTCCGCCGCAATCCATTTTATTTTATGCTCTTGCTCCCACTTCATAAAAGCCAGCGCGCCGTTGGTTACCTGTTCATCTTGCGGCATCGGCGGTTTGATCAGACTCTCTTTTAAAAAGTATTTGATATACTGCTCGCACCAGTTATGGACCGCTTTGCCTTTGTTGGCCGCATCCTGTTTAAACTGCTTATGAACATAGCTGGCTTTGATTATTTCCGGTATGGTAATATAAACGCCTCGCTCGCGCGCGTCTATCAGATTTTCTTTCATCATCCTAACCGCCCAATCTATCAGGCGCGGTTTGTTCACCATGCCAGTCGCTTCGGTTACTGATATAATTTTCGTGCCATCCTCATGAAAGTATTGCATGTACGTGTCGCCCAGCCTTGTTTTTTCTCTTGTGATTATTTTAACCTCGCCGCCGTATAATGTTAAAATTTTATCAGCCATATTAATTTTTCCTTTTGCCGACCATCAACGGCGAGTTTAAAAAATTATAAAGCATTTTTTGCGCGGTGGACTGGTCAACCTTTAAAGTTTTAATTTGCTCGCCGGTATAGTTATTATAAATTTCAATGGCCTGGCTTTCAGTTTTTCCGCCCTCTCTAAATAGCATGGTTTTAAGTTGGCCTAAATAGTCAACATTATTTTTAGGCGGCAATGCGGCCGGTTTAGCTGGTTGGTAGATCCGTTGCGCCGGTGCCTGGGCCGGGGCGGCAATGGCCGTGTATTTGTTTTGGGCCACAAACTTTTTAATCATTTCAACTGCTACCTGTTCCGGCATTAGTTTACGCTTGGCGTTGCGCTCGGCTTTGCTGGTGGCCTTTTCCACGGCAAAAGTATTTTCGTAAGTGCCGCGCTTACCAGTCTTTTTATAAGCCTCAAATTTAATGCCAATACCAGTTTCCCCAGTAACCATATTTTCCGCAACCACCCGCACCTCAACGCCCTTAACTCCGTCATAATCAACATTGCGCTCAATTTGCAAGGTGTCCGGCATTATTCTAATTTTAACCCCTGTTTTAGGGTTACGGTTTAACAGCCTGGCAACCTCATTAACCCCGGCCACGCTTAGGCCGGTAACCGTTTTGCCCTCTTGTACAAAACTGTAAACGTAATGCTCCATTGCTTGGCCTAAAATTTCAGCCTCAATTAGTTTGTCATCTGCCATTTCGCTGGCAACAAAAAACTCCTGGTTAATATTGGTTGGGTTATGGGCCAATACTAAACCAGCATGCGCGGCCGGTTTTTTAGCCCTGGCCCTGGGCTTTTTTTGTCCATGTTTTTTTTTCATAAAAAGCGGTTAAATAAGTTATACACATCCAATGTTATTATACCAAATGTAAAGCTAAACGGCAAGGGTTATTTTTTCTCGTTAATTTTTATGTTGCGCCACTTGTTTTGGCCGATTTTTAATTTACCCTTTTCCACTAATTGGGTAACAAAATAGTCAGCCCCCGGCCGGCTGGTTTTAATTTTTTTGGCAATTTCCTGCCTGGTAGGCGAAAAGCCATTGTCGCTTATATAGCCGTAAATATAGGCTAATACTTCATTTTCTTTTTCCGTTAATGGTAAAAACATAATTTAATATTTAAACATTGTTAATTAATCTGTACTCTTTCCAGTTTTTTCCCTCTATAAAACGCCCCTCTATTTTATAATCCTTTTTTTGCAATCCCCATATCCTAGCATGAAATTGGGTTATTGGTTTATCTAAACTTAAAAATACCATACCGCTAACCCAGTTACCGTTAGCCCTTTTTAAAATTTCTAAAATTATATTTTCTTGGGTTGGTTTTCCTTGATAACCAAATAAATCGTTTTGTGTCATAAATTATTGTTGAAATAAATAAATAGTTTCGTAATTGCAAATTCCGGCCGGTTGCATCATTTTAATGTCATTACCCATTGTAACCGGATAATGGCAATAACGTTGCCACTTGCCGGCCATGGCCGCTTTAGTTTGGGTAAGGCGCCAGTTAAGGTCGGCATTTTTTATGGTTAAATCATTAACCTGGTTTTCTAATACGGCGATCCGCGCGCCTATCTGGTCGGTAATAATATTTTCAATTATTTTTTTGTCCGGGTAAAAATTAAACAGCGTGGCGTTTTCTTTCCAGCCGGTTTGCGCGGCCCACTTTTCCAGCCTGGCGTTATTGGTAGCACCGCCAGGAAATGCTTTTTGTAAATCAGGCCGGCGATTCCATAAATCGATTAACGCCTGATCATAGTTTCCGGCATGCGCTGTCATGCCGGCCACTAAAATTAAAATTACAATGATGATTTTTTTTATAATTTTATATTTACTCATATGCCTTGATAAATTATTTACGGCTTCAGACATAGATCGTGTTTTCCCAGCTTGTCTTTCTGAAAATTCACCAGCAATTTTATCATATTCCTCTTGTGTAATTTTAATTTTCATATATTTTTATTAAAAATTAATTATCTTTTGACTGGTAAAAATACTTGATTTTCTTTTTTATCAAGAAATTCTCTAACTTCTGTATCTGCCAATA
>Ga0172380_10006923_pt1 | contig 12976 bp, 14 predicted proteins | sample Leawe162metaG_FD_119747 | JGI IMG/M metagenome (GOLD analysis project Ga0172380, IMG submission 119747) | Leachate microbial communities from a municipal landfill in Southern Ontario, Canada - Leachate well 162 metaG | ecosystem: Engineered > Solid waste > Landfill > Unclassified | place...
AGAAATATGAAAGGACGACCAGAAGCATTGGCTGGAAAAAACGACGACGTTGTGATGGCTGCTGCGATTGGATATGCAATTCTTCAAGAAGTTGGAAAATACGATAGCTCTTCTGTTTCTGAAGAAAAATTTTCACTCGGGAAAGCGATGTTTGGAGAAAGTTTTTAAGTTTTAAGACATAAACACTTGTTTTAGTAAATAAATAGATTACAATTCTTACTATGAATGATGAAATGGAAGTATCAAACTCAAAACCGACGCTAGACGACGGAACAAACCCAAAAAAAACTGGAAAAAACTCCCCATCTGAAAGCGATAAAGCTGCATATGCTTTTGTAGAAAATAAAAAGAAGAATATGAAGAAGTCTCAGTACCGAGAGCGGTTCGATGCATTGGCTGCAGAGATTGATTTGAACATTATTAACACAACTGTTTCTTATGGAGAAAAAATCTATGAGAAAACAGGATGGGGATCAATGGTTATGTACAATAAAATGTCTAATGGTGCTTATGACATTAACGTTTATCCTCAAAAAATAGCGGATAGAGATCAAAACAGATCTGGTGTTCCTGTTTCTCAGGAGCCTATTGCTTTATCTAAAATTCTTATTGCTACATCTGTTCTTGCTGGAAAAGTTCCTGATGCCGAAGTTATTTGTGATGATAAAGTTTATGGAAAAGCAGCGTATGAGTTGTGGAAAAGAACTTGGTACTTAAAAGGAGCTAACGGACAATCTACACTTGAGCGTTCATATCAAAACCTTCTGACTTATGGATGGATGGCTTTCAGAACATATCCTCGACGAGTTGCAGTTAAAAGAAATGGTGTTGATAAAATTTTATTTGATGATATTTATCGTGAACCGATGGATCCTAAAAGAACATGGTTGGGTCTTGGGGCAAACGTAGGAGATTATTGGTCACAATTTGAAGTGTACTATGAAAAAGATATTCCTAAAGATGAATTCTGTAGTATGGTTCCTGAGGCTAAAACTTTTAAAGGAAGAAAAAATTATTTGGAGTCGTGTTCAACTTCTGAGGAAGCGAAAGATGAAAATCAATTGAAATCTGAACATTCGTTTACTATTGGATATTACGAAAACGTTCTACTGAATAAATATATTGTTAAGTGTGGAAAATATATAATTTATAATGGGGAATTACCTAACGATGAGAGTTATGGTTCTATTGTGGTTGCACGATGTTTCGTAAAAAATATTCTGGATCCATATGGTGTTGGACTTTATGAAATGATGAGGGGAAACACTGCGTTGTTTTCATATATCAATTCACTTAACGCTCAACAAGTGGAAGCTGAAATTTTTCCACTACTTTTTGGACCGCAAGTTCAAAACGGAACGAATACATACAAGAGATCTCCTAACGTTATTAACCCAAAAAATCCAGGGACTACAATTGACGTTATAAAAACAAGTGGAAACGTTCAACAAGGTATTGCATTCGGAAGAGACCAAAAAGTTTCAATTGAAGAAAATACTGGAGTTAATAATATTGTTGCGGGGCAAAATGCTGAGAGTACTTTGGGGTCTACAGTTATTTTGAAAGAAGCTGCTTACAACCGATTAACTCCTCCTAAAAACTCAATGATGAATGCATTACAAACAGATGCACATATTGCTTTCTCATGGATCGAACAAACTTATCCTGTGGATAAAGTTTTCATGATTGATAGTGATGAGAATTTAGCAGCATTTGCTCAAGCTAATCCAGATTACTTTATTGAATCTCAAGAAGTAGTTGATGATAACGACCAACTTGTTGGTTATGTTGCAGCAGCTTCTAGAAATCTAAGATTGAATTTTGATTTCACTCAAGAAGGAAAACTTCTTGAAGATGTTCCAACAAGAACTATCTCGGCTAAGAGATTGTTTGATGAGATGTCTGAGAATGGACATAAGAAATCTTATATTGAATTCATTATCGATCCGGACTCAATGCTTCTTCCTTCTATGGAAATTCAAAAGCAAAACTTTATGGCTTTGTTTCCTATCATTACAAATCAGATCAATCTTATTTTCCAACTTAGATCAAGTGATCCAGAAGCAGCCTCAGCTCAACTTAAAACTTTGAATCAACTTCTAAAAATTCAAAAAGAAAATATTTATGACTATATTCCTAAGCAACAGTACGATGCGATTATTGCGATGGAACCACCTTTGACTCCACCAGCTCCTCCTGAGAGAAAGGCTCCTGAGGAAACACTTAACTATAAAGATGCTCCACCAGATGTTCAAAGAGAGATTGAAGAAAGAGCTGGGCTTACTCCATCTAGAATGGAGGGGGTTCCATCTCAAACACCGGGAACTGTACCACCTGTAAAAAATAAGGCTCCTGAAAATGTTCCAGGAATTTCTTCAGAGACAGACATTACTAGACCTAAAGGTCAGAATCAAATTGCTAGACCGCAAAGCCCAATGGGAGCATCGAATGATGCAAGCATGGGAAGAGCAGCTAACTTACCATTCTTTCCAAACGCATAAATAAGATATTTTTATGGAACCAGAAAATAAGACACTCATTCAAAAGAAAATAGAATTAGCACAAAGCGAATACGCGCCAGTTGTAATTGAACTGATAAAAGATCTCTTAAAACAAGAAGATCAAATTTTAATTGGAGATAATGAATTCAGTACTATTGTTAATGCTGTAAAGCTAGATACCCAGGGGAATATTCTTCGTGGGATGGTTGATTATCTAGAGAATATTAGAAAAGGAATTCTTCATGAAATAAAAAATTAATGAAAAAACCAACAGAGTTAAAGAAGGAGAAATACACTATTCAAGTGAACTATTCACCTGAAGCAATTGAAAACAAATTGATGAAGTTTATCACTTTAAATGGTGATGAATTTGAAATTAGTGCAGATGAGATGGCCACAATTTTAATTGGACAAGTAAATTCTGAATTGATTGCAGCTACATTCGTTGAAACGGATAGAGTGAATGTAGTTGAAGTAACACGACAAATTCGTGCTAGAGCTGATCGTGATATTAAGAAGGGCGAAGAGATTCGATTGGATTATTCTCATCCCTATCCAGTCGAATTTGCACTGATTGAAGAGGGGATGAACCTAGCCAAAATAAAGAAAGATGTACCAGTGTTTGTTCTGACTAAAGAGTATCTTGATACTGTCAAAGATAGACTTACACCAGAACAAACAAAATTTATTACAAAGTTTTATGAATTCTTTAAGAATTTGTATAACAAAAAGAAAAAATAAGATCCCGTTACGGCAGGATAGCCGTATAAAATATGTCACTAGATGATAAGAAAATTTTAGCTAAAGAGCTAAAAATTAAGTTTACAAAAGATACAACAGAAGAAGAGTTAGATATTCTTATCGAAAAAAATAAGGAAGAAGCTGAGAAAAAAGCCCTTGAATTAGCAGAGAAAAAAGCTGCTGAGGAAGCAAGAGAGTTAGCTGAAAAAAATAAATCTAAAATTATTCTTAAAGATACTTTAGGAAAAGATGTTGATCAAAAAGATTACTTCTTCCCAAGACTTGTCGAAGAGAAAACTTTAGATGGAACAATATTACCAGTTACTGATCAGACTGCTCCAGTTTACTTCAATAAGATGTGTGGAGTTCCAGTTGAAAGAGAAGAATTGATTGAGGTTTTCCACAACGCTTTTGGAAAAGATAAAGGCTTTCTTTTTTATAAAAGTATCAGTCAGGAACTTTATTTAATTATCGTTCCATTAAAATATGCAACTACAGTAAGTAGATCAAACGATTCTCAAGCTGGTCATTTTCAAAGACACGCTCTTTCGTTTATCAACGAAGGTTCTGTAAATGCAGATTCACTAAAACTAAAACTAGCAAAGGTCGCAAAACACCCATCAATTTCAAAAGAGCCTCTTGCTTAATTTTTTGAAGGTTATATTATTATAAATAACTCTCGTCCACGATTACGATAAATCGGATACATTATATGAGTGAAATCACAACCAACGAAATTAATGACGAATCAGCTCTGGATGCAGAACTTGAACAATCAATTAATCAAGTAAAAGCTGGACAAGTTTTAGATGAAAAATCTACAGACGAAACTACAGAGACAGAGACAACTGAAAAGAACGAACCTGTAACTGAAGGAGAGACTCCCGGCGACTCTCAAAAAGAAGCTGAAGCAACAGAGGAAACAGAATTTAGAACTCCAAACAAAGGTAAGTACGAGTCCGATGAAGCATATGAAAAGCGAATTGAACTTTTTGACCTAGTGAAGAGAAGAAAGGCTGCGACTACACCTGAAGCTAAAGCAGAATTTTCTAAGCAAATTTCAAGAACAAAAAATGAATTAAAAATTCTTGGAAGCGAAGAAAAAATTACTCATCACACTAATGATGCAACTATTAAGGAAGAAGACGAGGATCCGACAACTAAGGCTGATAAAGAGAGGCTTAAGGAAATCGGAGGCGCTACTAAAGAGGACATTTCAGAAATAATAAGAGCCGAACGAATGGAGCAGGAGGTTAAGTCTACACTTAATTCTTTTGTGGAAAAAAGTCCTCAACTTAAAGACGAGGATGTTCGTGAAGTATTCTTTGACTTCGTTGATGCAAACTATGTTTGGCAAAACAAAACTGGGAGAGATTTAGTTGCGGTTCTAGAAATGGCAAAAGAAGCTATGTTTAGACCAGCTGAAACTATCCAAGAAAGAGTTTTGAAAGGAGCAGATGTACAAGGGAAAGTTAATGCTATGCAGTTTCCAGGTGGATCTACAGCACAAACTACCTACTCTCCAGAAATAAAAGCATCACTTGAAGAGCTTAAAGCTACAGGAATGTCTGAAGAAAAAGCACTCGAACTACTTTCAGAATAATTAAGTCATTACTTAACTTTTTTTGAAATATGACATTTTTACAGTCAACAATCAAAAATCCAACACGTTCACTAAAGGAAGTTCCAAAAGGAACATCAACAGTCATGACAAAAGGTTATGTACTAGAGTGGGCTTCAGGACTTGCAATTCTTGGAACATCATCAACAGTTGTTGCTAATGTTATCGGAGTTTGTAACCAAACTATTGCAGCTGCAGAAGCACTAGCTACTGTACCTGTGATTGAAGTTTTCCAAAATGACGTATGGATTGCTGATTCAACAAACAACTCAAACGCAGACCATAACGGACAAAAGATGGTACTTGGAGCGAACGGAGGAATCGTAAATAACACAGGAACAACTAGTGCTACTGGTATTGTTCAACAGGTCGGTGTTTACGGAGCAGCAGCTGATAAGAAAATTCTTGTTAGATTTCTAAATACTGCTTAATCGAATTAACTAAATTTATAACATGGCTTACGGAACAATAAATGATTATGCAGTAATCGTGAACAATGTGATGAAACACATTGCTCCAAAGGTTGCTCCTACAATCAGATCAGAATATCTTGATTTTATGTACAAAGTTGATGATAACCAAAGAATCTATTCAGATACTGGGGTTACAGGTTTGGGAATGGCCGAAATTATTCCAGATGGTGGAGTAGGAAACTCTGATGCTCCTATCCAAGGATACTCAAAGAACTACACACAAATGCACTTTACAAAGAAAGTAAGATTGACATTCCAATCAAACTTCTTCCTTTTTGAATCTGCAGCAGCAAAAATTAAAGGACAAGTTAAAAGTAAAGTTCTAGAAGGTAAAAACGCCATCGAACTTGCTAAAAACTATCTTGCACAATGTTTGCTTTCACAAGGATTCGGAACATCATTCACATGGGTTCCAATCAACGCAGTGGGAACACCTACTCCAATCTCAACACTTGGAGCCGATGCGGTTGCCTACTGGTCAGCATCTCACCCTCGGGAAGATGGAGGTCCAGTTTGGACTAACGTTATCGTAGACGTTGTGTCATCACCTCAATTCACTTACTCATCATTGCTTGCCGCAAGACGACAACAATCATTGAAGAAAGATGGACGAGGAATGCCATTGATGTCAACACTTGATACTTTGGTTGTACGAGCAGGATCTATTTCAGCTCAATACGCTAAAACTATTAAAGGAACAATTGATAAAGGACTAGCTCCTCAACAAACTAACCTGTTCAATAACGCTCCAGCTACAGATACATTCAATATCGTAGAATTGAGCCCATTTGAAAACCAAGGTTTGGATGGATTAATGTGGGGTATGTTCGATTCAAAGATGAAGAATCAAGATTACGGATTCCTATACATCGAAGCATTGCCAACAAGAGCAGAACCAGCAGTGGTAGATCTATTAGGTAACCAAGACTTGGTACTTAACTTTAACTCTCTAGCAGTTCTAGGAGCATCTGACCTTAGAGGATGGATGTGGAGCGATGGAGACGGAGCAACTACAGGATAGTAGTCTATCTACTCAGCCTCTTATGGAGGTTGGGCTAGGCAGGTTAAATGCCTATTAAGAATTAATTTATAAATTTTATGTTACAAGATGCACATAGTCGAAAAGTCTCAATTCCTGTTACTGCTCCGGTGGGAGACACTGTGGTTATTGCAGATACTGTAGGAGGAACTTTAGACCACTACACTTATGTTCATGAGTTAATTGGTGACTTGGCATCCGCAGGAAACCTAACAATATTAGCAATCAATCCTTCTGCAGTGGAACGGGTCCTTGCTGACTTTACTCTGGACGCTGGTCAAGGTATTACAGAACAAGATGAACCAGGTGAAGACAACCGACCACGATTTGAACTTTACCCTGGAGAAGATTTTGTACTACGAGTTACAGGTGGTACTTTCAAGGGTGCATGCCATTACTCTCTTAGATATTAAAAAAATGTATCAATTAAATCCTGAACAAAAGAAAATGATAGACTCTTGGGATCAACAAAGAGATGAAATCTTGAGAGAGATTGCGATTCTAGCGAATGAAAAAAATACGCTAGAAAAACTCAATAAAGATCTAGGATTAAACTATGCTGATTTGCAAACAAGTATTTCTGAAGTTAAGGGTAGAATTGATGAACTTAATAATCTAGAAGAAAGACTAAAGACATCTCTTTCAACTGAAGTGTCAGACCTTACAATTCTTAAATCTAATCTAGAATCCGAAATTGAATTAAAAAAGAAAGAGTTAATTATCTTAGAAAAGGAAAAAAATGAAAGTATTGAATTGATTAAAACTCTTAAAGATATCTATTCTTTTGTTCGTGAAAACACTACTGAGTTACATGATAATGCGGCAAAAATATTTCAGAGTAACACTGAAATATCCAGTCAAATTCAAAATCTGATGAATATTATAAAACAAAGTAGTCAGGAGATAGTAGATTTAAATATTAAAAATGTAGGAGAAACTACTATTGTTTTGAACAAGCTTCCTGCGATGTTAGTCGAATTGCAGAAAGCTAAATTGATAAGACATAAAATATAAATATATGAGCTCTATGGGAATTAAAATACAAACAAATTTACCTGAAGATATTGAAGCAAAAATTGCTGCAGTGCATGAATCAATTTCTTTGCTAGAAAGAACTGATAGTGATTTAAAAACATCGATAGCACAAAAACAAGCTGAAGAAATTGAACTTAATAATAAAATTGTTGATGCAACAAATACTTTGAATGAGGTTCTTGAAAAAGCAAAGGAAATAACAGTATCTCTGGATGAAAGAGAAATACGGATCAATCAAAAAGAATCTGCTTTAAATACATACGCAAATGCACTTACAGAGAAAGAGAATAAAATAAATAAGTATTTAGCAGTGTTTGATAACATGAAAAAGATCTCAACTTAATTTAATAAAATGAGATGTCTTATCAAGCCAACCAGCCAGGAACAGAATTAACTCCAGAAGAGCAACTGATATTATCTGAGCTTGCTGATCTGGGAACACCAGGACAAGTGCTTGTTGTTGACGAACTAGGTACTGGAATAGAGTATATTACATTAAGTCTTTCAGGTTATGTTCCTTACACAGGAGCAACTGGAAATGTCAATTTAGGTGTATACGAAATAATTGCTGGTAGTGCCGATATAAACGGAGATGCTGAAGTAGGTACAAGAACTATCGTAATAACAGGAACACTCTCACCGAACGTAGTAGGAGATTATACCTATGGTGGTACTTATAATGGATACCCTTACTGGCAATTAAACACAACTGAGTATCTTTGGTGGAGAAATGATGGGTATTGGATTATTTCACCTGCACTTGGAGATTCTTCTAGTCCTTTTTGGTATTATGGCTCAGTTTCTTTTGTGCCACCAGTTGGCGTGACTTGGTTAAATTACAATGGATCAACAGGTTCTCCTACCGTTGCCGACAAAGAAAATCTAACTGTAAAAGGTAAGTTCGTAACAGAGGGAATCGAAGCAACTATCGGAAGCAATCTAAATATTTCAGGAATTGCAACAGCAGAAGAATTAAATCTTCGAGCTTACGGAAACACTTTATCTCAAGGAGTTAGAGTGTATTCAAACTTTTCACAAGGACATATCGTAGCAGGAGTAGATAACTACGGATTAAAAATCAGAGCTGATTATTCTTTGGGGGTTATTAAATTCCAAACTGCTGGTGAGAACGACAGAGTTATAATCGACCAAACAGGGAAAATGGGAATTGGTACTACTTCACCATCTGCTTTTCTACATACAATCGCAACAACAGAACAACAACGTATTGGGTATGATGTATCTAATTATTTCTCTACTACTGTGGGAAGTACAGGAGCTGTCGTGTTTGACGCTGTTGGTTCAGGTGCAAACTTTAATTTTAGTGATTCAGTTAATGTTGTTGGAGGAATCAAGGCTTCTGGTGATGCTTCACCTTTAACAAGTAATCCATCAGGAAATGCTAGTTTTCTAGGGTATCAATCTTTTGCATCAGGGTGGACAGGTAATGGATTTAACTTTTCTTTTCCTACTGCAAACCCATTTTCTCTTGTTGTTGGAGCTGACGGAACAGGAAACTTTGGTAATCCTACTACTGGGACAATTTATCTTAATGTCGCTGATGGTAATTCTTACTTTACAAAATCACTAGGAATCGGTGAGGTGAATCCATCAAGCCCTCAAAGACTTCTTCACATAAACACAGCAGCAAACGTAGAGGGTATTAGAGTTCAAGCCAATTCCCCTACACACGAGTTCTACACAACTGCTGGTCTTACTAACAATAGAAACTGGTCGTTTAACACTAACTTCAACGCAGCAGGAGTTTTTGAATTGCGTTATTCCACAACAAATACAGCAGCTCCATCTGCAACTTTGTTCACAGGTACTCCATCAGGTCAGTTTGGTATTGGGACATCTCCAAACGCAATACTCCACATCAAAGGAGCTTTTGGTTCTAACGGACAGTTTATTATGCAACCTGCAAGTGGTACTGGAACTGGAACTCAACTACTTTGGGAGTGGCAAGATAGTGCAGGAACTCGACAAGCATATCAATACCTAGCTTCAGGAAACTTTCAAATTAAAAACGAACAATCAGGTGGAAACATCAGTTTGATTCCAAACAACACTTCATACGGATTTTATCTAACAACTGGTGCTTCTGAGGGTTATATTACCAACTCGGTAATTATGACCAATGATAATAGTGGTGGACACGTTTCAATGGGAAGCTCAGGGGGTTCAGGGTCTGTGATTATAAAACCTGGTACTGCTGGTGTATCAAGTGGAACTGGACTTGGACTATTCTGGAATAATCTAAACGTATTTGGTACAAACGATTACTTCTTTCAAGGTATTCCAGGAAATGCAAGTACAGGTAAAATGGTTTATGAAGGTTATGCAAGTTCAGGGACAGTATTCTCTAACTTCGCAACAGCAGGAGGTGGAGAAATGGTGTGGGCACCTCAACGAACAGAACGTATGAGGATGACACCAACTAATGGATACCTAAATCTAGGAGTTGCTTCAAATACCGAAACAGCAAAATTGTATATTCTCAACACAACAGAACAATTACGATTAGCTTATGATGCTTCAAACTACTACTCAACAACAGTAGGTTCAACAGGTGGAGTTACATTTGATGCAGTAGGAAGTGGAGCTGGGTTTACATTTTCAGATGATATCATTTTAGCAGATGCAAAAAATATTCAATTCAATGCAACCACGGGAACAAAAATAGGAACAGCGACAGGACAGAAACTAGCTTTTTGGAACACAACTCCAATCGTACAACCGACAACAGCAATCGCAGAATCAACCTTTACAGAAAATGCTGGTGGAGTTGCTGTGAATGACGACTCAACGTTTGATGGTTATACACTCGGACAGGTTGTAAAGGCTTTACGGAATGTCGGATTATTACAATAATATAAAAATATGAATAACATAATAATAAACAAAATAGAAAGAACAGATAGAGATATAGATAATAGCGTTTATGAGATTAAAACACCTTACGAAGAAGATAATGGTATTGGTGGAAAGGTTACAAAGTACAGAGTAGAAACTGTGCCTTGTGAAGGAGCGATTGAAAAATACGATGAAGAAATTTCATTCTTTAATGAAAAGATTTTAGAGTTAGAAGCAAAGAAAACAGAGATAGGAAAGTTATTAACAGTACAAAAGAAATAATCTATTATATAATAAATTTATGTCATACCAAGCAAACAAAGCAACAGATGTAAATGACCTAGGGTTTTTTGCAACACCGGAAGATCTTGAAGCGGCATATCCAATAGGCGCGCCTGGGTATTATGCTTTAGTTGGATCAACAGAAACTATTTGGGTTTGGGACAGTGATGCTGAAGAATGGGTAAATAGTGGGACACCTATTCCATCAGGACCTACTGGTCCAGCTGGTGCAACAGGTGCTACTGGAGCAACGGGTCCTACTGGTGCAACAGGAGCAACGGGTCCTACTGGTGCAACAGGTCCAACTGGAGCAGGAGCAACGGGTCCTACTGGTGCAACAGGAGCAACGGGTCCTACTGGTGCAACAGGTCCAACTGGAGCAGGAGTCCCTGGACCAACAGGTCCCACAGGTGCTACAGGTCCAGCTCTTTCTAATGCAACAACTGCAACAATTGCCAACGAAGCGGTAGATACATCGTGTTTCTTAATTTTTGTGACAGCAGCAACAGGAGATCTTCCTCTTAAAACAAACGCAAATATGTCTTTCAACTCTTCAACTGGAGTTGCTACATTTGCTTCAGTTATTTTAACTACAGCTGATATAAATGGAGGAACTGTTGATGCGACAACAATTGGTATTACAACACCAGCAGCTGGAGTATTCACAACAGCTGTTGCAAACTCTTTTGTACCAAACCTAAGTACAATTCCATCAAACGGAATGTATCTTCCTGCAGCAAACACTCTTGGTTGGGCTATAAACTCTGCTGCGGAACTTCAATTAACAGAAACAGCTTTATCACCTGCTGCGGATGGAGGTTCTTCACTTGGAACTACAGCTTTAGGATGGCAAAACTTATTTGGTAATACTGGATTTGTAATAAACATTGAAAACGGAAACTGGGTAGCAACACATACCTCAGGAATTTTAACAGTTGGAACTGGAGATTTGAGAGTTACAAACGCTGGAACAAACGCAGCTTCAGTTGTAACAATTGATGGTTCTCAAACTTTGGGAAATAAAACATTCACAACTCCAATTGTTAATGGAGCAACTCTTAATGGGGATTTACAAATAGATGGAACTCCTAACACAGACGACACTTGGAATGGACCATCTACAAACACTTTCAATGCAGGTGCAACAATTGCTCAATTTGATTTGGTTTATTTGTCATCTTCAAGTACATGGCTTCTAACAGATGCTGATGCTGTTACAACAGCTGGAAGTGTACCTATTATGATGGCTGCAGCTTCTGGTACAAACACAAACCCACTTCGAGTTATTCTTCCTGGAACCTTTGTTAGAAACGATGCGTGGAACTGGACTCCTGGTTCTCAACTTTATTTAGACACAGCAACTCCTGGAGGTATTACAGCAACAGCTCCATCTGGAACTGACGATGTAGTAAAAATAATTGGACAAGCTTGTACAGCAGATGTAATTTTCTTCAATCCTTCAAATGATTGGTTAACTGTAGTATAAAAATATGGCAATAGCATACGACACAACAACTCAAGGTGAGCAAACAGGTACAAGTATTACCCAATCACATACTTGTACTGGTAGTGATAGGCTTCTTTTAGTTGGTGTAACTCCTGGAGAAGCATCCACAAGCGATATCATAACTGGAGTTACTTACAATGGTGTTGCAATGTCTTTGATAGATAAACAAGCAGAAACATCTGGAATAACTGTTTATATCTTTGGTTTGGTAAATCCAGCTAGTGGTGCGCACGATTATGTTATTAGTAGTAGTTCAAGTGTTGCGATAAAATATTGTGGAGTTTCGTATACTGGAGTAAAGCAAACAGGTCTTCCTGACTCTGTTGCAAAAGGAACTGATGCAGATACATCCATTACAATGACAACTACAACTGTTGCTGATAACTGCTGGTTGGCTTCTGTTTTATCAAAACATAGAAACGATAGTGCTGGTGCAAACACAACAAGAAGAGGAATTTCAGCTTCAGATAACTTTGCTTTTTACGATAGTAATGGAGCAAAAACTCCAGCAGGTTCTTATTCTTTAAACTCTACTTTAACAGGTTCTCCTCCTACAGACACAGCTTATGTCGTTATTTCTTTTGCACCTTATGTTGCTCCAGTAGGTCCAGCAAACTTAAAAACAAGAAATGGAGTAGTTAAAGCAAATATTAAGACAATTAATGGAGTACCAATAGCTAATGTTAAAAGCTTAAATGGAGTGATCTAATATGAATTTTTTACATGAAATAACTCAAATGGTTAAAACAATTCTATCAGGAGTTTCTCATGCTTTTTTTAGTAAACTGATACCATCTTTAATGATTCCTTTGGTTCCGTCTTTAAGTTTTTTATTTGGAACTGACAATTTCCTAGCGATGCAGGCCCTTCTTGTTTTAATTGTTATTGATTTTATAACGGGTATTTTCTCAGCAAGAAAAG
>Ga0172380_10006924_pt1 | contig 12974 bp, 28 predicted proteins | sample Leawe162metaG_FD_119747 | JGI IMG/M metagenome (GOLD analysis project Ga0172380, IMG submission 119747) | Leachate microbial communities from a municipal landfill in Southern Ontario, Canada - Leachate well 162 metaG | ecosystem: Engineered > Solid waste > Landfill > Unclassified | place...
AAAAAGGAGCAAAACATTAGGATTCGATTCAATTTGCAAAAGGTTGTGTTCGTATGTCTTCATCAGTAACATTTCTCGTTCAAAACAGTACTGATAGTTTTTCTTGCTTTCAACACTGGCGGGATAAATTGGCGCAGTCTGGTCGCTCACGGGGATGGCTCCTTGAAGATAGTTGGTGTTCATACTCATACTATCGTGGCATAGTTGTGTTTTTCCAACCAACATGTAGGATTTTATGGCTGGCTTGGCAAAAATGGGCAATGGCGTTGCTTATCTGTCATGGGTGTAGAAAAACCCGTCATAGATGCAAACGCCATTGCCTATTTAATTCAGCGAACAACGATGTTAACAATGAATGGCCCAACTTCGTCAACAAACTGACCTCGGCGGAGCCGGTTAATTTCCTTTGGCTCAAGAACCTTTTCAACAGCCTTTTTTAAGCCGGGCTGGCAAATGTAATAAGCATCGCTATTGCTTTGGCAAACACGATAGGGTTCTTGACGCAAATGAATATTGGCCGCTTTCAATTCTCCGTTGATAAATTGTTCCTTTGTGAGGGTTTAGATGTCAAACTTAATATGGCTGGCGCGGCGGGCTACAAGTTCTTCATTTTCCATGTCATGAACCCAATCGTCCAATCCAACTTGCAATCGCTCAATATCTTCGTCGGCGTCTTCGTCGTTGATATAGCTACGAACATATTCAAGAAAATCTTCCAAGAAGTACTTTTGGTCGCCCTCGTTTGGTTCGCGATAAGCCTTGGAAAGCTCAATTAGTTCATTCTTCACATCGGCATCGTCGCCTTCAAGATGTTTGATGGCGTCGCTAAAAAGGATATAGGCAATTCCGTGAACTGGGAGCGGAGTCATTGAGATTGACCTTTGGTGAAGTTTTGGCTTGGTTATAGGCCGGTGACCATACTATCGTGGCAAGAAGGGGGCTTTCCAATGGCACTGGCGGGATTTTTTCAAAAATATTTGGCGCGGTTCAGTGAAATGGTCTGTTTTGGTTTATAATAAGATTTAGGAGAAACGGCTGTCTTTGTAGGGCTAATCCTGCCTTCCTTTATGCCTCCATTCTTCCATTTACCATTAAGCCAGTCTCCGTAAGTCCAATCGCCGTCTTTCCATTCCCCGTCATACCAAATTCCCCCATAAAAATCGGGTTTCGCCAATAAAAAGAAACGGAATTGGCAATCTATGCTTATTACCGCATTCCTCCAAAACAAATTATGTATTTTTTGTGTATGCTGCATAGTTTAGTGAAAGTGTGCGTTTTGGCCTTTTGAACGACTTTGGTGATATATTAATTATGAATACACTATCATGTGTTTTTCTGTATACCTTGACAATCCTACCAACTGTCCATTGGCCGGAGAGCCAATGGCTAAATGTATTATTAAACCAAGTTCCCTCTTTCCATATTCCGTTATACCATATTCCGTTATGCCAATCTCCATAATGCCAAACACCATTAGCCCAAGTTCCTGTCCACCATCTACCACCATGCCATTCACCACTATGCCACATACCATCGTGCCACTCTGAAACTTTAATGTCGTAATCCGAGCTATCAGAGATTTTGGCTTTTTTCCATAGCTTAGTGTTGATAGTGCGCATAATTCAATGAAAGTGTGCGTTTTGGTTTGTAATATGATTTTGGAGAAATATTAGAATTAAAATAGCTAAGGGTATTCGGGGGGCTTATCCGGCCCGTTTCCCAATATCCACATAGCCAAACTCCTTCCCACCAGTCACCATTTTTCCAAATACCGTCAAACCAAATTCCGTATTGAAAGTCTGGAGTTAAAGCACTGTTATGTGGTTTATTGTACTCGTCAATTTGGCTGTCATCGCTAATAACAGCGTTTTCCCAATATTTGTTATTGATGGTTCTCATTTAATGTTGTTAATATCAGCCACAAGTAGCCGTAGCAGGATGTGGCAGATAATACTTAGTGGCAATTGAAGTATGCTTGGTGGCCTTTGAGTGAGAATCCAAGATAACATCAATGCCAATCAGATTTGAGTCTGCCTTAACTGTTTCTACCCACTTTTTGAGTGCTTTGATGACGGCAGGAGTTGGTTTTTCAATCTTGATCAAATCATCAAGTAGTTCCTCTTCTATCTTCCTAATGAAATCCGATAATGAATATGGGACAAACTCGTTGCCGTCCCAAGTATCTAAGTAGAATTCTCCCATTTCCATAACATACCCTCTTACCTTTGGCTTTAGGCCCTTGGTCAGGTCGGAAAGGTTAATAAATGCTTGGAATTGTACTTCATATTTCATTTTAATTCACCCGTGTTGGCCAGTGCGTTCAGGCTATTCTGGAAGGAATGCCAATGTTTCTTTTGAAGTTGTCTCTTTACCGCTTCCGTTATAATCTAAAACCAAATCAATACCCATCAAGTCTTTGCTTTCTTTTATGTTATCTCGCCATAATTTGACTTTTTCAACTCCATTTTTCTTTAAATTGTATATTTCTGCACAACTTTTTAAAAAGTCACCATCAAGATAGTTGATAAAGTCACCAAGGTTATATTTCTTATATTCTCCGTCCATTTGGATGTTCACATAATGAGAAGCCATGGCATTTATAGCCTGTTTTTCCCTGTTGCTTAGGGGGCTAAAAACATCTGCGTATTGCAACAAATCTGACAAATTAATAAACGCCTGGAATTGTATTTTAAGTTCCATTCATCTTCCTTTCTTTTAACAAGTAATTCAGGATAGCTCCAAAATAATTTGTACCCCTTTTGCATTAAATTTGCGAGTAATTGGGGCAATTATTTCAACAAGGGATTTGGGAATTTCATTGATGAAGTTGTAGCGATCAATTTCTCGCTTTTCATCGTCCCTCATATTCTCATAGATGGCCTTCTGGACAAGATAATTGCACTGTTCGGCGGTCATATATTCTTTCGCGTACCAATAGGCCCCAGTTGCGGTGGAAATCACTTTGTAGGTTTGAATTTCGCCAATACTAACATAAGTCTTATTCAAAAACTCTCGATTGGCCGGGGTGTCAAAAAGGTCCGTACCGCAACCTTCTGGGACAAACATAATTTGCGTGAATTCGCCTTCATTGTGATGATTGCATGGAATTCTTGAGAAAAATTTGGAAAAGTGTTCTCCAATATCAATTTTATTACGCCCACCTGCGTTCGGTACTTCCACATATCCACTTCGACGGGTGCTGGCAATGTAACTCACTTCTTTATTGTTTAGGAATTTGTTGAAACAGATTGCCAAAGAAACAACCAATTCGTCGTCCAAACTCAATTGATTGAGTTCCAAGAATTTAACAATGTAGTCACGATTGTATTTGACAAGGCGATTGGCCAAAACCATGAAAATCTTAGCCTTTTGAATATCTTTATCATTTTTCAGGTCAAAACTTACACATACATCATCCATTAGCTTTGGAAATACGCTTTCTGGCATATTACCAAAAACCACAGAATGCTGCCAATATTGAGACACCAACGACCCTGTAACTGCCATATATTTAGGAGCCGACAGGTTGATAAAGGAATTGCGAATACCCTCGGCAAGCGATAGCTCAGAAAATGCGATGCCAATAAGGTTGCCATCAATTGTCAAATGAAAGGCGTTCATTCGGGGTTTCCTTTGTTTTTGTTACACGGTTTGGATTGAAGATGTGTAATTATACTGTCGAGGCTCAGCCGTACCTTTCCAACACAGTCCTGCTAATTTTCAGATGTATTGAGCGTAATTAAGACTAATGGTTGTTTTTGGCTTAAAATAGGATTTTGGTGAGATTTTGCTGTATTGATAAATTCCTCCCTTACAGATGCTTCCTATTACCCAAATTCCATTTATCCAAATTCCGTTTGTCCAAAACCCATCTTTCCAATTTCCATTATGCCAGTTTCCGTCATGCCATCCTCCCCAAATCCATTCTCCAGAAAACCAATTTCCGATGTGAAAGTGATTACAAAGTTGGGAGTCTATAGAAATCCAAGAATCTTCAGAAATTTGTGCGTTTATTATATATTTAGAGTTAACCATTTTGGTATTTTGCATAATTCAGACTCAATGTCCTTTTTGGCCTCCAGAATGCCTTTGGAGACATACGAATGCGTACAAATTCTTTACCTTTGCGAAATATCCGACCTTCCTGCCAGGTGCCGTTTAACCAAATAGCCTTGCTCTCAAACCAAATGCCTGTTTTCCATAATCCCGTCACCCATAATCCATCTTGCCATGTTCCTCTTTCCCATGTACCGTCAAACCAAGTCCCACCAAACAGATCTCCGTTTTTCCATATACCATTGTAATCGTATACAGAATCGCTTGAAATATCTATATCTTTCCAAAATTTTGTGCTAATAATTTCGTATATATTTTTATTTATAATTTGCATAGTTTAGACTAAGCGTTTTATTAGGTTTATGAAAAGACTTCGGCGAAACTTGGGTGGTCATTAAGTCAAGATTAGAGTACTTACATATTATTCCACCGTTAAACCATGTTCCATTCAACCAACAACAATTGATTGTCTTGTGTGATGAATCTGTAAATTGACTCACCCATGTGGACCTGTATGCGTACCCATCAAACCATATAGGGATGAAATGTATTTGCTTTCTTAGCCTAACATTTGGTATGAATACTGCTTCAATAAATTCGCTGTCAATAGAAACCTTAGCGTCTTTAAAGTTAGTGTTGTTAAGTATTTTAAAGGTATCTGGCATAATTGAGGGCTATTGTGTTTTTAGGTCTGCAGTACGATTTTGGAGATATTTTTAAGATAAGTCCCCATCCTCCTGTCCGGTTTCTCCATAATACTCCATCAAGCCAGTTTCCATTAAGCCACTCTCCCCCAAATCCGCTGTACCAGTTGCCGCGCACATGTGTTCCAGAATACCAGATTCCTTCTCTAAAATCTGGGTTTCTGGCCTTACCGTTGAGATCTAATATAACAGAATCTTTTGAAACATAGGCATCTATATAATATTTGTTATTTATATTTATCACTTAATTTCTCTAATGGTATCTGGCATAATTAAGTGATATTGTCTTTTTAGGTTTACAATATGATTTTGGAGACATTTTACAGTTGTCCCACGAAGCGGGGCCTGAGAAATAATACCCAGTATGCCAGACACCATTTATCCAGTTTGTGGTTTTATTTCTCTTATCCAGATGCCACCCTCCGTAATTCCAAAATCCGCTTAGCCAAATACCACCAAACCAAGAGCCGTTATTCCAAATCCCATTATACCATATCCCACTGTCCCAGTCTCCATGAATATTGTAAACAGAATGGGGGCATATCTCAGCGTTCCATTTTTCAGTTTTTAATTTTTTAACTATACATTGCATAATTTAAAGCTATTGTTTTTTGGGGTCTAAAGTAGGATTTTGGAGACATTTTGGGATGTCGTAGGTATCTCGGCCCATATTTTAACCACAATACTCCATCTATCCAAGTTCCGTTTAGCCAAATACCTTTACCAAACCAATCTCCTTTAATGTGGACGCCAGAATACCAGATTCCCTTTTTAAAGTCTGGAGAAGAACTTTTCGGACAATCAATCTGGGCATCATCTGAAATATGAGCGTCTATATAGTATTTAGTATTGACTTGTCTCATTTGTATACAGCATAGTTAAGACTTAGTGTGAGCTTAGGTTTGAAATTGGTTTTTGGTGAAACGGCAGAACTTCGCCACTTGTATATTAAAAAGACATTACCTACTTCCCATGTTCCATTGAGCCAAAATCCAGTATGCCAATTACCACATTTCCATATTCCATCAAACCATATATGGCGATCAAAATCTCCGATGTGAAGGGTTCTCGCGTAAGGACCGTCATTTAATATCTTTGCATTAACCCAAAAACTATTGTTTATATGTTGCATAATTCAGACTTAAAGTTCTTTTAGGCTTGAAATATGTTTTAGGCGAAATCTTGATGTCTATATACACTTCATCTGGATAACAAAGTCCATTATGCCAATATCCAAATTTCCATATTCCATTCAGCCAATACCCAGAACTCCAAAAACCTCTTATCCAAAAACCATCAAACCAGACGCCATTTTCCCAATCTCCATGAAACCAGGTACCTTTGTAAAATATGTTAGGAGAATTAGTTTCTATTCTATATACAGAATCTTCAGATATATCGCAATCCCTCCAACCATTTCCAATTATAAACGACGGGTTTTTTTCATTTGTAGGTCGCATAATTTAGACTCAAAGTTGTTTTGGGTTTACGAAAAGATTTTGGCGATATACCGTTTTTATACACATTCCAAAAGCTATATATTTCACCATCAATCCAGTTGCCGTTTAGCCAGATAGCTTTAGGATACCAGCGACCGTATTTGTGAGTGCCATCATACCAAATCCCCATCTTAAAATATGGGATATCAATAGGGAATGTGTTACACAATATATCCGCACCCTCTGATACATAAGCATTAATGTAGTAATGGTTGTTTATGTGTGTCATGTATATTTTGCATAGTTGAGACTTAAAGTTGATTTAGGGCGATAATAGACTTTAGGAGAAATTAGACCTGTATTAACGGCCAGATGGATATATATTTGCCCACCAAGCCAAGAACCGTTCAGCCAGCAGCGGCGCCCGGCCCATACCCCATTAAGCCATATCCCATAATACCAAATGCCTTCCCAAAATAGGGGAATATCTGTCTTTCCATCTAAATCAAGTCCGCCGCCTTCTATAACAACGGTGTCGTTTGAAACTATAGCGTTTTCCCAAAAATTATTGTTAATTATTTTTGTATTTTGCATGGTTGAGACTTAAAGTTCTATTTGGCTTGAAAAAAGACTTTGGAGATACTTTTAATTCTGCGTACATGAAATTTTTACCGGTAACGCCAGATTCGAACTTTCCATTCAACCAAACCCCACCATACCATCCACCATTAACCCAGGTTCCATCAACCCAAAGTCCAGACTTCCAATATCCCTCTTCCCACTTTCCATTAAGCCATACTCCATCAAGCCAGGTTCCGCCATACCAAGTCCCTCTATGCCAAACCCCATCGTCAGTATATTTGTGACAGAATGAAATTACAGCATCTTTTCGATACTCATTATTTGACAGCCCCATTTGTATTAAGTCCATGAACATTTCTATATGCCCCTAAAACAAGCGCTAAGGCCCATCCTGTCGTCATAAGCCAAAAAGACGGGCCTGTCCATGGGTAGACTATCTGGGTGGCTTAAAACGCCCCTAATTGATGCGCACGAAGTCTCCACTTTTGGCAAACCTAAATGCTTCTACCTCGGCATAGACTACCGCCATCGTATCTTTGTATTCTTGTTTGTATTGATAAAACATGAACTCTTTATATAGCATTTGCAAGAAAGTGGGAATTTCAACAATTAATACTTCGAAATCCCAATGCTTATTGACAAATTCACGAAACAACTTATACTTTCGTTCAAAGTCATCATTTGCGGGCCACAGCTTATGAAACACTTCGTCCATATCAAGATAGTTCAATTGCTTTGCTGGAATTGGCATAATGTTTTTCCTTTGTATTGGGCTCTAAGAAATCCGCAATATAGTTGGCCTCGAACCAACATATAAAAACCCCACTATCAACTGTGTGTTTTTCCGCTGGGTATCGCCATGTTTGACCTTTGACTACACGCCTGCTGTTCTACCACATTGAACTATATACTGCAAAAAGCCGTAAGTCGTTGTCTTTCAATAAGATTTGGAAGTGCAGGGGATCGAACCCTGGTAGTCGGTATAAAAAACAATCAACTACTACAAGTTTATTTCGGTTATTTTTTAGGCCAATACCGAACATAGCCAAAGCTATTCTTTCATAGCAGTCCGTCTTCTGTCAGACTGTCTCCTCTTCTCGCAAATACAACACAAGCTCCAGAGAGGATTCGTCTCTTTGTGTCGTCAAACTCTTTCGCTGGTTAGTTTGATAACCATGCTTCACCGTTTCTTAGGCGGCGAGAGCGTAGACGGCAGTTTCAGTGTTGTCACTTACTTCTTTGATAGGTGATTAACGAGGCCAACTATCATCCTCGACTTGCAATCAATTGTAGTTCTATTCCGCTCGAAACCAATTCACTCCCATATAAATTGTTAAACTTCTTTCTCAAGGATACGCAACATATCCCGCATCATGTCAATATTGTTTTTGTATTTAAGTTTTTCAGTTCCAAGTTCGTTTTCAATTCGCAAGGCACGATTTAGCCACATTCGATGTTCACCCATAGACCAAATGAATGTGTGCTTTCTCTCCGTGACAAATTTTTCCGTATTCCAAGGGCAGCTACCACGAAGGCAGCGATGGCAAAACATACCGTGAAGTGTTGACGCCAAATCGCGCTGGATAATCGTCCCAAGGGCAGCGTTTTCCGCTTCGAGCTTCTGGTGTTCAAGGTCGTCAATCTGTCCCTTGAGTTGGGAAATCTTTTCATCGATTTCGGCAATTTGTTCCTTGCTCATTTTTATACCTTCTTGTTTAAGATTAGTGAGGCGCGCCGTTGAGACAAACTCTTGACGGTTTCATTCACAATGACTTTCTTTTTTTGGTCTTCACTCAAAAGATGGGCAACCCTCTTCTGGTATTCATCTTTCAAATTTGAATAAGCATCAAAAATGCTCTTGCTGACCGTGAACTGTTCTACAAAACCAGACGGACGGAAAAAATCACGACTATCAAAAATTCTCTCCAAGGTACTATGGTTTTCAGACCCCGTAGCCAAGGAGCCCAATCCACCCTCTACTTGCCAGACTATTTGATCAAAATCAATCGCACTGTCTGGTGTTGGAAATTTCAATTCGGTATTACAACATTTTGCAGTGTCACGCCATGTTATTAGTCCTTTACTGCGAAAATAATTGGAAATGATGGCCTCAATATTTTCAAGAAAATGCGCTTCCAGTCCAAGTTTGTTTTGCAGAATAATGTCAGCCGCTTCTTGGACATTATTGAAATTGGTCAGAAAGTTTATTGTGGCAGCAATCCTGAATATATCCGCATGGATGTTTTCTCCAATAGCGAACATGTGCTTATCTTTGATCGACCCACAATAACATAGATATTGTGCGAGAGTATCAACATACAGGCAACTGTCAACTTTGTATGATAGAGTGACCCTCGTGGTGTTCCAATTAAGTGCAGAAACAACTTTATCCGCATCGCTTTTCTTATTAAACGCAGCGATTAAAACCGGATGACCAGAAGATTCGCCATGGTGATCAATTTCAATAACTTTGTGAAGAAAGAACATTGACTTATTCCTCGTCCTGGCTGAAATGGCGGAGTCGGCGATTTTCACGCTTTTCCACAAGTTTATTCAAAAAGACCCGAGCCTTACGGTTATTTTCACCTTGGGCGTTTTGGCGACTGTCTTTTTCCCGGCGCTTGTTCTTGTACCCATTGCGCCCTGCATCCTTGACATCAAATTCTTCGTTCACGGCTAACTGTTTCCTTGGTTTGGTTGTGAAAATGACAGCAGGGCGGTTGTGGAAACCAACACCTGCCATCCCTATTAAGTCGTTCGGGCAGCTTCCTAAGAGCCACCAGCGTCCACATTACTTGCAGCCATTATGAGTGGCCACACGAATACTATCGCTTGTCGTCAGAAGTTTTCCAATGGCTCAACGCAAGAATTTCGAGATTATATTCCACTAATCTTTGTATTTTGCATAGTTTAAACTCATTGTTGTTTTTGGTTTATAATAACACTTTGGTGAAACCTCAGATAAAACCCAATAATATTTCATTTCAGAGAAAATAGCCCCACCTATCCAATCTCCACTAATCCAAATGGGTGGTATATTCCAGTGTCCATCATGCCATTGGCCACATTTCCATATACCATCGTACCAAGTTCCAGAATACCAGTCTAATCCGACATAATGACTGTCCTTTAATACTTCGGCATTTATCCAGTACTGATTGTTTATAATTTTTGAATTATAGGATTTCATATTTTGCACGATTTAGAGATATTGTCTTATTTGGTCTGGAATATGCCTTGGGGGAAATAAACGAAACATAATTTGAGGTTATGTCTAATATTGTTCCACATATCCATTTACCTGTCAACCAATAGCTTTTTTCAGTTACATAATGGCCATCATTGATTTCATCCAACCAACAATTTGCCCTCCAGACTCCGTTATACCAAATTCCGTCATACCAAATGCCTGTGAAATAATATAATTGACCGTCAGTTTCTATCATCCTTCTTCTTGAGGCAACGGCACTTCCCCAACAGTTATTATTTTTTATTTTAAGAGTAGGTTGCATTATTCAAACTCAATGTTGATTTAGGTTTTTTAAATGACTTTGGAGATACTTTTGATGATTTAAGTTTGCCGTTGTTTTTTAGTATTTTACCCTTTTCCCATATACCACTTATCCAAACGGTAGGGATTCCATAACTTGAACCTGGCGAATATATTTTAGTGTCGTCAAGCCAGACGCCATAATACCAGGTTCCGCCAAGCCAAATTCCCCAAGAAAATCTCCCATAACGCCAAGACCCACTCACAATAAATACATCAAACTTCATTATTTCATATTCGCTGTCCATGTCGTTAGCATATTCTCTCTCAACACGGTTTGGATCAATTTTTATAGGTTGCATAATTTAGACTCAGCGTTTTATTAGGCTTGTGAGCTACCCTACCCTAAATACCCAAAGGTATTTAAAGGTGAGGGCTTCTTGTTTTTAAGGGAAAGGTTTAGAGATACAGCCTTACCAGCGTCTCCTTCTGCCCCAAGATCAAGCAATTTTACATCCTCTACACTCCGTATTGGATGGACTTTTAAACCTTCGTTTAATATATTAGTAGCACCATGTATATCTCTATCCTTAACATATCCACAAGGACAAACATAAACACGGTTTTTACCAACATCATTTAGTTTACCACAAACACAAGTTTTAGTAGAAGCAAACCATTTATCTACCACAAGAGTCTCAGGCTTCTTTTTTAAACCTGAAATAATCCCTCCCAAACTTGAATTCTGTACTTTTCTATTATTCCACTTATCCTTTTTCCAGTCACTTATAGCTTCATCTTGTATAAAAACCTGGTCATAGTCTTTTATTAAACTACTTATAACTTTGTTTTTAAGGTCTTTCTTTTTATTTGTTATTTTTGTATGTTCTTTCTCAAATTTAGCCTTATGTTTATACCAGTTCTGCGACTTCCTAACTTTCTTTGACAATCCTTTTTGGAGATTTCTAAGTTTATCGCTAACGGGTACTTCCACATTTATTTTACTGGTTTTACCATCTGTGTCTACAAGTGTTAGGTTGGTCCTCAAGCCAAAGTCTATACCGACTGACTTACCGGTTTTAGTTCTGGTTTTTGGATTTTCGTAACATAGAACCTTGAAGTAGAAATTACCAGCGTTTCTTAAGAGTTTAGCTTCACCAAATTCTATCACATGCTTAAGCTGTTCGATTCCATTTACTGTAAATTTGCTTTTGAATCCTTGTATCCTAAGTTTATTGCCTTTAAGTGAATATGTAACATTTGGTTGTACTAAATTTACCGTATTTACTACGCTTTTGAACTTTAGTCTACCAACGCTTATTCCATGTTTCTTGGTTTTGGACAAATTAAGGATATTTTGTTTAACACGGTTTCTAATTTCTTGTTTCATTTGACTTGAAATAACGGTTAATTCCATTTCTTGAGGTTTCCTATCTTTATCTAAAACAATTACTTTATTTAACTTCGTGTTATAATTAAAACAGTCTTCGCTTGATAAAATATTGTTATAAAGCCACTTAGCTTCTTTGAATAGGAGGTGTAGATTGGAAATGGTTGACTTAGCCAACTTTGACTTATCTATTTTTAGGGTAAACACTCTTGGAACCAGTTTATTACGCCGTTCCTTAGTTAGCTTTCTGGTTAAAAATATTGCTGTAGTTTTAGGCGTCATTGCTAAAAATAAAATCCTTGTTTAGGCGTACTTATGGGTATAATATGGGTGTTTATATCAAACTTTTTATTCGCCATCGCTCATCTGCAACAATTGGCCATCCCATAACGAAATTCCGGTGAAAACCTACTATCTTCCAGGTAAACCATGACACTGGAACTATCGCGAAGTTTAGCATTTTCCCAAAACTTGTTATTGATAATTCGCATAATTTAAGCTCAATGTTGTTTTAGGTCTGAACAATGCCTTTGGCGACAACTTCGAATCGCAATATCTCCATTTATAAATATAACAGATAGAACCCTTTTCCCATTGTCCAGATAGCCAATAACACGCAATGTCAACTTCGAGATAGCTACCCTTCTTTAATCCCCATGCGCGCCAATAGCCATTAAGCCAAGTTCCATCAAACCATATGCCCCTAATAAGCTCCGGCTGGCCATGAACCCGCTTAAATGAACAATTTAAAGACAGCAACGCTCCTTTCCAATATGTATTGTTGACTTTTCTAATTGTATTTTGCATAGTTCAAACTCAATGTTCTACTTGGCTTAAAGCACGATTTAGGGGATATTTTTAAGGTAATTTGCCCCCAAGGCCGCACAACAATCTCACCAGATATCCAAGTTCCATTCAGCCAAATCGAAAACGGCTTTCCTTTAAAAGATCCACACACAAAAAAACCATCACGCCACACGCCGTCATACCACCATCCCCAATCTAAATAATACCCTACTCTCTCATTGGGTGTAAACTCAAATAGGAAATCATCATCCGTATAATTTTTATAACCATCGGAAAATCTTATGTTGGCATTTTCCCAAAATTTAGTATTTATAATTTTAATTGTAGATAGCATAATTAAGACTCAATGTTCTTTTTGGCCTTTGATGACATTTGGGGGAAATCTTTGAGTGTATATACCCATAATGACGGTTAAAGATCCCGCCCTGATGCCAAACACCATTTAACCACAAACCAATGTTCAGCGTAAGCGAATTATCTCGGAAGAATTTTATGGTATCATGGCA
>Ga0172380_10006925_pt1 | contig 12972 bp, 7 predicted proteins | sample Leawe162metaG_FD_119747 | JGI IMG/M metagenome (GOLD analysis project Ga0172380, IMG submission 119747) | Leachate microbial communities from a municipal landfill in Southern Ontario, Canada - Leachate well 162 metaG | ecosystem: Engineered > Solid waste > Landfill > Unclassified | place...
AACATAAGGAATAAACAAGATGAAACTGGTCATGATAGGCGTGCGCGGGCACTACGGGCTGGTCTACCAGTCGCTGCCGGATCTGCCGGAGATGGAAGTGGCCGGGATCTCGGCCGGATCGAGTGACGACATATCCGCCCTGCGCCAGGGACTGCGCGAGCGGGGTCACGCTCCGGCGGAGTTCTCCGACTACCGTGAAATGCTCGATAAAATCAAACCGGACTTTGTCTGTGTTTCAGGGCCATTTGAGCTCCATGCCGAAATGTGCATCGAGGCCCTGAAGCGCAATGCGCACGTGTTTTGCGAAAAGCCGGTGGCGATTTCCATGGAACAGCTGGAGGCGATCAAAGCGGCCTGCGCCGGGAAGCCGCATTTGCGCCTCATCTCGATGGTGAGCATGCGTTATGCCGGCAACTACCTCGCTGCCTATGCGGCGGTCAAGGCCGGTAAAATCGGCAAGGTGCTCATGATAGACGCGCGCAAGTCATACAAGCTTGGCAACCGCCCGGAATACTACCGGCATTTTGACACTTATGGCGGCACCATTCCCTGGGTGGGTATACACGTGATAGACATGATTTATTATTTTTCGGAGAGCGGATTTAAAAAAATATTTGCGACCCAGACGCGCGAGAACAACTTCGGCCACGGCGACCTTGAAATCGCCGCCCATTGTCAGTTTGCAATGCAAAACGGCGTCCTGGCGGCGTGTTCCGTGGATTTTCTCCGTCCCCAGGCGGCGCCATCTCACGGCGACACCCGCCTGAGGGTGGCCGGCACGCTGGGGGTCCTGGAGTTGATCGAGGACGGCATTCATGACGGCGTCAGGCTCATCAACTCCAACGGCAACCAGGTTCTGCCGCCACTGCCGGAAAAAAAAATATTTTTGGACCTGGTGCGTGGCGGGAGTGACAACCTTTTGCCGTGCCTCGATGCGCGGGCTACGTTTGAAGTCACCGCGGCCAGCCTGCTGGCGCGGGAGTCGGCCGAAACGGGAAAAGTAATTGCTCTGCAATGAGTTCTGACGCATGCAAAAATAATGGTCACGATGCCGCGATCCTGAAAAAACGAAAAAGCGGCAAAATGAAAAAGCTTTGTAACGAATTCGCAAGCGGCACATCGGCCGGTCCCGAACGGGAAAACCGCGCGTCATTTCTTGCGATTGAGCAGCTCGCGGTTTTGAAGAAATTCCAGAGCGACCTTTTTCGCTTGACCGGACTGCCTTTTGATTTCCTTGACTTGTATCTTCACCATTCCAGCCGCTTGCATGCGCGGCGGTTTTTCACGCCTTTTTGCCGGATGGTGAACGCTACTTCTCGGGGGTGCCGGGCCTGCGAAAATGACGAAAAAACCGCCGTTACCGACCTGGTAAAAAAGAAGCGCGTCCTGCTAAGGCGCTGCCACCTGGGCTTGATTGATGTCTATGTGCCGATCATGACGGGCGGCAAAATCGCCGGCCTGTTTTGCGTGGGCCAGTTTTTCACCAGGCGCCAGAAGGAAAATGATTTCCGCAGGGTAACCCGGAAATTATCAGCCTGCGGGATCAACTTGGAAAAAGCGCGCCGCGCTTATTTCAGCGCGCCGGTCATTGATAAAAGACGGGCGGAAGCAGTCATTGATCTGACAGAAATGGTCGTGGGGCTCGTGGATAACGGCCGTCTCCAGGCATTGAAATCCGTATTGGCGCACGATTCCATCCGGAAGGCTTTGGATCGTATTGAAACCGATTATGCTGAACCGCTTACCCTGGCGACAGTTGCCAGGGCCTCCGGGTTGAGCGCGTCGCGCCTGGCGCATGTTTTAAAAGCCAAAACCGGCATGAGCTTTACCGAGCACTTGAACATGGCGAGGGTCAACTGGGCGAAGTATTACCTGGCTAATTCGCGCATGCGGGTGAGCGAGGCGGCCTTCAAGGTTGGCTTCGGCAACCTGAGCCATTTCAACCATGTCTTCCTCCGCCTGGCCGGGCTCTCCCCGACCCGGTACCTGCGGCAGCAATCCGGCACAAGTAAATAGCATCCCGCCACAAGACACAATAAGCCTGTCCTGTATCATGTTTGTAGATTATCGGCATGCCTTTGATCGGAAAATGGATATTTGATGAAAAAAATAATTAATATGCTTCTTTACGTTTCGATGGCAGTTTCCCTCCAGGCGAATGCCGCGGCAGATGAGCATTATGCCGCACGCAACGGCCAGGTGCCGTCAAGCCCTTATTCAACCTGGGCAACGGCGGCCAGCAACATTCAGGACGCGGTCAATGCGGCCAATACGAACGACACGGTCTGGGTGGGGGCCGGCCGCTACACGGCCCCGGCCAATGCGGTATTCCTCCTGGGAACCAATATCGTCTTTATCGACAAGCCCATGATGCTGCGCAGCTCCAACGGCGTGCCGGCGGACACTGTCCTGGACGGCGAGGGGCTGAACCGCGCCGCCGTTTTCTGGATCACGAACAACATGACCTCAAGTCCCTCCGGCTTAAACGGATTCACGGTCCGCAATTGTTACGCGACCAACATGGGCGGTGGTATCTTGTTTTACCAACGGTATGGCGTCTGGACGGCCGAGGTGCGCAACTGCATCGTGGCCGACAATCTGGTCGAATATGGCACAAACGCGTTGACGGGAGGCGGCAACCTTGGGCGTGGCATCTATGGCGGAGGCATCTGCTGCTACTGTTATGACCGAAAATCCGGGCTCCTGGTGACCAACAGCGTTCTCCGCAACAACCGGGCTCTCTCGGGCGGCACGGACGACTGGCAAATCGCCTATGGAGGGGCAATCTGGGCCCGGACCGACGGGCTTAAGCAGATCGTCTTCAGCCGGGTTGAGAGCAACACCGCGCCGAGTGCGGGGGGGGTGTATTTCACCCGGGGTGAAGGTCTGGTCGCCAATAGCGGGTTCCTCGGCAACCGCGCCATCACAAACCGCACGTATTGGAATATTCTGAACGTGATCATTGGAGGCGGCTTGTATATGGGTTCATCCGTGGGGACGGTGCGCAACAGTCTGTTCTACGAAAACTACAGCCAGGGCTATGGCGGCGCCATTGTGGCTTTCGGTAGCACATGGCTGGACGTGCAGAATTGCACGATTGTCAGTAACAGGGGCGATTTGAATTACGGCGGATCTGGGACTGCCATCTCGCGGCGGAGCGGCGGCGTCACCGTGTGTAACACGATCATCTATTCCAACCAGTTCAAGGAAGTGCACATTGCCAGCGCGGCCAACGTGTTTTTTACGAATTGCTGCCTGACCACGACCAATATCTGGCTGAGTTCCACGGTAACCAACCCGGCCGGATCTGGTAACATCACCAACGCGCCCCTTTTCGTTAACCCGGGACTGTATGACTACCGGCTACAGGTCAACTCGCCCTGCATCAACACCGGCCTGAACCAGCCTTGGATGGAAGGCGCCCTTGACCTCGACCTGCATTCGCGCAAAGACCGGTATTCGGGAAGGGTCGATATGGGGTGTTATGAGAAAATATTTAACGGAATGATATATAAAATTCATTGATAGCATCGAGGTAATAATGAAACAAAAAATGCCGTGAGAAATGATTCTAAGAGTTCATTGCTATTTCAGGATTATTGCTATAAGCCCGACTGGGCGAGTGCCCGGTCCCGTTGGGATGCTTACTGGGCGATGGAGGCCACGGACCGCCCGTGTATTTCAGTGCGCGCTCCCCGTTCTGAAGTGGAGAAAATCCAATTACCGGAATTGAAGCGTGTGGAAGAAAAATGGATGAACCCGGATTATCAACTGGCCAAGGCGCTCAAGCCGTTGAAGGAAAATTATTTGGGCGGTGAAACGGTGCCTTCCGTGTATGTATGCATGGCCGCGACCACCACAGGATGCGACGGTCACCTTGTCTTTTATGAGAATTGCATCGACATCATCCCATCCATGACTTCGATCGAGCAGCCCGTGGCATGGCATCCCGGGCCGCAGGATCCGTGGCGAAGAAAGGTGGATGCCATTTTAAACCGGTTTTTGGATGAAGCTCCTGGCCGTTTTATTGTTACGTGTCCCGCGCAGTATCCGAACATAGACCTTCTGTACATGCTCCGGGGAAACGCGGATATGCTCCTTGATTTTGCTTTGCATCCGGAAGAGTGCAGAAAGCGTCTCGTCGAAATGCGCGAGGCATCCGAAGAGCAGCGACATCATTTCAGGACGTTGGTCGATTCGCGACAGGGTGATATCGGTTACCCTTGCGGAGGCGTTTGGTGCCGTCAGTATGCCATGGAGTCCCAGGCAGATTGCGCTGCCAATATCTCCCCGGAAATGTTCACGGAACTCTTTGTGCCGGAATTGGATTTCCTTGGTGAACGCTGCGAACGCATCTGGTTTCACACTTGTGGATATAAACAGCACTTGGAATCATGCCTGAGCCGTCCTTATATGCGCGTCATTCAATATGCACCCAATGCAAAGGAGCCCGCAAATGGGCCGGCCCACCTGGATTTTTACCGGCGTGTCCAGCAAGCCGGGCGATGTCTGGATTTGTCAGTGCCTGCCGCGAACGTGGAGTTTCTTGTTCGCCACCTGCGGCCAGAGGGGCTTCACATAGCCGTTAATGTTGAAACCATTGTCAAAGCGGAAGAATTGCTGGAAAATGCAGTTAAATGGTGCGGCAGCGATATTCATCGTTCATTGCCTTGAGAAAGCTTCAAATTCGGGTTGATATTAAACGTGAACTCTATTGCGGTCTTGCAGATTATGCGGGCAATTTAAAAGGTCTGATGTTTGATTAAGGAGAAATAATATGAATTATCAGATGTTTTTAGCAGGTGGTATTGTCTTTGCGTTTGCCTTTTGGCCTTTCTCCAACAAGGTGGAGCTGGCGCGGAGCGGCAAAACTGAATACGTTGTGGTGCAGTCCGAAAACGCAACCGATCCGGAAAAATTCGCGGTGCAGGAACTGACAAACTTTCTCGGACGCGTGACAGGCGCTTCGTTCCCGGTGGTGAGCGAGTCGGCGTTGGCCGGCAAGACGCGCGGGATATATGTGGGCTGGACAGAATTCGCCGCCCGGAACGGCATTGAGGCGTCAAAGCTCGGGGAGGAGGAATGGATCATTCGCACTGTGGGTAAAAACCTGGTCCTGGCCGGCGGGCGGCCGAGGGGAACGATGTATGCCGTGTATGAGTTTTTGGAACGGCAAATAGGCTGCCACTGGCTGGACAAGGATACGGAAGTCGTGCCTTCGAAACCGGCATTGACATTGGCCAAGCTGGATATCCGGGGGAAGCCATGGTTCTGGCGGCGCCAGTGTGGCGGGGAATTGGCGCATCAGCCGGGCATATTCAGATTTTTGGTTAGAAATAAAACCTATAGAGACACAATATTCAACCGGGGGCCTTACAGCAATGATGTGCCCCAGGGCGCCTTTTACAAATTGGATGGATATCCGGGCTGCGGCCATTCGTTTTCCTATTATGTTAATGCTTCCAACTGGTTTGCAACGCACCCGGAATATTTTGCGCTGGATGCTTCCGGCAAGCGATTGCCGGCATATGATGGCGCCGGCCCGGGGCAGCTCTGCCTGACCCATCCGGACGTGCGCCGCTTGACGAAAGAAAGCCTTCGGAAATTCATTGCCAAAGACCGCGACGAGGCGGCCGCGAAAGGATGCCCTCCGCCCCGCGTTTACATGATCGGCCAGAACGACAAATACGACGCGCACTGCAAGTGCACAAACTGCCAGGTTATTGCCAAGCGGGAAGACTCAGAGAGCGGGCCATTGATTGATTTCATCAATGAGATCGCGGAGGATATTGAAAAGGATTACCCGGATATCCTCATCCAGACCTATGCCTACAATTTGACCCAAGTTCCGCCTAAAACGATTAAGCCGCGCGATAATGTCCTGGTCGGCTGGTGCGACGTTTACACTCAATCTGAAGTTCTGCGGCCATTGAGCCATCAGTGCAATGCGAAGCATTACAACGAAATCAAGCGCTGGGGGGAAATCTCGGCGCAGCCGGCAATCGGCGATGATTATTGGATTTTGTTTGGACTTTACTCGTCTTTCCCCCTCCCGTGGACCATGGTTCAATGCGTGGGGCCGGACCTGAAACTGTTTGCGGATTGCGGTGTGAAAAGTTTTTACGCGGAAGCGTATCGCTACCTGGAGCCCGGCGAAAACTTCATTGCGCTGAAATTCTGGCTGGCATATCAGTTGCTGGTCAATCCTTATCAGCCGACGGAGCCGTTGATTAAAACGTTTATGGACGGCTATTACGGCTCAGCAGCGCCGGCCATGAACGCTTATTTGAATTATCTCATGCAGCGCATTGATCGGGACGCTCAGTATATGGCGTACCGCAATGCCCCGCACAACCTGGCTTACCTCGACCTGGACTTTTTCATCATGGCCGAGAAAATGTTCGACGATGCCGAGTCCAGTGTGAAACCGGGGGGCCTTGAAGCGCGGCATGTTTTGCTGGAACATTTTGTCGTGGATAGCGCTCTGCTCTATCTCTGGCCCTGGCTGGAACGCAAGCTGGCGCAGGATCAAACCATGCCTTTCGACCATGCCGGGTTGATTGAGCGTTTTAAAAAAGGCTGGAGCGCGAATGTGAAACATCAGTTTAATGCCTGGTACACGCCCGGTTACAAAATTTGGTATAACAGCGATGGCAAACGCATGGACCGGATAGTGGCCCTGTTCCGGGACCCGCAGATGCCGGAACAATTCAGCAAACTGCCGCGCCGGGATGTGGCGGATTTCAATTGGCTTACGTTTTCTTCCTATGGTCCCAGCCAGAAGTTCGTGGTGGATTCGGAAGCTGTCGGCGGCATGGCGGCGGAGCCGGCGGGTATTTCCGCGATCATGGCGGCCGAAAAGGGAGCGCCTGCGGATGGCGCTGTACAAAAACCACTTTCAAAATCATTGACGTTCGGGGTAACGGGAGGTCCGACTGTAACCCTGAAGCCCGACGATATCCCGCAAGACGGAAAATACCACCTCTACAAGATCGGGATTGTGAAGGTCAAGCCGCAGACCATGGTTTGGGCAATCGAGGGCAGGAAACTGGGTGTATGCGTGGATCGTATTTACGAGCCGGGCGCAACGAATGAAAACGCCAATCTCTGGAACGCGTATATTTCATTGAAAGTCAAGGGGCCGGTCTTTGTGCAAGGTTCGACAGAAACCAACGGAATTTGGATGGACCGGGTTCTGATGGTCAAGCCCCGACCGGGAGAGAAACCCGATCCGTCCGAGCTCAAGCGGATGGAGGAAAAAAAGAAGCGGGAGGCAAGCCTGCCGCAGGTCAAGGTGCCGCGTCTGGCAGCGGCGGCGGGAGGGGATCCCGCAAAGGTTGATTGGGGCAAGGCCGCAGTGAGCGGTAAATGGAGCAAGCTCGATGGATCTGCAACAGACAGGAAAATAAATGCGCGATTTGTCCATGACGGCGAATGGCTTTACCTGCAGCTGATGGAAGAGGGCTTGGTAAAACCCTTGATCAGCGGATCCGACATATTCAGCGGGGACGATTGGGAATTGCTTTTTGCGGCGAAACGGGGCGAAGAGCCATACCGCCAGATTGGGATCGGTCCCGGGGGAGTGCATATCGACCTGGCATACGGAGAAAGTTCGCGGGCCTGGGAGAGCGAGGTAAAGGTGAAATCGGAAACCGACGGCAAGTCATGGAAAGTCAGCCTTGGGTTTCCCATGGATCGCCTGTTGCCCGTGGGCGTAAAGACGGGAGAGACAATTTTTGCCAACATCTTGAGGGGCGGCAGTGAGCCGCTTGCCTGGAGCCCGACATTCGAAAGCAGTTTTCACGAACTGGACCGGCTTGGCGAGATTATTATCGAATAGGAAAATTTATGAGATATTTGGGATGTGCCTATTATCCGGAAGCATGGGAAATGGAAAGGCTGACGGTTGATGCCGGACTGATGCGGGCGGCCGGCATCAACATCGTCAGGATCGGTGAGTTCGCCTGGTCGCGCATGGAGCCGAGCGAAGGGCATTTTATTCTGGATTGGCTGCACGAGACGATTCGCGTCATGGCCAGGCATGAAATCCGGGTTCTCATGTGCACCCCAACCGCGGCCGCGCCCGCCTGGCTGGTAAAGAACTATCCGGACACGCTCATTATCGGCAAGGACGGCCGGCAGGCCTATCATGGCGTGCGCCAGCACACCTGCTATACTTCGCCAACGTATCGGCGTCATTGCAGCCGGATCACGGACAAACTGGCCCGCGAGCTGGCGGAATACAAGAATGTTGTGGCTTGGCAGATTGATAACGAGATCGGATGCTCCATGTTCGGCAACTGCCATTGCGCGCATTGCCAGGAACGTTTTCGCGAATGGCTGAAGCAACGCTATGGCACCCTGGCGGAGTTGAACCGTGCCTGGGGCAATGTCTTCTGGAGTATGGACTACACGGATTGGGATGAAATAACCCTGGGTGACAGGGGGCTTGTTCATTCTCCCGCCCGCGTCCTGGATAGCTACCGGTTTTTCAGCGACGTGAAAATTGATTATGCCATGGCCCAGGCGGGCATCATTCGCACTCATCAGCCGGGCGCATTGATCTGCACCAATAATTTTTGGGACGTTGATCATTTCAAGGGGTTTGCCGCCCTGGACCGCGCCGGCGGAGATATTTACCGCGGCGAGGGATTTGCATTTGCCAACAATTTGGACCGGCACCGCAGTTATAAACCCCGTTCGCCTTTCTGGTTGACGGAAGCCGACGTGGGAGGAGAGGGATGGAAAGGTCTTCCGCACTATAATCGTTTCCGGCCAAGATTATGGAGTTTCTTTGCGCGCGGCGCGGATATGCTCCTGGTGTTTCAGTGGCGGCCTTTCCTTTCGGGACAGGAACAGGGGGGGGCGGGTGGTATCCTGGAACATACCGGCAAAGCAGGCGCACGATATGAAGTTGTCAGACAGGCTTTCCTGGAAATGCAGGCTCTGGCGTCGCATTTGCATGATTTGCCGCTGCCGACGGCCAAAGTTGCCATGCTTGTGGATTACGACAGTATCTGGACAATAGCAGGATGCCGCCTGCCGGACAACACGGCGATGGCAAAAATGGGCGAGTCGCTTTTCCGGCGCCAGCTTCTCATTGATTTCATCCCGTCCGATCGCGACTTGAATCAGTATCGGCTGCTCTTGATCCCGGCGCTTTTGCATATCAGCCCCCCGGCGGCCGAGCGTCTGGCACAATTTGTCAAGGGCGGCGGAGTGATCTTGGCCATGGGGCAGTTGGGCATGTTCGACGCCAATGCTAATTATTTGCCACTGCCCGGTCCCGAACCTTTGCAGGATCTTTTCGGCTTTACAATGAATAATGGCGTGCGCTTAAACACGAGCAAAGCCAATATTGAAATCCGTTCGGACCAGAATGGCGAGCTGCCGCTTTCCGGTGAAATTGACGGCAAGCGTCTGAGCGGTGTGGCGCGCATGTGGTCCGCCGATATAAACCTCAAGGGCGGGAACCCCCTGATGACTTTTGACGGCAGTTGCCTGGACGGTCAACCGGCCGTTGTCGAGCAGAAGACCGGTCGGGGCAGGACGATCTATATTGCCGCCAACGAAGTGGATAATGAGCTTCTGGCAGCTATTGTTCATTATGCCTTGGAAGCCGCAGGTGTGGTGCCCGGCCCGGAAGTTCCTGACAAGGTCGAGGTGGTCGAACGCGGACCACTAACTATCATTATCAATCATGGTCCTGATCCTGCTGCCTTCGATATCAAACGCTCCGGGGGCGCCATTATTGGTAATTATAAAGACAGCCGGGTCAGTCTGGCACCCTATGATGTATGCGTGATCAAATCGCCAGTTTGAGACATGTTCAAAGCACTTAAAGTAAATTAATCTGATTCGAACAATCATCGTAGAAATTAATGCAATGAAAATAGATCTGGTGCCGATTCCGAAAAAAATCATTTCTTGCCGGGGCAAACTGGTCATTCCGCCCGGGGATGGAGGCTGCGGGGCGCGTGTTTTGATTTCCGACAACCGCGCGCAGCCGGCGGCGGATTTGCTGGCAAATAAGTTCGGCGCGCGCGTTGTTCCGGGGGGCATGGGCGGGGAAGCGTGCATCCGCCTGGGGATCGTCAAAGAACTTGATTTTGCGCGCAAATTGCGCGGCGAACTGCGCGTTGAAGCTTATCGCCTTGAAGTTGCGCCGGGTGGAATTGATATATCCGCCTTGACGCCTGAAGGCTTGCTGCGCGCGGCGGCGACGCTCCTGCAATTGCGGAGCAGGAAAGGAAATAGATGGACAGTACCTTGCATGCTCATCAAGGACTGGCCAAACTTCCGTTACCGCTGTTCCGCGGACTGGCTGGTCAACGTGGAATGCAACCGCTGGGCCTATGACCGGGGGGATGGCCGCGGGGCTTTCCTTAAACGGATAAAACGCAAACTGGACTTCTGCTTTGAGCACAAGATCAACATGGTATGGTTCGACGGTTTTGGCTGGGATGCCAACCGCTTCCCGGGCTATGCGGCCTTGATGCGGGAATGCAACCGATATGCCCGGCGGCTGGGAATCAAAATGCTTTTCGGAGGTTATGGCGGCGGGTACGGCACGGCCTACCAGGCCGGTGAAATATACCGTTGCGGCTATTTCGGTCGGGTTTATCTCAACCGGCGGCCGTATCCGGGCGGGAAAAAATATGCCTGCCGCGGATGGGAAGAATCCGGAGGGAAGAGCCGGTTTTACGGCACTTGTCTTTCCAATGAGCCGTTGCGAGAAGCGAAAATCGAGGAGATGAAAAAATTTGTTTCCGAAGTAAACCCCGGTGTAATGTATATCCACGAGATTGATGCCGGCACATGGATGCAATCCGACGCAACCTGGAGGAACCGCTGCCCCGAATGCCGCAAGCGCTGGCCGAATGATGATTTGGATGCCGCCGACGGCCAGGCTGGGGCATTTGCGTCATGGTTCTGCCAGGTGCGGCACGAGCTGAGCGCGCTGCCCGGAGTTGGCGACTACCTGCCGTCGCGCGATCTGACGGTGGCATTTGTCTCGCCTCTTTACACTGAACACAGCGAAAGCAAGCCGGAGAATGTCTGGGAACGTGAAATGAAGTATTACCGGGAATTGAGCCGCCTGATTGGGCCGGAGCCGGGCATTTTATTCGGATTCCGCGAGATGTATTTTGACAGCCAAGGCCGCAAAAAGGTGGCAGATCTGCGCCGGATGGTAGACAGCAGCGGAAACGGGCACGGATTGCTCGTCGCGGCTTTTGCCGGCGGTGACAATTATTACAGCGACGATCCAGTCAATATTTCCGGGTCACTGGCCCATTTTTACGACGGGGCTGAAGCAGTCTATATCTCGAATGGAGGAGTCCACCAGGAGCCGATCCAGATAATGAATGCGGATTTTCTCTGGAACGGTTCCGCGGCAGGCTACCGCGAAAATCCGCGCAACGAGGCAGAAGCGGAAAAGACTTTAGAGCAAATTAGAAAAGGAACACGCAAGCCGCCGCAGTTGTTTGCCGCCGGCGGATATTTTGACAGGTTGTGCTCCCGATTGTGGGGGAAGAAATCCGGAAAATTAATGAGCCTCGCCCTCCAGGCGGAACATGACGGGGGTCGGTCGGTCGGTCATGTCTGGTGGAGCCTTACGAAGGCGCTGGCCGAGCTCAAGACCGATCCGTCCAGCACGGCCTATTTGTGTATGAACTGTTATGAGGACCGGAAAATCGCCACGGAAATTGCATTGGAATATACGCGTCGGGCGGCCCGTGAGTCTGACAGCGAGGATATCCGCTGGTTTATCAAGTGCCTTGAAGTCGGGAAACGGTTTGCCGGCGCACTCGATTTGCTTTTCCGCCTCAAGCTGGGGTATGATCAAAACGTTTTTCCGCGGCTGGAACGCCAGATCCGCGAACAGAAGGCATTCATCCGTTCAATTGGCGTAATGAGGAGGACCGACATCCTTGGAGGCGAGCCGGGATGCTGGATGGAAACCATTGCGGAAATTCACAGGCTGGGCAAGCTGTTTGCCGGTCAAAAACAAGCGAACGCAATATTCAGCGATTACATCCACAAGTGGCGCGTGAGCCGTCTCCATCCGGCCGATGCCAGGCTGACCAACCTGGGTTATCCCGCCGGCAAGGCAGGATTGAAAATGGTGCGTCATTGTTTTCCGGAATCGTTTTGCGACATTCATGAGGACCGATTTGCCAGAGTCAAGTGCGACAAATGTGTGTTTTATTCAACCCGTGTTCATTGCCCGGTAAAAATGAAGCTTGAGTTTCGCCTTGGATACGATGGCCCGGTCAAGGTCTGGCTAGACAGGCGCCAGGTGTTTCATGACCCGAACGGCACCAATCCTGGCCGGGTTGACAAGGCGATCATCCCCTGGGAGGCCGCGCGGGGAAAACATGAGTTGATGATAGCGCTGGGCTCAAACAGCGGCAAAGCCTGCGGTATATTCGCCAGGTTCCGCCGCGCGGATGATCCTGCCTGCCGCAAAAAGACTGGAGCCGGTAATTGCGCCATGCTTTCGTTCACGTAAATATTAGAATAAATCACAGGATAAAAAACTATCCTGTAATCCTGTCAAAATCTTTCCGCGGATAGATAAATGGATGCTCGTTCGATGTGGAGGATTGATCGGTTTTTCATAAGGCGGGCAAGCGGCCCATAACCGGCAGCACACCAGCACAAGAAAACAGCATCCCGCTGGTAGCCGGTTTTTTTACGGTGCGCTACAATGCGAGTAAACAAGGAGGTTTTTGCCGTGAAAGAAAACAAGGTCAAGTCAGTGCTGGTCCTGGCCGGGCATCTCGATGATTCCATCCTTGCCGTGGGCGGAATTATGCGGCGTTTTGCCAAGGCCGGGGCGAAAGTCCACGTGTTCTGCTTCGGCAACAACGACGAGGCTTATGCCCAGATCGGCGGACAGCCCCTGGCCGTGAAAAAAGGCATGTCCCAAGCGGTTGCGGCGCACAGGATCATCGGGGCTTCCTCATT
>Ga0172380_10006926_pt1 | contig 12972 bp, 18 predicted proteins | sample Leawe162metaG_FD_119747 | JGI IMG/M metagenome (GOLD analysis project Ga0172380, IMG submission 119747) | Leachate microbial communities from a municipal landfill in Southern Ontario, Canada - Leachate well 162 metaG | ecosystem: Engineered > Solid waste > Landfill > Unclassified | place...
CATGAGCATGGCGATGTTGTCGAATATGCCTTCTACAATCCAGATTTCTTTCACCGTTTCGGCGGTTAAATCTAGCGTGGGCGCTTGCCACCAGTAGCCTTTGTAACTGCCTTTGAAGTTGGCTTTCATGCTGCCAAAGCGTTGAGGCTTATCTATCAGGCGTTCCCAGAATGCGCCGTTAGGTAGCTGAAAACGCACCGTAGCTGTGCCGATTTTCTTTTCAGCGTTGTAATAGCTCTCTTGTGTGTACCAGCCTTTGATTTTTGCGAGGTCAAAGCCACGGCCTTCGCGCATGTAGGCATCGGCTGAGGCGTTAGGGTCTGTCGGTGTAGGTTTGTAGCGCTCTGACCAGTTGTTGAACAGGTCAGGGTAGAGGTCTTTAATGTGAAACTCAGCACCGCACTTGTTCAAGCGACCGCAGCGCAATACCCAAGGTGCTTCAGCAAACGTGTATAGCTCTTTCTTTTTACAGGCAGGGCATTCGCCTTGCTGTAAATGCTCACCATGCTTCTTGAACGCAAAGTCGCGGTCAAGGTATCTGGTAATGTCGCTGTGTAGGCTTGGGTTCATCTGGTAGTCACAAAATTTTGGGTAAAAAAATCCTTATCGCCTTTAAAAAGGCGTTTTCAGGTGTGCTGTTGGGGTTTTGTTTAGCTTTTGCTGGCGATACTTCTGCCAGTTAGCTAAATGCGCGGGTTACCCGCTTGGTGATGTTTCTTGCATAGGCTCAGTCTTTGACGATTGCGGAATAAAGACCGCGGGGTTTGGGGTTCTGCTTGGTACGATGGTGCGTACAGCTGATAGCAGTGATGCCCACGTGTGGCCGCATTCAATATTGCTGCATTGGTAGTAGATTTCACGCGTGATAGCTGTGATTTTTTTGCTCGTGCTGACACGCGCTTTGCTGGCGCAGTGTGGACATGATGCGCTGTTACTTCTTCCCATTTGATCTCTCCAGTAGCATGTTTTCAATCACGGCTTTAGCTTTGTTCAACGTTGCAATTGCATTGATACTGGTCTCCAACGCGTCTTCTAACTCTCCGGGGTCAATGCCATCTACTAACTGCGCGTAGGCGTTATTGACTTGTGAGGTCTCATGCAGGATGTGGCGTAGCATTTCTAGCGGTTCAATATGCTCTACATGGCAGATGGGTTTGGCGCTTAGCTCAAGCCCCATCAGCAAGGTGTTTACGGTTTTAAGGCGCAATGGCATAGGCATTGCTTTTAGGATGGATCTAATGAAGTTTGCCGGCAACAGGTTGTTGTCTTTGGTGAGTTCATCCAGCCAGCGGAATATTTTGTTTGCGTTGCTGTGTTGGCGGCGATATTCATCACCGCTGCCTTGCATTTCAAAATTGATGCCAGTGACCAAATGTGAAGAATTGTTCACATGTGAGTCCACGATCTGGTCAGCCACCGTTTCACGGCTCCAGTCGTTTTGGCGCTTCCATTGGTTGACGGCATTCACGATGATGGATATCCAAGTGCCTTGGTTTTCATCGCCGGGGTGAGAATTAGCTCTCATGATTTTATTGTTCGACATGGTTATGATTGCCCTGCCGGTTTGGAATAAAAAGAAGCGGTGCCGGATATGCAGCCAGCACCGCTAGAAGACACAGCCAGCGTGGCAGCCGGTGTGTTGGAGGAATCGATAATTAAAGGGAGACCGGCGAGATATGCTTCACGTGCAAATGCAGCATTTGATTTACCAAATCTCTTGGAAAGTAGATCAGCTTGACGCCTCTCTTCAGGCATTAAGCGAAGTGCAATTGGTCTTTTGTAATCAAGACCATATATATTATTTTTACGCTTTGTGCTCATTGAGTATAATCTACAGTTAGTTACTAAGTTGAGTTAATTATGAGACCTATTTATCACTATGTCAACACTTGATGTGACATTTTTATCACGTCTGAAAGATGAGCGCTTAAGATTAAAGCTAACTCAACAACAGGCGGCTGACATTTGTGACATAAGCCGTGAGGTTTGGGTCAGGTATGAGAATGGAAAAAACATACCAGGCGGTGAGGTGTTACAAAAGTTCACTTTAGCTGGGGCTGATATTGCTTATATTTGCTCTGGCTCACGTTTGCCGTTTGGCACTAAAGAACCAAGTTCTTTGTACGCTCGAGGTGATGTGGACGTTTTACTCGATGCTTATGCTCACACGGATGATGTGGGGCGTGCTGCGTTAATGGCCGTGGTTGCACTTATTAAACAATCTAAATAATCGTGTATTTGGTATAACAAAAACGATAACAAATGGCGCGAATACTAATATTTCTATTTCTATTTTTGTTAGCTGGACTGACGCAAGCTAACAGCAGACAGCCTTGTGACAGAGGTGCTGGTGGCATTTCACATTGCGATGGCATAAAATTTATTTGCAATGATGGTAGAGTGAGTAAGTCTAAAAAAATCTGCACTGGGTACGACAAAAAAAGTGACAAACAGCGTAATCGCTTAAAACCAGAGGCAGAGACTCAGCATAATGCTGCTGAAATTGCGCGTTAATTTAATTGAGGGGGAGTTATGCAGGACGTGTTCGGGATTTTATCTATTATTAGTGTCTTGGTTTTTATCATCGGGATGGTTAATCCCAAGCTATTCACAGATAAAAAAACAGGGAAAGTGGCAGATCGTAAAACTTTAGCAATAGGCTCTATTGCTTTGTTTGTGATTTCTGTTGCTTTTTATGCTTACTTTGATGAGTCGTTATTGCCCCCTAACAAAATATCAGTTAACAAAGAAGAGTATGGAGAGCGCTGGCCACTAGTTGCCGACAAGGCTACTTTGCATTGTGAATTACCAGATATTGCCTACATTGAGATTGGTGGACTAGCTTACGCGTTGAATGGTGGCGCTTTACGCGCAGGCTTTACTAGAGGGGATGGAATCCGCAGTAATAGTGAGAATGTGTCAATGGCTGATTTTATAGAGCGTGCAATGAAAATATGCTTGGATAAAAGAAAAGAGCTGTAAGTACTGTTTAAATCATGAATCGATTAATTGGCCTGTTTTTTTTATTGGTATCGCTCCCATGTTTTGCTGAGGTATTGTCTGGCAAGATTATTAGGGTGACTGATGGCGATACGGTGGTGATTTTAACTGATGGTCACCAGCAAATTAAGATCAGGCTGAATGCCATTGATGCGCCCGAGAAAAAGCAGGCGTTTGGTAATAAATCTAAAGAATCATTGGCTAACCTATGCGCGGGAAAAGATGCGACCGTTAATGTCGGTGGCGTTGATAAGTATGGCCGCACGATTGGTGAGTTATTTTGCCAAGGGAAAAGTGCGAATGTACATCAGGTTGAAAACGGCTTTGCTTGGGTTTATAGAAAATATAGTAACGATGCGAATTTAATTGCTTTAGAGGCTGAGGCTAAGTTAAATGGGCGGGGGTTGTGGTTTGACCCTGATCCTGTTGCCCCTTGGGATTTTAGACATGGGGTAAAGCCAGCGACATTTGAGCAGACGCAGGTTAGGGTGAGGGCTTCTACAAAAAGTGGTGATGCGTTTAGTTGTGAGGGTAAAAGCTATTGCCGAGAAATGGTGAGTTGCGAAGAGGCTAGATTTTATTTAACCCAATGTGGGGTTTATAAGTTGGATAGAGATCATGATGGGGTTGCTTGTGAGGCGCTTTGTGGTGGGTGATTCGGTAATATTTTAAAAATGCTTTTAGCACAACAGGATTATTGAATGAAGCGCGACTGGGATTTGATACGTAAGCAACTTACTGACGTTGAGGAGGAGAATGATCTATTCTCTGAACTTCCTGACGAGCCAAAGTGGACCGATCAAGCAGAAGAGGTTTTTGTAAATCAGCTAAATGAATACCAAGCTATTGAGAGCCGTATTTTTGGTCACTTTGAGTTGCTGGTTGATAATGGTTATATAGATGGATTGCAAATTATAAGATCAGCAGATGGATTATTCCATTATGGTCTTCATTGCCCCAGACTTACGATGAGTGGTCACGATCTACTTGACACGATGAGGTCCAATACAATCTGGGAAAAAATAAAGAATACAGCAAAAATAAAAGGCATTGAATTAACCTTTGATGCAATTAAGGCATTAGGGGCGCTCGCACTGAAGAGTTCATTGGAGTGAACGCGAAGCTCAATCAATCAAGCCTCCGCTGAGCAAGTTATGTCACTCGTTGGTTTAACACTTTATAGTAAACCTTCTGCAGAATACGCCGTCTTACTAGCTAGTAAATAGCTTTACGATGTACAGCGTTAGTAAATACCTGTATTTAAACTAGCTTTATAGTGTGTAATACAGTGTTACTTAGTAACTAAGTGTTTACTAAAGTAAATAAAAGCTTTATTATTCAACCGCTGTTGACTGATCTGTCAACACAATTTTATTCGAAACAAACACGTTAGTTTAAATGTCTATATTGATGGCATATTGGAGATACACATGAACTTCGCGGAAATAGCTAAAGAAATTTCTAGTGAATTTAAATTCGATGAACACGCTTGGGAAGCGGTTGCAGAACACGCAGCACCTGCTGATACAACGGTTGGTACATGCAGCAATCATCTCGATGAGAAGTTTATGGCGGATCTTAATTCTTACGCATACCTAACACCTGAATTTATCATCGCTTAATATTAACGAATTTTTAAATAAGCCTGCTCTTGCGGGCTTTTTTTTGTGAGAAAAAATGGCTCATCCTTACATAACAGTCAATGGTAAAACATGGGTTGAAATATTACATCACCTTCAGACAGCCCTTGCTGCCGTGAGTCTTCAATCAGGCAGTTCAACAGATGATACAAGAGCTATTGTTGAGAGCTATCATAAGACAATAGAAAGTAAAAAGGATGTTTTATTTGAACTTGCAGCAGTAGGGATAGTTGAGTACTGCAACTTCTATAAAGTTACACCTGATAAAGGTGTACATGATGAATTTAAAGGAATCTATTTTACAGGCATCGCTGTGTCTAAATACCTAGTGCAATTAGGTCTCGTGGATATCAACAAGCTCCATTTAAAAGCGATGTTGGCATTACTAGATTTTAGGTTGAGCAGTAGAGGTGCGCGTAGGGTAGAGTTAAGTGATCGGGTAAGGTCAGTTATTAATAATAATGCGCTAGATGAGCATTTGGGTAAATATGGTTGGTATTTAATTTACAAATGCTTGTTTAATGCCGCATCACATGGAATCAAACAATAATAATTATGGGGATTCGTAATTATTAACCCGCTTCGGCGGGTTTTTTGTTGCTTAAATATTTCACGATTAGCATATCACTAGTACTGGCAAACACTTAACTGCTATATCCCCATGCGCCCCACAGTGTTATCCACAGAATTTGTGGAGTTTTACTTTGACCATATTCTTGACGTCAAGAATATGGTTTAGTCGCTTGGCTCTTCTACTTTCAGTTCCATTTCTAGCCGCGTGAGTAAACCTGCGCCATCACTGATGGTGTGGGTTGCTCGTTCTACAATCCATTGTGTGCTGTCTATTGCTGGTTTCCAGCCGCTTACTTTGATTGGCGCTTCAGGGGATATTTCTGGGCGGCCTAGGGCTAGGGTTAGGCCGAATAATGCGGTGCCGCGTTTGAGGCGTGTGTATTCTGCTCTGGCTGCACGTACTGCGTTGGCTTTGTTGGCATAGATGTGGCGCAGGGTTTTGATGTTGTCTGCGCTGGCTGAGACGGTTGCATTTTGTTCGTTGATATCCGTGGCGATTGCATCGGGCGTTTTTGATACGTTTACATTTTGTGCGGTGATGATAGCTTGTAATGTTTTGCCAGTATTTACATCACGGTATTTTGCGATGACTGTGCCGTATTGTGTTGTGCCTGCTGCTAGGTCTCTGTATTTGTTTCTGGCGGCTCGTTCTGCGCTTGCTTTGCTTTTATATAGCTTAGTTAGGGTATAAGTGCGGCCTTGTGCGGTGATGGTGGTGATTGGGGCTGTCGATAGGGCTTCGCCAGTGATATTGCCATCATCCACAATGACTTCGCCTTTAATGGCTTGCTGCATGTCTTGATATAGGGCTTTAACCCCAGTAAACGTATCTCGATCAGCAATGCTGAATTGGTGTTGATCACCGCTGGCTCTGGTAATGGTGTGTGTTGGTAATGCTTTACCGCTGACGCTGATGCCTAGCCCTGTTTTCATAAACAGTAAGGTACCGCTTTTAACGGTGAAAATGGCATCAAACATTTTTGCAAGCCGTGAGAGCAGGTTGATATTGGACTCGTTTGTTTGATCAATGTGCTGTATGTGCTGCGTGGCCAGAGATGTAGGGATGCTGTGCAGTAAATTGGTTTCTTTAGCTATGGTTTTAACGATGTCGCCCAGCGTTGTTTCATGCCATGAGCGTTCTTTTTGTGTGCTGATGCCTGCACGTAGGTCAGCACTGCGTGCGCGGATGGTGAGTTTGTCTGGTGTGCCGCTGTGCTGCACATCATCTACGATAAACGAGCCTTTTGAGATGAGCTCTTGGCCTTGCCAGCCGATGGCTACTGATAGCTTGATGCCACGATGTGGGATGTCTAACATGCCGTCATGATCGAGCAATACGATATCTAGCTGATCTGCTTCAGGGCCGCGATTTTCTGTGATGGTTAATGACTCAAGGCGATCTGCAAAGGTGAGTGATATGTCACGCTTTTCAAGCTCTATTTTGAATGCGGCTGCGGGTTGTTTATTTTCAGCCATGTTAGTTAATGAAATTTAAAACGGTTGATGATAATGCGCCAATTTGATCTAGCTCATCATCACCAGCTCGCACCAGGTGAAGTGTGAATTCAATTCGCCTTGCTTTGCCATCTGCAAAGAATAGCTCTTTAGTGATACTGAGGTTCTCTATGGAGAAAAATCCGTACACGCGGCCAGTGCCTTCTACTAGAGGCCATTGTTCGCCTGTGTTGCCCATGTGTTTGATGAGTTCTAGTGCGCCATCGCCGCCTGTTAGCTCTGGCAGTAGCACGCCTGACAGGCTTATTTTTTCATCATCTTGCCCTGCAAATTGACGCGCTGGGCGCAAGCCGACCCTGCCTGATGATGGGTGGCGCCACGCTATATCATGGGTAAATTTTTGATAGGGCAGTGTATCTATACCAAACACAAACAAACCAAGTGACATCATCATGCTGTTATTCCCGATCTCTTAATAATGAGCGATTGCGTGCAGATGCGGCGTTGTTGTTTTTTGAAACTTCGTCAGCCACGGCTTTCGCCAGTTGCTTTTCGTTCATGCCAGGGGCTGGGTGGATGTTGAAATTTTGTTGGCTATTATCAATCCAGCTACCAGACGCACCGCTTGGTTTTAACGGTTTGCTTGGCTTGATTAGCAAGTCGTTATTAAATTGTGTGCTGCTGTTGTTGGCGCCCGCGGTTGCCAGCGTGTTGGCGCCAGAGTTATTGAAAAAGTCTTTAACCTCTGCCAGCGCCTTTTTAATCGGGGCAATAAATGCATTAAAGCGTTTGGTGATGCCATCCCATAGATTTGAAAACCATGCTTTAATCGGATCCCAATATTTATAGATCAGGAATGCAGCCGTGGCGATTGCCGTAACCGCCAGCCCGATAGGATTCATGAGCAGCATACGGCCAATAAACATAATGGCGATGCCGACACCGCGTAGAATTGGGATTAGTAGCCCGCCTTTGATGCCAATGGCGCTGAGTACAAAGCGCATGGCGATAAATGGCCCCATGATGCCTGCGATGGTTAACAATAGGCCGCCAACGCCAATGCTTAAGATTGCGATGGCCGCAACTGCTTTTAAGATATATCCAGTGAGTACAGGGTGTTCTTTTACCCAACCGCGCACACCGACAGCAACATCTTTAATAATATTTAGAATATCAACCAAGGCTGGTTTTAATTGCTGGCCAAGTTCTGTACTGGTGTTTGAGATAGCAGCGGTCGCCATGACATACTGCGCCTCTAGTGATTTAATTTGTGCGCTGGACTCTCTGGCCATTGAGCCTGCAGCTTGCGCATCTTTTGTGAGTTTTAATTGTCTGCGATATTCTTCAAGGCTTTGCGCTAGTTTTGATGCGTCGTCACCGTATTCAACCCCAAAGAGGCGCGTTGCTGCTTCAAGCTGATTGTCCTTTGGTAAGGCTTTAATGCGGTCAAGTACATCCAGAATTGTGCCAGTGGCATCGCTATTCATGGCTTTTTGTAGTTTAGTCGCTTCCAGCCCAAGCATTTTAAGGCCGCCAGCATAGCGCTTGGCAGATGCTAGAATAGGCGCGTTTGCTAGACGACCAATCATGGCGTTTGCGGCTGAAGCTGCGGCTTCTTCACTTGAGCCGGTTGATAAAAATGTACTGCCAAGCGCGGCTGCGTCTTTATAGCTCATGCCTACCATAGTGGCGGTACCGGCAATGCGCTTCATGACGTTGATGATGTCGCCAGCTTTTGACTGTGCGTTGTCGTCAAGATAGTTAACGGCATCGCCAAATTCGCTCATGCTTTTGATCGGTATTTTGTACAGGTTTGCGATCATGCCCATGTCTTCAGCTACTTGGTCGGTTGGTAGATCAAACGCCGCAGCCATGACGGCGGCTTGCTCAGTAAATATGAGCAGGTTTTCTTTACCTTGGATGCCCATGCGCGCCGCGCCTTCTACCAGATTGGCTATTTCTATTGCGGTTAATGGCAAGCGCTGCGACATATCTTTAATGGCGTCTGACATTTCATGATAGCTTTCAGTGTAGTTGCCATTGCTATCACGCGCGCCTTCCATTTGCTTGGCAACGCCTAGCATGGCTGTTTCAAACACGGCGTAGTCTTTTACGACTTTAAGTACTGGCAAGCCCATGGCAACGCCTGCGCCCATGGTGGAGGCACCTGTGCCTACAATTGCATTGCGGCGATTTAAGCCTTCATCTCTGGCGCGTTTGGCGGCGTTCATGCGGGAGGCGATTTCACTTTGCTTTTTAAGTGCCTCGGTCTGCTTTGCGACTTGCGTTGTTGCGTTGGCAAGGTTGGTTTTAAGCGTGCGCTGATGGTCTGATAAGGTTTTGGTATCCATGCCAGCACCATGCAGCTGAGCGCGTAGTTGCTGTTGTTTTAAAATAAGGTCTGCGTGTTGTTTTTTTAACCCGCCAGCTTCTTTAACGGCTTTGTTAAAGGCTTTGTTCATGGTGGCGGTTGGTTTATCTACTGCGGCCATTTCCAGCTTGAGTTGTTTAATTTTATCAGTAGCGCCTATGATGCTATTTTTTGCGATCGCGATGTCTTTGTCCAGCTTGCGGAAGCCGTCTAGGTTTTTTTGTTGGTCGTTTAGTCCACGTAAGTTGTCACGTGCGGCCTTGAGTGCTTTGGCGGTTTCTGTACTGCCTTTGGTGATTTGTTTGAGCGGGCCGGTGGCTTTGTTAATGGCTGATAGCAATACTTCAAGTTTTAGATTTTGGCTCATTACTCGGCTCCGCTTCTTTCTTTTGCTAACTCACGCCACTCGATCAGTTCGGTGAGATACATTTTGTCTAACTCAGATAATGGCCAGTGAAACACACTGGCGATATCTGCCATCAGGCTTTCTACTCGGTTTGGTAAACCGTTGGTTTCATTGCCTTGGGTAACAAAAAACCACTCACCGCAGCGCCTAGTTGAAACAGGTCAGCAGGGTCTAGGTTTTGCACTTCATGCGTTGTGAGTGTGGGGTCGCTGATACGTGGGATGACTTTTTCAAGTGCGGTTACGTCCATCTGCAACAGATCTGCCAGATTGGTACCGCGCAATTCACCTGACGCCGGTTTGCGCAGGCTGACTTGTTTAATCTCAGTTTCACCACGTTTTATCGGGGTGTCTAAATCAATCATTGGGTTAAGATTTGATACGTTATTCATAGTGTTAGTCTCCAGTTTAAGATTTGATGCTACAAAATAAGCGCCTTACTTTCGGCAGGCGCTTTTAATGGGGCGATTTTTAACACTTGAGCCGAGTCGGTGTTAATTTTCCCTTTCTCTCGGGGTGTGTTAGTTAATACCCATTGCTTGGCGTTGTTTAGCAAGCATATCTACGCCATTGACGCGTTCGATGAAGTTGACGACATCAATCTCAATCATTTCGGTGCCGTCGATGGTGAGCTTGTAGTAAGTTAGGGGTATTTTTACTTTCATATCAGCGTTTTCAGCGACTTTTGCATTGCCCATATCAATCTCTTCATAACGGCCACGCATCACGACTTCTACCGCTGAGACTGATGATGTTGCGTCTTCTTGATATGCGCCTGCGAAGCGGAGTAGCACACCATCCACTTTGGTATTGGCGTATTGTTCGAACACTTGTTTTACTAAACCGCCGAGGCTTAGTTCAGCTTCTAGGTCACCTTGGCCTAGATCTACTTTTGCACTGCCGTTCATGCCGCCTGCACGGTAGCCTTCCATGACTCTAGTGAGTTTTGGGAGAACTACTTCTGGGACTAAACCTATCCAGCTGACCGCATCTGCAAAGAGATTAAAGTTTTTAAGTTTTCTTGGCATTGCCATGATGTTTTCCTTATTTTGTTAAGTGTCGTATCGCGTTATTTAGGCTTGTGCGATCAGCGTTGCAAAGTCAGCCAGGTAACGATTTGTGATGCGTTGACGGAACATGAGGTTTTCTAATGGCGGTACGGGTGTGTAGTCGTAATCGATGTACAGCTTGCCAGACTCTAATACCTCGGCTGTGTTTGGCTCTGGGTCAAACCAGCATTTACCATCAATGATGTAGCCTAGCGCTTTTAGCTCACGGAATTTGGCGTTGATGCCTTCGATGATGTCGCGCGCAAGGCTTGGGTTTAATGGTGCATCGACTGCCCACATGTGTGCCTCTGCTACTGTGTCGGCTAACACTTGTGCAGTACGTGTGTAGTTTTCGAATGCGAATTTAGGGTCTATAGAGCAGGTGCGTGACCCCCAGAAGCGGTAGCCGTTGTGGTTGATTAGGGTGGTTACTTCTTGTGCGTTTAGATAACCTGCATCGGTTGCTGGGTCTTGTAGATCCCAGAATATATCTTTGCTTAAGCCGATAACGCCATTGACTGGAATGTTTGAGATGGTTTTATGCCAGCCGATTTCATTATCAAGCTTAGCGCGTAGGCCTAGTGCGCGCGCAACTGGTGGGCCATTCTCTGCGGCACCTGCGCCCCAGATTAAGAACTCTGGCCAGATGACCATGACTTCACGTGCGCCGAAGTTGTCGCGGTAGGCGGCGGCGTCTTCTTTTGTTGCGCAGTCATCGGCATGTACATAAGCAAACGCACGAAGCTTTTGAGCGATGCCAATGAGTTCTGTTGCGACTGGTAGTGTGTCTAACTGGGGGACGCCTAAAATGCGCGGGGTGACACCTAACTGTGCTTTAGCTGCTAGCAATGCTTTCATGCCTGTATATTGACCATCTGGCGTTGTGGTGCCGATAATCTTTGTGTTTTGGTCAGCTGCGATTGCTGCGGCGTCTGCGCCTTCACCTTCCGCAACACGCACAATGACGCAAATGGTATTTGTTTGGTCTGCAATTGCATCTAGTGATTTGGCTAATGTGCCTGCAATACCCGCTTTGCCGATTGCGGCTTGAACGTTTGTGATTAGTACGGGTTTGTTTAGTGGATACGTTGCAACATCTGCATCATCTGCGGTACACACCATGCCGATGATAGATGTATCAATCACGCGAATGGGGCGTGTGCCTTCAGTAATTTCGGTGACTCTGACACCGTGATGATAATCGACACCTGCCATTTGTATTCTCCAAGAACGTTAAGTGATTTCAATAGCGATTAGGTTGCCGTAAAGCATGTAAATACGGTGGTTGTTAAGGTTCTAATTGATTTATTTAGAACTGGGCGAGGTTGGTGCGTCATAATGTTGACTATGACGAATGATCAATTTAATCGATGCAAACTTAAACAACGCCTAGACTTTAGAATGGTTGAGGCGGCAAGGTTTGTGCTGGTGGTTGGTGGCTCAGTGGATGACGCTGTTAAATTGTATTTTAAAGGGCATAAGCAAGACAGAGAGAATGTCGTGGCCGCTATTGCGCTGTTTGATGACGCTCTCTCTGGTTGAGTTTAGAACAGACCGCTCGCTTTCATTGGGTCGTAATTTGTGATGACCACTTCTTTGCTGGTTTCTGCTGCACCATGCACATTGGCTACGCTGTATTTAATGCCTAAGGCTTCACCGTCTAGCAAGGTTAAGCCCTCAAATGCCGCTCTGATATCTGGATGATCATTTAAGCTAACCATGACTTTACCTTTGCAGGTTTTCATGAAGTCTGCCATTTTTTCGTATTCTTCAAACTCAAATGGAACGCCGTAGCCTTCTGTTTGCCAGTAGGGAGGATCACAATAAAAGAAGCTGTGCGGCCTGTCGTAGCGTTTCATGCAGTCTAGCCATGGCAGGTTTTCAACTTGGGTGCCTTGTGCAAGCCTTACCCATGCGTTGGATAGGCTTTCTTCAATGCGTAATATATTGATGGCTGGTGCTGTTGTGGCTGTGCCGTAGTTTTGGCCTTCAACTTTGCCACCAAATGCGTGGTGCTGTAGGTAATAAAAGCGTGCGGCACGTTGGATATCTGTGAGGGTTTCTGGGCGCGTCATCTTTGCCCATTCAAATAGTTGGCGGCTACTAATAGACCATTTGAAATGACGGACGAACTCTTCAAGATGGTTTTGAAGTACGCGATACAAGCGGACTAGATCACCATTGATGTCGTTAAGGACTTCAACCTTTGCTGGCTGCGGCCTTAGAAAGTAGAGCGCTGCGCCACCGCAAAACACTTCTACATAACATTCATGGGCTGGGAATAGGGGGATTAACTTGTCTGCAAGGCGGCGTTTACCGCCCATCCAAGGGATAACTGGCACTGCATTTGACATAACAAAACCTTTCGCTGTGATTAATCATCAGCTAAACTAGCGCCGCCGTGTCGACATGGCAGGGAGCTTTAGCTGATATGCACAGGTTGGTTCTGTGTGTGGAAGTGATCATTGTCATGTTGACG
>Ga0172380_10006927_pt1 | contig 12972 bp, 16 predicted proteins | sample Leawe162metaG_FD_119747 | JGI IMG/M metagenome (GOLD analysis project Ga0172380, IMG submission 119747) | Leachate microbial communities from a municipal landfill in Southern Ontario, Canada - Leachate well 162 metaG | ecosystem: Engineered > Solid waste > Landfill > Unclassified | place...
CGGGCTGGAGTGTGCGGTTTTCCGGGTGCAGGGCAAGGCGCAACGACGCGCAATGGTTATTCCATTGCAAGGAGTTGCAACGCAGCCATGCGCCCGGAAAACCGTGCAATCCAGCCCGTAGCGCCCTCACCAAACGGGTGAACGTAAAATAGATGACAAAGTTGTTTAGAACCACCATGTTACCCATCTTGGCAAGCAGTCAACTGAGCTTTCTAGGATAATCCTAGAAAGCTCAGTTGAACGGGCTGGAGTGTGCGGTTTTCCGGATTGCACATCTTGGCAAGCGGTCAACTGAGTTTTCCAGGATAATCACAGCATATCATGCAACGAGCCGGCAATTCGACAGGCCGCCGATGGCAAGGTTGCAACGTATGGATTGATTTGCCGACACAAGGCCTGTAACCTAACGTTTTCATTACCAACTCAGGAGCGATTATGTATACCGAAGTGGAAAGCAACGACGCCGTGACCAAAGACAAACTGATAACGGATTTCAAAGTGGTGATCGCCGATGCCGAAGAATTGCTGAAAGCCACCGCGCAGGATGCCGGCGATAAAGCCGTTTCCGCGCGCGAGCGCATCGAAGCCCATCTGCGTGAAGCCAAGGCCAAGCTGACCGACCTGGAAGAAGCCGTCAAGACGCGCGCCAAGCAAGCAGCCGACGTGACCGACCAATATGTCCACAACAACCCCTGGAAAGCAGTCGGCATCGCCGGCGGCGTGGGCTTGTTGCTCGGCATGTTGATCGGTCGCCGCTAAGCGCACCGCGATGGCGGAGAACAAACCTGCCGGGGTGCTCGGCTCATTGAAAGGGTGGGCGGCTACGCTGGTGGATGTCGCGCACACCCGACTGGAAATCCTCTCCACCGAGGTCGAGGAAGAAAAGCTGCGCATCGCGCAAATGCTGTTGTTTGCGGTGGCGGCGCTATTCTTCCTTGGGCTTGGCATCGTATTCGCCGCGATTTTCGTCACCGTGCTGTTCGGGGATGCATATCGGCTGCCTGTGCTCGGTGCGCTGACATTGCTGTTCCTCGCCGCCGGAGCGGGTGCGGTGCGCCTACTGCAAGGCAAGGCGCGCGAAAAAAGCCGCCTCTTCACCGACAGCTTGGGCGAATTGGCCAAGGACCGCAGCCGGCTCAGGTCTTGAACTTTAACGGCATTATGTAGCTATTGCACAAAGCAAGTTAAAACAATAGGTTGCGTAACATGATAAATCTTCTATTATTTTCGTAACTGATTGATTAATTAGACGCCAATTACTGGCTTTGTGCGGTTGCTACATAATACCGAACTTTAAGGTCTAGAACATGGATGCCAAACTGATCGAACTCATCCGCCGCCGCGAGCGCCTGCTGGTGCGGGCTGAATCGCAGCGCGCCGAACTGGCCGGCATCGTGCAGCAATGGCATACGCCCATCGTCGTGGCCGACCGCGCGCTGGCGGTGGTGCGGGCGCTTAAGGAACACCCCGTCCTGCTGGCGCTCCCACTCGCCGCGCTGGCGGCATGGCGACCGCGCCAACTCACGGCCTGGGCCGGGCGGGCATGGTTCGTATGGCGCGTCTGGCGCGATTCCCCGTTGCTCGATTGGCTCAAAAATGCAAAATAACCCTCTCTACCTGTCGCTGGTCAGCCTGCTTTTCACCTGCCTCATCCTGCTGGCCGTCTATGCCGTCTTGCAGCCTTTCGTGCTGCCGATAATCTGGGCTGCGGTCATCGCCATCACCACTTGGCCGCTGCATCTCAAAATCAAATCCCGCTTGTCGGGACGCGACGATTTGGCGGCCATGGCGACCACCTCGGTAGTCGCCCTGACGCTGGCCGGACCGATGATCGCACTGCTGATTTTCGTGGTGGAAGACGTGCAAACGGCGGTGACTTACCTGATACACGCCAACAAGGAAGGCGCGCCCGTTCCGCCCTGGCTGGTGGAAATACCCGTGGCCGGAGATTTTCTCGTGCAACAGTGGGCGGCTTACCTTGGCGAACCCAACCAGTTGACGCAATTGTTTTCGGCCCGGCTCAGCACCATCCAGGAATTTACCCAGACCGCGTTGGTCGAAGCGGCGACGCGCGCCGCGATGCTGTTTTTCGCGCTGTGGGTGCTGTTCTTTTTTTACCGCGACGGCGGCAAGCTGCTGGGCAAAATCAACTTCGCCGGTCATAAATGGCTGAAAAAGCGCTGGCTGTCTTACTCGCACCACATTCCCTCCGCAGTGCGTTCCGCGGTCAACGGCCTGGTCATCGTCGGCTTGGCCGAGGGAATTATCATCGGGCTGATGCTCAAAATCGCCGGGGTGCATTCGGCGATATTGCTCGGCATGGCAACCGCAGCCGTTTCCCTGGTGCCCATGGCCGGCCCGTTGTTGCTCGGCCTGATCGGGCTGGTGTTGTTTGCGCAAGGCTCGGCGTTCGCCGGCATCGTCGTATTCGCCTTGGGCACCACAGTGCTGCTGCTCGCCGATTACCTACTGCGCCCGCGCCTAATCCAAAGCTCCACCCAATTGCCATTCCTCGCCATCCTGTTCGGCATATTCGGCGGCATCGCCTCAATGGGAATACTCGGCCTGATTATCGGCCCGGTGATCCTAGTGCTGTTCCTGGTGCTGCTCAGAGAAGCCTCGACGGATGAAGACGGTCAGGAATCCTGATAAATGCGGAAAACCGTTTACAGCCTTTTGCTGCTGCCGCTTCTGAACGGCTGCGCGGTGGTTGCCGTGGCCGATGCTGCCGTCTCGATAGGGGCAACGGCGGTAAAAGCCGGCGCTACGGTAGTCGGTGCGGCAGTTGGCGTTACGGCGAGCGTGGCGAAAAAAGTTACGGGGACGAATAATGAGGATAAATAACCACAATAAAATATCCACATTCAGTCATAATAATTATCTTTTTGCGTTATAACTACCATCGCAGCATACGACAGGGTAAATTTGTTCTCGTGGAAATGTAGGGTGGATAAGCGTAGCGCATCCACCGAATCGGCGTAGAAAGGTGGATGCGCTACGCTTATCCACCCTACGATTTGCCCGAGATTCATGAATGCTGGGCATCATTGATTTTAATCATGAATTTCCGAGAACAAATTTACCCTGCAGCATACGACTGCATATTTTATTAATTATCAGTTATTTTTATAGGATGAATATCATGTCGCCTGAAGCTATTGCGCTCAATGAAAAAGCCGACAAGAGAATGTCTGATTTTGCGCCATTGCTTTTGAGCAATGTGCAAAAAATGAAAAACCGCATGACCAAGGATTTCAAGCAACTCAATGCCAAATCCGATGTGGCCATGAGAAATATGGCGCCTATCAGTCTTTCCCAGCCTGTTTAACAAAAAAATCAACGCACCTTAAACCCGCAGGATTAAGGCATATGTCCATAACAGAGGAGGATATTCGGGAAACCGCGATGCTGCGCATCAGAAACTGGTTTACTGAAAGAGCCTGCAAAACCGATAAAGAAGTCGGGGAATCGCTCATGCTGAGTGAAGATGGAATAAAACTGGTGGCTGACCAGGCAGTAAGACTCTCCAAAAGAGCATCTACTTGGCTGGTTCAGAGTATCGAATAAATCCCATCAAGCTGCTATTGGCCTCTTACTTAATTTTGAGGCGACAGTCCAGAAATTCGTTAACGGAGTAAGGGTCGCGAGCACAATGAAACACGCCGTAAACGATGACGAAATCGCCCTCAATTCGGAAATAGCAGGCATAAGGAAAGCGTCGTAGCAAGCCGCGACGAAAATCCTGATGCACTTTGGTAAAGATGAGTGGTGTACGGCTCAAAATCGCTGCATGCGCATAGAAAATCCGCAGGAATTCCGCGCCGAGTCCCGCAGACTTATCGTCATACCAGTCATGTGCAGCCATCAAGTCTTCTTCCAACTCTGGGAGAAAACGCACGGTGTAACTCATGTCCGAAGGGCGATTTTTTGTTGGAGTTCTTGCAGCGACAACAGCGAATCCGGGTTGGAGCCATGCCGCGCCAGGCGTTTTTCCAGTTCCCGGATATGATTTTCCGGCACGGGAATCGCACGACCATCGGTTGCAATGCTATCCCAGAGGTCTTCAATAAAGACGATTTTTTCCGGGGTGCTCATTGTGGCAATTTGCGGAATTTCGATTATGTTCATTTTAACCTCGCCCCATCGAACGAGAAAATTATACACCCGCCCCCGCTGCCTTAAACAGCCGACGTACTAAAACATCGTCCGCGTCCGCTTCCTCCTGAACAGCCCGTAGCTGAGTAGGGTGGGCACGTTTTTTGTGCTCACGCGGAAATTATCGCGTTAATCCATGTAGGCACTAAAGCCGTGCCCATCCTTAGCTTACCCAGAAACGCCCATATTTTCCGACGTTCCATACCCCTTCTCAATCAGAAACATCATGGAGGAAAGGACTTCTACATCCAGATTCCGGTTATGCAAGGTATACAGCAGGTTGCGCAAATACAAATCCTTCCTCATGGCATGAAAGGTGACCGGCAAGTGTTTTAAACCTGCGAAAACAGCAAACAATTCGTTAACGAGCAGCCAGCTTTTGTTGAGTTGCGCATCGCTGCAAATTTGTATGGGGCGTAGCCGGGTGATCCATTTTATTGTAAATGCGGCGCGCTTGTGCCGGTCTTCGATGTCGATTTCATGAAAGCCCTTCATCCGTAAAAGATCGCAAAAGTAGCTGTCCACACAATGTTTGAGAATGCCGATGTCCAGGCGGATTTCGGCGGGAAGTTTCATGACGGTTTTCATGGTTTGGAAAACCGATTCCAAAACGTATAGATACTCTCGGATTTCTGTCGGCGGGATTTTTTGCAGGATTTTCGATGGTCCGAATGGCATTAAATGCTCCGGATGACCTGATTCATCGTATTGGCGAATTCCTCGGCATCCGCGTATACCCCGTTAAGGTACGATTGTGCGTCGAATTTTGCTTCATGGTTCTTCTCCGACCAGATGGAAACGGCGGTAATTTCCTGGTTTTGCATGACAGCCGCGTAACGACGCTCCAATTCCGCAGCGCTCGGGATAGTATGGGTTTTCACATCATCCTCCTTGATTAAAATGCCGCTGCCCGGACTATGGGCAGATGTCGCACCGAAAAAAGTCTAATCGCTACAGCAATTAACACTTTATTTACAGCCAAACCGTAACGCATTAGAGCAAAAAACAGAACACCTTGCAACAAGTATCGCTATTGTGAGATGGTGCGCAGGTGCCGTCCTCAATGCGCCCTCTCCCAATTCCCTCCCACCCCGACGTCTACCGCTAGCGGCACGGCCAGTTCGGCGACATTGCACATTAGTTTCGGCAGTTCGATTTTGATTTCGGCCAGTTCTTCGTCCGGCACTTCCAGCACCAGTTCGTCGTGGACTTGCATGACGATGCGGCTTTTCATGGTTTGCAGTTTTTCGTGGACTTTGATCATGGCGAGTTTTATCAGGTCGGCGGCGGTGCCTTGCATGGGGGCGTTGATTGCGGCGCGCTCTGCCCCCTGGCGGCGCATCGGGTTGGCGGCGTTGATTTCGGGTAGCCACAGGCGGCGACCGAATACGGTTTCGACGTAGCCTTGTTTTTTGGCGAGTTCGCGGGTGCGTTTCATGTAGTCGGCCACGCCGGGGTAGCGGGCGAAGTAGCGCTCCATGTAGGCTTGCGCGGCGCTACGCTCGATGTTCAACTGGCTCGCCAGACCGTAGGCCGACATGCCGTAGATCAGGCCGAAATTGATGACTTTGGCGTAGCGCCGCTGTTCGCTGTCTACCTCAGTTGGCGAGATGCCGAACACTTCGGCGGCGGTGGCGCGATGCACGTCCTGGCCGGCGGCGAAGGCTTGCAGCAGGCTTGCGTCGCTGGAGAGGTGCGCCATGATGCGCAGTTCGATCTGGGAATAGTCGGCGGCGACGATGCTGCTGCCCGGCGGGGCGATGAAGGCTTCGCGGATGCGCCGCCCTTCCGGGGTGCGCACCGGGATGTTTTGTAAGTTCGGCTCGGAGCTTGCCAGCCTGCCGGTCACCGCGACCGCCTGGTTGTAGCTGGTGTGGACGCGCCCGGTGCGCGCGTCCACTCGGCGCGGCAGTTTGTCGGTGTAGGTGTTTTTGAGTTTGGTCAGGCCACGATGCTCTAATAAGAGTTTGGGCAGCGGGTAATCCAGCGCCAGTTCCTGCAATACTTCTTCGTCGGTGGAAGGCACGCCGCTCGGGGTTTTCTTTTTTACCGGCAGTTCCAGCTTGTCGAACAATATTTCCTGGATTTGTTTGGGGGAGTTGAGGTTGAACGGTTGTTCGGCAAACTCGAATGCGCGCCGTTCGCATTCCAGTATTTTTTCGCCGAGTTCCTGGCTTTGTTTCGCCAGCAGCGCGCAGTCGATCAGCACGCCGTGGCGCTCGACATCGAACAGCACGTCGAGCAGCGGCATTTCTATATTGCGGTAGATGTATTCCAGGCGCTCATCGCGCTGGATCAGCGGGTGCAGCGTCTGGTGCAGTTGCAGCGTGATGTCGGCATCTTCGGCGGCGTAGTGGGTGGCGATGCCGACATCCACTTGGTCGAAGCCTATCTGTTTGGCGCCCTTGCCGCAGACTTCGGCATAGGTTACGGTTTTAACGCCGAGGTGGCGCTGCGCCAGGTTGTCCATGTCGTGCGGCTTGTGGCTTTCCAGCACGTAGGATTGCAGCAGGGTGTCGTGTTCGACGCCGGCCAGTTTGATGCCGTGGTTGGCGAAGATGTGTTTGTCGTATTTGAGGTTCTGGCCGAGTTTGGCGCGCAACGGGTTTTCCAGGTAGGGTTTGAGGCGCGCCAATACGGTTGCCTCATTGAGTTGCTCGGGCGCGCCGGCGTAGCAGTGATGGAGCGGCAGATAGGCGGCGCGATGCGCAGCAATGGATAGGGAGATGCCCACCAGCCGGGAGGTCAACGGGTCCAGCCCGGTGGTTTCGGTGTCCAGGCTCACCAGTTCGGCTTGTTCGATCTGCACCATCCATGCATCCAGTTGATCTTCCGTCAGGATAGTTTCATATTCTTTCTCGGCACAAGCAAAAAGCTCCCCACTGCCTTCTGTCTTCTGTCCTCTGTCCTCTGTCCTCTGAACCCCTGATTCCTGAATTTCACGCAGCCAAGTCTTGAATTCGAAATGCTCGAACAGCTCACTCAGTTTCCCGGTATCCGGCGGCAGCGGTGCAAGGTCCGCCGGCGCTTCCTTGAGCGCCACATCGCACTTGATGGTGAGCAACTGCCGCGCCCGAGGCAGCCAGTCCAGCGTTGCGCGCAGGTTCACTCCCACCGCGCCGCCAATATCGGCGGCATGTGCCACCAGTTGGTCGAGCGAGCCGTATTGCGTCAGCCATTTTACTGCGGTTTTCGGTCCGACCTTGGGGACGCCCGGCACATTGTCCACGCTGTCGCCGATCAGTGTCAGGTAATCGACGATGCGCGCGGCGGGGACGCCGAATTTCGCCAGCACGCCCGCCTCATCCAGGATTTCGTTGCTCATGGTGTTGACCAGCGTGACATGCGGGGTGACCAGTTGCGCAATGTCCTTGTCGCCGGTCGAAACCACCGTGCGCAAGCCTTCGCGCTCGGCCAGGCGCGCCAGTGTGCCGATTACGTCGTCGGCCTCTACGCCGTCCTCCATAATCAGCGGCCAGCCCAGCGCGCGGATCGCATCGTGCAAGGGGGCTATCTGGCGCACCAGGTCTTCGGGCATGGGCGGGCGCTGCGCCTTGTATTCGGGATAAAGCTCGTCGCGGAAGGTTTTGCCCTTGGCGTCGAACACACAGGCCAGATAATCGGCGCTATAATCCTTGCGCAGCCGTTTTAGCATGTTGAGAACGCCGTAAATCGCGCCGGTCGGCTCGTTTTCGCGGTTGCGCAAATCCGGCAGGGCGTGAAAAGCGCGATACAGATAAGACGAACCATCAACCAATAATAGAGTTTTCATAAATGAGCTTTACCGATAAGCTACCCAAAATCATTGACGAGGATATCCTCGCCCAAGCCTATTCCGCGCGCGAGTCCTGGCGCGTGTTTGAGATTATGGCAGAATTCGTCGAGTCCACCGAACGCCTCTCCGCGATCCGCCCGGCAGTGAGCATTTTCGGCAGCGCGCGCACTTCCGCCGACCATCCCTACTATAAATTGACTGAGGAAATCGCGCGGCGCCTGTCCGAGGCCGGCTTCTCGGTGATTTCCGGCGGCGGCCCGGGCATCATGGAAGCCGCCAACAAGGGCGCCTTTTTCGGCCCCTCGCCCAGCGTCGGCCTGAATATCCAGTTGCCCCACGAACAGCATACCAACCCTTACCAGGACATTAGCCAGACCTTCCGCCATTTCTTTGCGCGCAAGGTGATGTTCGTGAAATTTGCCACCGCCTATGTGGTGATGCCGGGCGGCTTCGGCACGCTGGACGAACTGATGGAAGCGCTGACTCTGGTGCAAACCGGCAAGACCCGCAAGATTCCCATCATTCTGGTGCATGAGCCGTTCTGGCGCGATTTGCTGCACTGGTTCAGGAGCACCCTGGTTGCGGAAGGCGTGATCAGCCTGGAGGACCTCGACCTGATTAAGGTGATAGACGAGCCGAAAGCGGTGGTGGAAGCCATATTCGGCTATTACGAAGGGCGCGGCTTCGAGCCTTCCGCAGCGGAGCGCGAAATTCAGCTTAGTTTGTAAACGCCCGGTAATACCGTTCTGAAGGTTTTCACCGATGAAACGGGAACAAACCGGCCTACTGCCCCGGCTGTGCCACGAAGCTGGAGCCTTCTTCCAGTTCCGGCTTGAACCACGCGAGTTTGTCGTGCAGTTTAACGACTTCGCCGACGATAATCAGGGTGGGGGGCTTGAGCCGGGCTTCCACTGCCAGTGCGGGCAAGGTTTCCAGGGTGCCGGTGACGACTTTCTGCTTGAAGGTCGTGCCTTGCTGCACGATGGCGGCGGGCGTGGAGAGCGGCAGGCCGTGCTTGGCCAATTCCCCGCATAGTTGCGGCAGGCCGAGCAGCCCCATGTAGATGACGATAGTCTGGTTGGTTTTGGCGATGCCGGACAGATCCAGATTGACGTTGCCGTCCTTGAGATGGCCGGTGACGAAAACGCAGGATTGCGCATAATCGCGGTGCGTGAGCGGTATGCCCGCATATGCGGAGACGCCCGAAGCGGCGGTGATGCCCGGCACCACCTGGAACGGCACGCCGTGCGCCGCCAGGGTTTCGATTTCCTCGCCGCCGCGCCCGAAGATGAACGGGTCGCCGCCTTTCAGGCGCAATACGCGCTTGCCTTCCTTTGCCAGCGTTACCAGCAGTTCGTTGATTTTTTCCTGGCGCATCGTGTGGTTGTTGCGCTCCTTGCCGACATAGATGCGCGTCGCGTCGCGCCGCGCCTGTTCGAGGATGGCGGGGGCGACCAGGTGGTCGTACACCACCACGTCGGCCTGCTGCATCAGGCGTAGCGCGCGGAACGTGAGTAGGTCGGGGTTGCCGGGACCGCCGCCGACCAGATACACCTCGCCGCGCGGCGGGGTGTCGCCGGAATCGGATTGCAGGGCTTGTTCCAGGGCTTGTCTGGCGGCTTTGTCCTGGCCGGCGAGCACCATGTCGGCGATGGGTCCTTGCAGGATTTTTTCCCAGAATAGGCGCCGGTCGGCGGGGCGGGAAAAATGTTTTTTCACCTGCGCGCGGAACGCGCCGGCTAACTGCCCCAGCCTGCCGTAGGTCGCCGGAATCAAGGTTTCCAGGCGCGCGCGCAAGGTGCGCGCCAGCACCGGCGCAGCCCCCCCGCTGGAAATCGCCAACACGATAGGCGAGCGGTCGATCACCGAAGGCATGATGAAGGAGCACAGATCGGGGTTATCCACCACATTGACCGGGATGCGCAATTTGCGCGCGGCTGCGGAAACCTCCGCATTGACCGCGTTGTCGTCGGTGGCGGCGATTGCCAGAATCACTTCGTCGAGAAACCCGGGAGCGAAGCGCGTCTGGTGAAACCGGATGCGCCCGCTATCGGCCAATTCGCGCAAGGACGCGCACAGTTCCGGCGCAACCACGGCGACATTGGCATGGGCTTGCAGCAACATGCCGACTTTGCGCGAGGCCACTTCGCCGCCGCCGACCACCAGGCAGGGTTGGTTTTTGATGTTGAGGAATATCGGGAAGAAGTCCATAAGAGTGAGAAATGAGGAGTAATAAGGGGTGAGGATGCGAGAGTTGAGAGTCGGGAAGTTGAGGAGGAGGCCACTCCTTACTCCTCACTCCTCGTTTTCAACTCCCTCATATTGTGTTCCACCGCGAACACAGCCGCCTCGACGCGCGACGACAGGTTGAGTTTGGATAGTATGTGGCGCACATGCAGTTTGACGGTGTCGTGACTGATGTCCAGCGCCCGCGCGATGACCTTGTTGCTTTCGCCCAGCGCCAGGTGGGCGAGTATTTCGCGCTCGCGCGTGGTCAGCAATTCCAGCAGCGAGGCGGGGTTGGCAGCTGGCTGTTCCTGTTGCAGCAGTTTCACCAGCTTCATGGTCATGGTCGGCGCCACCACCGTTTCGCCGCGGGACGCGCGCTGGATCGCATCCACCACGTCGTCCGGCTCCATGTCCTTGAGCAGATAGCCACGCGCGCCGGCGCGCAGCACGTTGGTGAGATCTTCCTCGGCGTCGCTCACGGTGAGCACCAGCGTCGGCGTGGTGTAGCCCTCCTGGCGCAACTGGCGGAACAGCGTGAGACCGTCCAGCGGCGGCATGTGCAAATCCATGATTACCACATCGGGTTTTTCCTCGCGCAGGATGCGGCGCGCCTCGATGGGGCTGCCGGTGGCGCCGACCACTTTGATCGCCCCGCGCTGTTCGAGCAATTCCGACAGTCCCATGCGGAACAGCGTGTGGTCGTCCACCAGCAGTACGCGGATAGGCTCGCTCATTTGGCTTTTTCCTTGGCGGGGAAGCTTAAAGTCACCTGCGTGCCGCCTTCCGCGCGGGTTTCCACATTGAGGCCGCCGCCGAGCCGCTGGGCGCGCTCGCGCATGATGTTAAGGCCGAGGTGCATGCCGTCGCCGGTGTTAACCGGCTGGCTGATGCCTATGCCGTCGTCTTCCACGATGAAAAGATAGCATTCGTTTTCCGACGCGATAGTGATCTTGGCGTTTTGCGCGCGCGAGTGTTTGCGGGTGTTGGTGAGCGCTTCCTGAACGATATGGTAAACCTGCACTTCCTGGTCGGGCGGCAGGTTCATGTCCGGGACGCGATTGTCCAGGTCCAGGTTGATGCCGGTGCGGTCCTGGTAACTGCCGACGATGTCCCACAGCGCCGGCAGCAGGCCGCGCGGGTCCATGCGGTTGCGGAACTGGGTGAGCAATTCGCGCAGTTCCGCATAGGCCGAATCCAGCGCCCGCCCCAGATCGTTAAGGTATTTGTCGGATTTTTCCTGGTCGCGGTTGTCCATCGCGTCGCGCAGCAGGGACAGGCGCATGTTCATGTAGGCCATGGTCTGCGCCAGCGAATCGTGCAGTTCGTTGGCCAGCATCTGGCGCTCGTTGGTCAGCGTGATGCGCAGGTTTTCCCGCGTCAGGCGGGCATTTTCCAAAGCCATGCCGAGATGCTCGCTGATCGAGTGGAACAGCAGCGAGACATCTTCCGGCACCGGCTTGTCGGAGGCCATAAAGAGATTGTAGACGCCGAGGATTTTCCCCTGGTAGCGTAGCGGCACCGCGATGATACGGCGGCAACGTTCGCCAAAATAACTGAGCGAAGTGCGCTCCGAGCAAAAATGCATATGAAGGCTGTCGCCGTGCCGCACCGCATGTTCGCCGCGCGCCGCCTCGCCGCATACGCCGCATTCCAGCGGGATGTAGCGCTCGCATTCCACCACCTCCGGCGGCAGGCCGATGGCGCCGACCAGACGCAGGTTTTCACCGTCCGCGGTCAACACGCGCACCGCCCCCGCATCCGCTTCGGCCAGCTTAATCATCGTGCCGAGAAAACGTTCCAGCAGGGAATCCAGGTTGTCCTCGCTGGACAAGCTGGAAGTGATCTCGGTCAAAATGCGCAGCGCGGGTATCTTGTAAGCGCCGTGGCCTTCGTCGTAGATCGGGTTGAGAAGGACAGCGTGAGCCGCAGCAGTTTCGGTCATCCGGTTTCCTGTCAGGTAAGATGAGACGGTATTTTAGCCAGCAATGCCGGCAAAAGCGAAGGTTACGCTATAAAAATCGAAAATTATCCTAGAAACCGTTCGTTGAACGGGCTGGAGTGTGTGGTTTTCCGGGTGCAGGGCATACCCGACAGCCTGACGGCTCTTGTGCCCAAGCCGTAGGCTGTCGGGTATGGGCAAGAGGCGCAACGACGAAGAATGGTTTGTTCCATTCTCTTCTCTTCTCTTGTAGTTGCAACGCCGCCATGCGTCCGGAAAACCGTGCAATCCAGCCAGTCGCGCTCTCACCATACGGGTACACGCAAAATAGATGACAAAGTTGTTTAGAACCACCATGCTCATACATCTTGGAAAGCGGTCAACGGAGGTTTCTAGGATTATGTCCTGCGCTGACCGCCCAACGATCAACGTGTAGGCACGCAGTATAAAGTGAATCGGATATTATCCTAGAAAGCACAGTTGAACGCAGAATGCATGATAAAGCTATTTAGAAACTGTCCATTAATTATCTCCCGATCCATGCCTGCATCGCGGCTCCCTCCCCGGAAAGCGGGAGGGTTGGGGTCACTGCCATTAAGTTAGGAAAAATCCGTTCGCCCTGAGCTTCGCCTGTCCTGAGCTTCGCCGAAGGATCGAAGGGTGAACGGATTTTTCCTAACAGGTTAACTATATAAGCCATTCATGGTTCGAGAAGTTCACCACGAACGGCTTAACTTAATGGCAGTGAGGGTTGGGGTGGGGATGGGGTGGAAGACGCAGGCAACAATGTAAGATATTGATTTTAGCCTGTGTCGTTCTACCCCATCCCCCTCCCAGCCTCCCCCTTGAAGGGGGAGGGGCTTCCCGCTCCGAC
>Ga0172380_10006928_pt1 | contig 12971 bp, 10 predicted proteins | sample Leawe162metaG_FD_119747 | JGI IMG/M metagenome (GOLD analysis project Ga0172380, IMG submission 119747) | Leachate microbial communities from a municipal landfill in Southern Ontario, Canada - Leachate well 162 metaG | ecosystem: Engineered > Solid waste > Landfill > Unclassified | place...
GCGATTCTTCCTATCGGTGGAAAAATACTTAATACCGAGCGCGCACGTCTTGACAAAATCATGGAATTTGAAGAACTAAAGGATCTAATTATCGCATTGGGAATGGGAATAGGCGAAAGTGTAAATCACCAAAAATTAAGATATCACAGAATAATTATTATGACCGACGCTGACGTAGACGGAGAGCACATCGCAACTCTTCTTTTGACATTTTTCTATCGCCATCTAAGAGACATTATAGATCAGGGATATCTATATATCGCAAAGCCACCACTTTATAAAATCCAAAGCGGAAAAAATATCGAGTATGCCTACACAGAAGAAGAGCTAAAAGACTACGCGAAAAACAAAGACATGAAGGGAAAAAGCCTGCAACGCTATAAAGGACTCGGAGAAATGAATGCAGAACAGTTATGGGAGACAACTATGAATCCGGAGAATAGAATTCTTAAAAAGGTGAATATCGAAAATGCAGAAGACGCAGACGCAGTATTCACTATGCTTATGGGTAGTGAAGTTCCACCTAGAAAACACTTTATACAAGAGAATGCTAGATTAGCTAACTTAGACATTTAATGCTAATCTAGTGCTGAGCTTGTCGAAGGATAAGACTCGCTAACTTGGATATATAAATATGGAACAAATTACATTAAAAGATTTTAAAGAACATAAATTTTTTATTGCACTTACAGTAATAGTGTCAATTTTACTAGTTGCGACATATGTAACAGCAGCGTCTCAAAACGAACCTGCTTATATGGACTTTTCAATTAGTCTTATAGCCGCAATTGTATTTATGCCTGTTTATGCACTTTGGTTCAAATATTTTTGGAATATAGTTGTGCGCAAAATTACTAACGTAAAACCAATTAGTTATGGAGTGGCATTTTTATTAACAGCTTGCTTAAGCTGGATAATAGGATGAGGAGGTGAAAATTAAAATATGAAATTAAATTACGGAGATAAGGCACCAGAAATGGTAAATGTAATCATTGAAGTCCCAATGGACAGCAAGGTCAAGTACGAGTTTGATAAAGAGACTGAAATGATCACAGTCGATAGATTTTTGTTCTTCGACAAAGGCTATCCCGCCAATTACGGATTTATCCCAAATACTCTTTCCGGAGATGGCGATCCAGTCGACGTATTGGTTTTGTCCCCTGAAGCGCTAGCACCAGGAGTGGTTATATCTGCCAAACCTATCGGCATGCTTGAGACAGAGGATGAAAGCGGACAGGACGCAAAAATCGTTGCGGTTCCGACAGAAAAAGCAAATCCTGAGTTTGGTAAGTATAATGATATTTCAGAATTGCCAACTGAAATAACTGAAAAAATAAAATACTTTTTTGAGAATTACAAAAAAAATGAACCAGGTAAATGGGTAAAAGTATCAGGATGGAAGGGGCGCGATGCGGCACTTGCAGAAATAAAGAGTGGTATAGAAAATGTTAAATAGCTTTGGTATTTAATATTTAGCGTTTGGATTTGATTAAAAACTATCTAGACGCTATGTATTAGAGACTAAATTATGAATAGCATAGGAAAATTAGAACAAGTCGAAATAGTACAAGAAGCGAAAAAGGCATATCTGGATTATGCGATGAGCGTTATCGTATCTCGTGCTTTGCCAGACATTCGCGATGGACTAAAACCAGTCCATAGAAGGATTTTATATGCGATGTCTGACATGAGTCTTACTCCTCAGGCAAAATTTGCAAAATCCGCAAAGATAGTCGGAGAAACGATGGGAAAATACCACCCACATGGAGATCAGCCTATTTATGATGCATTAGTTCGCCTCGCACAGGACTTTTCGATGCGATACACACTAGTAAATGGTCAGGGTAACTTCGGATCAGTAGACGGAGATCCACCAGCTGCTATGCGTTACACTGAGGCAAAACTCAGACCTCTAGCTATGGAAATGCTTCAGGATCTAGAGAAAGAAACTGTAGAATTTACCGATAACTTCGACGGTACAATTAAAGAACCACTTTATTTACCAGCAAAGATCCCAAATCTTTTGCTTTCGGGATCAGAGGGGATTGCAGTCGGTATGGCTACCAAAATTCCTCCACATAATTTAGGAGAAGTAGTAGACGCCGTATTGCATACGATTGAAAAGACATCATTCATCGCACAAATCGATCCAAGCAAAGAAACCCCAAAAGAAGCTGCTGAGGAAGTAAAAGAAGAAACCGAAAAAGTTGAAATTCCCACAGAGCCTTATCAGACGATAAATGATGAAGAGTCGTATCTAAGTAAAAAAGTAACACTGACATCTACGGTTACTGTTGATGATTTATTAAAAGATATAAAAGGACCTGATTTTCCTACAGGTGGATCTATTTATGACCAAACAGAAATCGCAAATACCTACCAGACAGGCAGAGGTAAAATTATTATAAGAGGTGCCGCCAGCTTTGAAGATATTGGTCAGGGTAAAAGCGCAATTATCATAACAGAGCTTCCATATCAGGTAAATAAATCTATTCTAGTTGCGAAAATCGCACATCTAGCAAAAGAAAAGAAGATCGACGGAATAACCGACCTGAGGGATGAATCAGACAGACAGGGTATGCGTGTTGTTATTGAGCTAAAGCGAGACCTAGCACCGAAAAGAGTGCTAAATAAGCTGTATAAATATACTTCTCTCCAGACAAGCTTCCCATCAAATTTCGTAGCATTAGTTGACGGAATCCCTAAGACTGTAAATCTCAAAACTATAATCGACGAATATATAAAACATAGATTTATTGTTGTTATAAAAAGAACAGAATTTGATCTCCGAAATGCAAAAGCCAGACTTCATATTTTAGACGGACTTAAAATCGCTGTTGCAAATATAGACGAAGTGATCGAAATAATTAAAAAATCTAAAAATACTGATGAGGCTCGAGAGAACCTTATGAAGAAATTTTTGCTTTCAGAAATCCAGACAAATGCGATACTGGACATGCAGCTAAGAAGACTTTCAGCACTTGAAATCGAAAAACTAGAAGCTGAGTGGAGAGAAGTAAAAGCATTTATAGATTATTTAGAGGGACTTCTTAAGGATCCTGAAAAGCTTATGAGTGTAGTCAGAGACGAGTTAGTTGAAATTAAAGAAAAATATGCAGATGCAAGAAAAACAAAAGTATTCAAATCTAAAGTCGATGAATTCTCCGATGAGGATCTAATCCAAAATGAATCGACTGTTATAACTCTTACTAAAACAGGATATATAAAACGCCAGAGCATGACAGGATTTAAAACCCAGGCACGCGGAGGGAAAGGCGTTAAAGGCATGACCACAAAAGATGAAGACTCTATAGACCAAATACTGTTTGCCGAAACTCATGACTTTATATATTTCTTCACAAATCGAGGAAAAGTCTACCAGACCAGAGTATTTGAAATTCCTGAAAGCAGCAGAACAGCAAAAGGTCAGGCTATCGTTAACCTCATCGACATCAGTGCAAGTGACAGCATCCAGTCAATTTTAGTGAGAAAGGGGAGCGACTCAGACCAGCAAAACCTATTTATGGTAACTAAAAAGGGTGTAGTAAAGAAGACTAGCTTTGAACAATTCAGTAACATCAGGAAAAATGGAATAATAGCAATTTCACTATCTGATGACGATAAGCTTATTTGGGTAAAAATGACTAGTGGCAATGACGATATATTACTAGTCACCAAAAACGGAAAAGTGATCTGCTTTAGCGAAGAACAGGTCAGACCTACAGGTAGATCTAGTATGGGAGTAAGGGGAATTAAAATCTCTGGAGATGATGAAGTTGTAGGAATGGATATAGTAGGCGCTGATGACAAAAATGCAGAGATTATAATAATTGCAGAAAACGGACTGGGTAAAAAAACAAAAGTAAGTGCTATAAGAAACCAAAATAGAGGCGGGCAGGGTGTTAAAATTGCAAATATTACAGCCAAAACTGGTGATGTTATCTTTGCTGGAGTTCTAGAAGCAAGTGCAGATTCAGTGATTATAACTTCTGAAAAAGGTCAGGTAGTAAAGATCCCGCTTAAGACTATCCCTACACTTTCACGTAATACTCAGGGAGTAATACTCATGCGATTCTCTAAAGATAAAGATCGTGTCGCTTCAGCTACAACTTCTGGAAAAGATACTGAGGATGAAATAAGTGAAATAGCAGAAACTACAACAGACGAAACCCCAGAGGAAAAATCCTAATTCATTGATTTAGATTCAAAAAGTTATATAATTCCATCAGTGCTTTTCGCACCTTAACATCACCGGAGCGGGAAGATACGCACAAAACGCACGTGCAAAATCTTCACACAAGAAAGGAAACAGAAGTGTATCATCCAGTGGTAATTCTCTACGCAATGTGGACAGCCTTAGGGATTTTTCTCATGGCTGGTAGAATCAAACGAAACGAAAAGTGGAGGACCATCCTTCCACCGGCATCGTTTAGAATCGTACAAATTCTGAGTGCTGTAGTTGTGATCAGTGGCTTTTTAGCAGTGCTCAACTACCGATACGAAATCATCTGACGAAGACCAACCCAAAAGAAAGAGGAGAAAATCATGACAATTTTTGAAGAAGTGAATCGTCGTTTGGATCGACTCGATAATATCGCTGGTCGATTTTTTATTGTGGCGATTCCACTTGTAATCGCCATGATTGTAATCTTGCTCGTGACTGCTCACACGAACACGTCTCAATCACCAAGCCCATATTTCTCAGATGCACTTGCTCTGGAAAAGCTCGAGCTCACTGCATTCCACGAGGATTTTGTGGTTGTAGACAGACTCACAGATGAAGATTCAGTTACCTTCACAATCGAAATCGAAGGTAAACGATTCCTGGCAAAATGCTGGGAAGCTTACAATCGCGGTAACGAGCTGGCTAGTCTGGATTGCGGGTGGAAAAAAATTACCCGCGAACCATAACGACCCAAAAACCTGAAAATGCAGGAGGAAAGTCATCAAGTTCGACAAATTTATCGAACTCGGTATCGTTCAAATGATACTTAGAATGATAAATCGCCATCTGGCGATGTCATTCATCATTTGGGTGTTTATCCTATATGTAGCCATACCCATCGCGCTATGGCTCATATTCAGATGACGCTCAACCGTTAACGCCGATATCCCGATTCGTCGGGAATCCAAAGAAAGGAGAGTAACGGTGAATACTCAGATCATAGAACCAGAGGCTCGACCACACGGCAAGAAAACCGCAAAGTTCCTCAAATTCCTTCCCTCCATTATTCTCATAGGAGGAATGATTGGCCTAGCAGCCGTCATTTACCATGACACAAATGGGGAGCCCAGTTTCTCAGAAGAAGCGGCCGTCGAGAAGATCCGTGCCATTTTCAAAACCGATGACTTCGAGATCACGAAGAAGGAAGTCTCTGAAACAAACAGGATCTTTTTCGTCAAAACAAATGATGACAAGGAATGGAAGGTGACCTGCACAAAACGCAACGGCTTCACTGGAATCTCATGCGAAGAGTACCAACTCGAAGCAAATCGTTAACGCCGTTGCTCCCGATCTTTCAGGAGACAGGTTCACAAATGGAGTTGTTCAAATGTCAGTCAGGCGACCACCAGACAATCGAGCGCTTTTCATGTTTCAAATCATTGGAGTCTTTCTCCTTGGTTTGGGATTGCTCGCATTACTTGAAGGCGATAGCTTCAATGCTTTAAAGCGGATCGTCTCAGGCATTTTAATGCTTGTAGCGGTCATACTCATCAAAAAATCAAAACGTTAACGCAACTTCCCGATTCTTCGGGATACAGAAATGGAGATCTGCCATGCTTGAAACACTCCCACCCAAAAACAGGGTAGGACTCATCTTGCGGCTCCTCTTCCTAGTAGGATTACTAGGACTAGGCGGCTACGTTTTCATGAATTCGCATTGAGTGTCGGAAGGAGAAAAATGACACCCAAAACCAAAGACAGCATCATCTCGGGAGCATTCCTGCTAGCAGGAGCTGTAATCTTCTTAGGAGGAATGATGTTCTTCCTGGGAAAAATCGATGATGCATGGAGCTTGCAAAAGGTAGCAGCTTTCATTATGCTGGCGGTATGCTTCGTTCTTGCAGGAATCTGCGTTGGCATAGCGAACGAGCAAGACCCTGATTCCAGTCGTTAACGACCATTTCCCAACCGGTGATTTTTCAAGCCCCGAAATCCGAAAGGAGAGTAGGGGCGCCATACCTTACAAATTGAATTCAAACCAACTATAATACTCATATGGAAATAAATGGACGTGAATTACAAAAAAAACTAGTTAAAGAACTAGAAAGTGAAGTCGCATCGCTTAAGAAAGATGGGGTAGAGCCTTGTATTGCGATCGTTACTCTAGGTCCCGAAGATAGTTGGGAAGCATATGTAAATCAAAAGATAAAACTTGCAGAAAAACTGGGAATTTTAGTAAAATTTATAAATCTCAGACCCAAAACCACAAGTGAAGTTATCGAAATAGTAGAGGAGCTTAACTCCGATCCTAAAGTTCATGGACTCATAGTGCAGCGGCCATTTCCGAAAGAAATCGACACAGAAAAAGTAATAAAAAGTGTATCAAAAGATAAAGATATAGATGGTTTTATAGAAGAATCAAATTTCGATGTTCCTGCATGGCTTGCTGTAAAATACGTTCTCACTTATGCTTCTTCTCTGCTAAAATTTCCTGATCTATCATCTATGCTGTCAAATCAATCTATTCTCGTAGTAGGGAAGGGTGGAACGGCAGGTATGCCTGTTATAGAAGGACTCAGAAAGATAGGTTTTGATCCTAATATAATCGACAGTAAAACGGAGAACACTGAGGAATTATTCAGGCAAGCAGACATAATAATTTCCGCTGTAGGAAAGAAAAATATTATTCCCGTAAATATTTTGAAAGAAAAAAGTATCCTCATAGGTGTAGGAATTCACGGTGAAGATGGAAAACTTTTTGGTGATTTCGATTCATCCAAAGCGACTAAAAAAGTAGCATTTTATACACCTACTCCAGGAGGAATTGGCCCGATTAACCTAGCTTTCCTTTTCAAAAACTTATTACAGGCCACAAAATCCCAAACATCTTAAATTTCAACTCTTCTTATTATATTTCCATCACCTTTTTGGGCGACAATTCTTCCTTCTATAAAAACTACTTTCTTTCGAATTCTAACCCTTTTAACACGTCCTTGAATTTGTATTCCAGCAAAAGGACTCCATCCTGATTTTGTTTTTAAATCATTATTTGAAATAGCATATTTTTCATCCATATCTATATCTACGATGCTGTCTTGCAGAGGCAACTTAAAAATTCTGCGCGGATTATCGTGACAAAGTCTAACTACGTCACTGATTTCCAAACGCTTCATATTAACAGCATTAAGTAGCAGGGGTAAAGTACTCTCAAGTCCAGGAACACCATATGGCGCATCTTTACTTTCTTTTTCATCTTTCGTATGAGGTGCATGGTCAGACTCTACTACATCTATATTTTTTAAGTTATCCCAAAAAAATTCTACGTCTTTTTTAGATTTTAAAAATGGCTTCATGCGGCCGTATGGACCTAGTTTTTTAGCATCATCTTCGGTTAGAAATAAATGATGAGGAGTAACTCCACACGAAAGCCCCAAAAGATTTTTTTTCGCTTTTATTATCTGTTCTAGGTCATTTTTTAAACTTATATGACAAAAGTGAACTCTTCTTTTTCTATCATGTGCTTCACGTATAACTGCCTCAATAGCGTCGTCTTCTGCATGTACGAGAATTGGTCCGGCGTTGACAGGCCACGCCTTAAATATTTTACCTAACGTTTTTTTATCTATCAGAAAATTTCCCGTAGTCTCATTAAGATAAAGCTTGAGTCCTATTACTTTTCTAAAAACTTTTTTAAATTCATCTAGATTATCGCCTAACGATCCGAAGTAAAATCCAGTATCACAAAGAACACTCTTTTCAGCTATCTTTATTTTTTCAAGCAAAGTCTTTTCTGTGGTAATAGGAATTTTATTATTTGGCATATCAATTATCATAGTAAATCCTCCAGCTAGAGCAGAGCTTGTGCCAGTATAAAAATCCTCTTTGTGCTCCTGTTCTGGAGTTCTCAAATGTACATGAGGGTCAATTAACCCTGGGATGGTAATCATTTTCATATTTTTGCTCCTAGTATTAAAATGAGTAGTGCCATTCTCACATACATACCATTTCTGATCTGAGACCGAAGATATACTGCACGATTGTCGTTATCAACTAGTGTATCTATTTCACCTACTCGTGGCAAAGGGTGCATAAAAATAGTATTTTTTCCAGCAAATTTAGTAGTAAGCTCGGGAGATAATATAAATCTATTTTTTACTTTTTCATATTCCGATTTTGACTGAAACCGTTCCTTTTGCACCCTGGTCCAGTACCAAAAATCAGCATTTTTGGGCATATCCTCTTCTTTATTTATTTGAACTAACTTAACTCCTTTACCTTGAAACGATTCGAAGTCTTTCTTACTTAATGAAAGCTCCTTTGGTGACAAAAGATATAGCGTATTATTTTTATATAAACTTAAAGCTTTTATAAGTGAGTGAATAGTCCTTCCGTTTAAAATATCACCCGCCATAATTCCTGTTAAATTATCAAGCCTATTAAATTTTTCATAAACCGTATAAAGATCCAGAAGCGCCTGTGTGGGATGCTCACCTATACCATCCCCAGCATTAATTACCGGGACTAACTGTGCTGCATCAGCAGCTTTTTGAGCAGCGCCTTTTTCAGGATGACGAAGTACTATCAAGTCAGAATACGCTTCAAAAGTTCTAATCGTATCTTCAAATGTTTCACCTTTTGAAACAGATGAAAAATTAGTAGGATCTATGATTTCAACTGTCTGACCGCCAAGCTGCTTTACAGACGCCGAAAATGAAGCAAATGTACGACTAGATGGTTCATAAAAAAGCAAGATTACTATCTTTCCTTTTAATAAATTTGAGGCTTTAGAACTAATCGCAAGCTTTTTCATAACTGGCACTTTTGAAAATATTTTATTTATTAAAGAAGGGGAGAGTTGGTCAACTGATAAAATGTCGCAATCTTTTAAATTCACTCCTAATTTTTTTTCTGACATTTACACTTTTAACTTTAACAAAAGGAAAAAATGATTGCAATTTAATTTTTTTGTCTTTGACAAACTTATTTAAACTATGTAAATTTAGTGTACTGGAAATGCTAAATAAAAATAGAAAAATACGCTTTCCTTCTTTTGCTCCAAGAAGAACCTACAGGTCAAATTTAATAAAATTAAACCTTTTTGTGCTGACCTACCTAGCACTAACACTATCTCTTACAGCGCTCTATCTAAGTACACCCATAACTAAAACAGAAATACAAGGTCAAACTCTGGGTGAGACAACTAGCATTCCTGATATAAATCTAGGCTATTTTGAAATTTTGCCAACAACCGAATTAGGGATAGTTACGCCCACCGATCTACCACCGACTAGCGCTCCTGAACCTACACCAACCCCAACTATTGCGGAAGACACAACAAAAATCATTACGAATGTGGAGAATGATAGTACTATGGCGGATAGCAACCAAATAGTAGAAGCTCTAAATAATTACAGAAAAGAGCATGGAGCACCTGTCTTACAGGTAGAAACTGGCCTTTCAAATCTTGCACAGGAAAGAGCAAATAAATTCGCGACGGGTGGCACTCTAGACGGTCATGCGGGATTCAGAGATTACATGAATAACAACGGATTTGAAACATCAGGATTTAACGGTCTAGGTGAAAACTCCGCTATGCTTTCAGGGCCCATGCAGGCAGATAAAATCATAAAAGAAATCTTTGGTCAAAGTGAAGCTCATAACACCAGTCAACTCGATTCCTCGTGGACACATGTGGGGGTGGCGATAAATGGAATTTTTGTAAATGTAAACTTCGGGAAAAATAAAAAATAGCTTATTTGGCTTTAATTTTCAGTTTTTCTATTTGCTCGCGTCGAATATTATAACGTGTATCTTCAGCTATAACTTTTTCTGCCTTTTCTATAAATTCTTGCGCTTTATCTATCTCATGGCGCATGAGTGAGCCTTCTGCCATATGCATAAAAGCTCCGCTTAACCAAACTCCCTGAGTATATTCATCAGGATTAGGATTGTCTTTTAATTCTTCAAGGGATTTTTCAAACCGGGCATATGCTTCGTCATCACCAAGCCCAAACTCATAAGCCGCAAGCCTAGTACTAATTTCTGCAATTTGAGAGGCTGTATTCATGATGTCCTCTGGAGCATTTTTAAATGCAGCCAGAGCGTCTCTCATAAAACTTATTGAAGCATTATAGTCGCCATCAGTCTGACAGTATTTTGCTTGATTATAAAGTAGAATTCCCATACCATTTTTTCCACCGGAGTTTTTGAGAATAGAAACTGCTTTTTCAATAGACTCGAGGGCAGAAATTTTATAAACATCATCGCCAGTTTGTTCATACAAATGCCTATACGAAAGCATTTGGGAGGCAAGCGCCTCTGAAGCTTTTACAAAATTTCCTTCTTTAAAATATTCATCTGATGCTTTTTGGGAAGAAGCCACTGCGCTTTCGAAGTCTCCTGCTTCGCGCTGCGATTCAGAAAGCGCATGATAATCAGCACCGGTTAGATTTTCTACTGAGGGAAGGACTTTTTTAGGATCGACCATATCTGTATTATAGCAGATCAAAAATGCAAACTATTAAAGAGAGCATTCTCAATTTTTAATTCTTAATTCTTAATTTTTAATTCTTAATTCTTAATTCCCGCTTTGGCGAGGCTCGCCTTTGGCGGCTTAATTCTCATTGCTAATTTGTAATTGTTAATTGTTAACTTCTCTTGTTCCCTTGGTGGAATTTTTTGTGAACCTGTTTGAGCTGGGGATTTGTGATATGCGTATAAATCTGCGTTGTGCTTATATTTTTGTGACCCAGCATCTCCTGAACGCTGCGCAAGTCAGCTCCATTACTCAGTAAATCTGTTGCAAAACTATGGCGTAGGGTATGCGGGGTAGCCATAACTGGGATTTTAGATTTTTTGACATACTTTTCTACAATTCGCTCTATTGAGCGGGGAGTGAGCCTCATTTTTTCACCATTATTTGTACCGTCTTTTCCTTTTGCGTAGCGAATAAACACTGGCGCGTATTCGTCCTCTCTTTTTTCAAAATATTTCGTAAGCCAAAAAGCGGCACTGTCAGATAAAAATACTATTCGAGCGCGTCCACCCTTCCCGATTACTCCAAATTCACGCGATTTAAAATTTATCTGATCACGATTTAATTTAGAAAGTTCACTAACGCGAAGCCCTGTCGAGAAAAGTAATTCTAAAATACTTCTATCGCGAAGTCCCTTTTCAGTCGAAATATCTATCGAATTTACCAGCTCGCGCATGTGATCTTTTTCTAAAAACTTCAAACTCTTACTTTCGCCTTTAGGTAAATCTATTTTTTCCGGTGCTAATGTCTCAATGTCATTTCTTACCAGATATCTTAAAAAAGAACGCAGAGCAATTATGTGATAGCTCTGAGTCACTCTTTTAAGAGTCATTTCATTTCCATCAGTAAGGTCTGATAGGTACTTTCTGTACTTACGAATGATATCTAAATTGAGGTCAGCTAGCTTCAAATTTGGATGATTTTGTTGAGCCCATTCTGAGAAGCGATACAAATAAAATCTGTAGTTTCGAATTGTAAGCTTACTCGAATTCTTTTCTATTTCGAGATACTCAAGATATTGCTCTATATACTTATTTAATTCTTCCATAGGGTGGAGTACAGCAGTCTATTTACCTTCATGTTTAAGGTATACACAAAGCCAACCAACATATAACAGTAGGCCATTTAGATTGTGCGACATAGAATATTAATTGTCAACGGTATGCATAGAAGTAACCAACACCGTTTTACAACATGATTAAAAAGATATAAAATGGTACATAATGTGCGACATAAAATAATTTAATATTTACGATTATGGAAAATGAAAATTCAAACCCGTCTTCAAAGCCAAGTTTTTTTAGTAAAATTGATGGTTTAATAAAACAAGGTATTTAGTTTTGGACTAATCCTATAACAGATTATGAGATTGATTCATCACCAGACGATGAGCATGTAATCGGCGCAACTACTGACACCAAAAATATACCCCTAGAAGGCGAATTTATAATCGGAGAAACCTCCAATAATTAGCCTCATATACGACGCACGAGGATGCGATTTAAGGCCCCTTAAATACTTTTAAGCACTACTTACACCTTTAAGATATTTGCTAAACATTAATTGTAACCGTATTGTAGCTAGTTGAATCAATATTAAACCTATAGTAGAGTAGTATCCTTATAACAGCAAGAAAATTAACCAAGAGCAAGTGGCACACTTAAGCCCAACTGGATTTAAGTGTAAATTATAAATAAAAGATAAATAATTTAACTAACATATAAGTAAATAAGCCACACTCTCGATATACAGTATCTATGTCGTAAAAGTATTATTGTGCGACATAGTTATTCAGCACCCTGTCCCGGTATAGTGATGCCACATATTGCTTTTGCCATTTATGAGAAGGCTCTATATGTTTTATAGTCTTAATTTAATGTTATATTGGCTTCAAAATACGCACTCTCGTGCAAATTCGCGGACTTCTATTTTGAGGAAAATATGCCAATTTAGCCCTAAAAATCAGCAAAAACGCATATTTTAGCCTCAAAATGAGAGTAATTTGTTATATGGTGCTGTGCCCTGCAGAGTATCCTAATTAGTGAAGTAATTACAACTAATAGCCTCAAATACGAGTCTTTTGTTCGCTTTTTTTTCGTATTGTTCAGGTCTACACCACACAATGTTTTGGATAATCTATGACTATAGCTAGTAGGATCGTGAAAAGTCTACTCTTGAGGTCGTGAAATTACTTATAGGACAAAACTATTTGACTTAAATGGATTACTTTTTTAAAAATTATAGGATATAATTATAGGATAATAATTTATA
>Ga0172380_10006929_pt1 | contig 12969 bp, 12 predicted proteins | sample Leawe162metaG_FD_119747 | JGI IMG/M metagenome (GOLD analysis project Ga0172380, IMG submission 119747) | Leachate microbial communities from a municipal landfill in Southern Ontario, Canada - Leachate well 162 metaG | ecosystem: Engineered > Solid waste > Landfill > Unclassified | place...
ATAGTGGATAGGAGACCGACCTGTCTTACGACGGTCTGAACCCAGCTCGCGTGCCGCTTTAATGGGCGAACAGCCCAACCCTTGGGAGCTTCTCCACCCCCAGGATGCGACGGGCCGACATCGAGGTGCCGAACCACGCCGTCGCTATGGACGCTTGGGCGTGACTAGCCTGTTATCCCCGGAGTAACTTTTATCCGATGAGCTTCCGCCGTCCTATTTCGAACGGTCGGATCACTAAGTTCCGCTTTCGCGACTGCTCGACTAGTAAGTCTTGCAGTAAAGCTGGCTTAAGCCTTTACACTATCTCTCGGGTTTCCATTCCGAGATAGCCAACCTTTGTAAACGCCTCCGTTACCTTTTAGGAGGCATCCGCCCCAGACAAACTACCCACCAGAAACTGTCTCCCGCTTGCGCGGGATTAGAATTAAAAACACACAAGGGTGGTATCTCACTGTTGTTCCGCCACCCGAAGGCAACGGAACTCCCACCTATTCTGAACAAGCGTATCTCTAATCCAATATCAAGTTGTAGTAAAGCTTCACGGGGTCTTTTCGTCCAGCTATGATTAACGAGCATCTTTACTCGTCTTGCAATTTCACCGAGTCCTTCGTTGAGACAGTACCCAAGTGGTTGCGCCATTCGTGCAGGTCGGAACTTACCCGACAAGGAATTTCGCTACCTTAGGACGATTATAGTTATCGCCGGCGTTCATCCGCGCTTAGATTCAAGGCTACGTTCCGCATTGCTGCGGAATTTTACCCCTCCTCTTAACGTTCGGACACTGGCCAGGCGTCACCCTCTATACATCCTCTTTCGAGTTAGCAGAGAGCTGTGTTTTTGATAAACAGTCCCTTGGGCTCTTTAGCTGCGGCCCTCTTGCGAGGGCAGGCCTTATCTCTAAATTACGGCCGCTGTTTTGCCGAGTTCCTTAACGAAGGTTCTCTCGTACACCTGAGGCTTCTCGCCTCACCTACCTGTGTCGGTTTACGGTACGGATACTATAACTTTAGCCTTAGAGGTTTTTCTAGACAATTCCTTTTCTTGAATCGATTCGACCTTGCGGCTTCATCTCTTAACAACTTCTTAAAATTGGCGATCCGGATTTGCCTGGATCATTTCTCGAAGCAATTAACGTGCATACCATAGACACGCTCAAATTTTGGAACTGCGTCCCCCCATTAGAAAATTATAGTAGTGCTGGAATATTAACCAGCTCGTCCATCGGCTACGCCCGCACTACACGGGCCTCGTCTTAGGACCGACTAACCCTGGGTCGATTTGCGTTGCCCAGGAAACCTGAGGTTTTCGGTGGGCAGGGTTTTAACCTGCCTTTGTGCTACTCATGCCAACATTCTCTCTTCTGTTTTCTCCACCACTTCTCACGAAGCGGCTTCAGCGATAAACAGAATGCTCCTCTACCGCTTGCTCAACTTTTTAACTTCCACCTTAATCCAGAAGTAATGCGTTTAACGACTCCTTCTAAATTTGAAATTTCGTGAAAGACAAAAAGTTGAGCAAGCCCGTACCTTCGGTAATATGCTTAGCCCCGATAAATTTTCGGCGCGAGACAACTTGACTAGTGAGCTATTACGCTATCTTTAAAGGATGGCTGCTTCTAAGCCAACCTCCTAGTTGTCGCAGTCGCGACACCACCTTTTACACTTAGCATATATTTTGGGACCTTAGATTGTGATCTGGGCTGTTTCCCTTTTGACTAATGGAGCTTAGCCCCCATAGTCTAACTGCTGAACTACACCTGTTGGTATTCGGAGTTTGGTTAGGTAGGATACCCGAAGGCTCCAAACCCATTCAGTGCTCTACCCCCAACAGTCAGCGTTCAACGCTAGCCCTAAAGCTATTTCGAGGAGAACCAGCTATTGCCGAGTTCGATTGGAATTTCTCCGCTATCCACAGCTCATCCCCTGATATTGCACGGTCAGTGGGTGCGGTCCTCCATGCCACTTTCGCAGCACTTCAACCTGGCCATGGATAGATCACCCGGCTTCGGGTCTTATCCATACGACAAGATGTTTCGCTTTCGCTCCACTAGTTTTAAAGTTAAAAAGTTGAAAGTTGAAAGTAACTAAACTTTTAGCTTTATGGACTTTATAAACTTTTAACTAGTGTTGAGCAAAAGCGAAACACCATACGGGCTATTAACCCTCGCTTTCACTATAACTCCCCCGCCCAGCTTTCACCAAATAACAACCTTTTATCGTTTGCATATCGTTGATATTCAATGCAAATTTATTGGTTTACACTTAGTGAAACTTGGGCGGGTTAATTAAGCCGCATAGAATAAACTCGTTGGCTCATTCTTCAATAGGCACGCTGTCACCCTAATAAATTAAGGCTCCAACTCTTTGTAAGTATATGGTTTCAGGTACTATTTCACCGCCCTCACCGGGCTGCTTTTCACCTTTCCCTCACGGTACTGGTTCACTATCGATCATAAAAAGTATTTAGCCTTGGGTCATAGTCGACCCGGATTCACACGGGATTTCACGGGTCCCGCGGTACTTAAGAAATATAACAGTAGAGTTATGACCCCTTTTACTTACAGGGCTTTCACCTTCTCTGGCGGAGCTTTCCAACTCTCTTCAATTAGGGAAGTCATAGTTTGTCTCTCTACCTCACTTGGTCTAGGAAGTGAAAGTAATATTCTTGCAACACCCTATAAACATATGGACCTAGATCCTTCTGCACACTTCCAGTAAACTGGTCATGTACGCGGTTTATAAGGTTTGGGCTGATCCCCTTTCGCTCGCCGCTACTTAGGGAATATTGCGCAAAGCGCTTTTTTTTCTTTTCCTCCGGCTACTAAGATGTTTCAATTCACCGGGTAGTCCCCTCACCAGCCTATTTATTCAGCTGGCGGGCGCCCCATCTTCAACAGGGCAGGTTCCCCCATTCGGAAATCCTCGGATCAAAGGTTGCTTGTCACCTAACCGAAGCTTATCGCAGACTGCTACGTCCTTCATCGTCTTTTTATGTCAAGGCATTCACCATATACTCTTAACGAGATTTTCTCACATTTTTAGATTTTAAAAATGTATTATATGTTCCGGATCCGCACGCTGGCGGACCCTATATGAAATTGCTTATTTTTTGTTAACGTTTAATTTGACTTTAACTGCCGCGCTTTAGTCGTACGCGGCAATTATATTCTATTGTTAAAGTACCTAGAAACTGTATGACTGAAAACTGCTTACAGCGTCCAATCTCCAATTTCTCCGCCGAGGCGGAAAACTATTAAATTATGATGAAATATGCCTATAACTTTTAGCACCAAAAAAACCGCCTTAAAGCGGTTCTGTTAAGAGCAAAAAAGCTGCTCGATAATCAACCGCTTATATATACAGTTATATGTTTTATTCTCATACTAATTTCCTTTTAGTAAACGTAAGTCTTATTATACAGGATTTTAAATTTGTGTCAAGAGAGTTGAAAGACTAGAATTTTAAAGTTATAATTTAAAAATTTTTATTTAATATTAAATAAAAAAATACCTTTTATCATTGGAATGATTTAAGGTATTTTTAATACTTTTTTTTAATTTTCAAAAAAATTTTATTTCCAAATTACTTTCCTAATAATCCCGAACATCTTAATAGTCTCAAATATCTCGCAATTACAATCTTATCTTATCAAGCGTCTCCGGATTCTCCATTTGGGCTTGGGCGACTTCCTTGTCAATCTGTTTTTCTTTGTAAAGCCTCTGGATATCTTGGTCCAGGCTGGTCATTCCAATTTTTGAGCTTGTCTCGATCACGGTTTTAAGCTGGGCGATCTTATTTTCTCTGATCAAATTGCCAATTGCGGAATTATTGATCATGATTTCCCTGGTTGCTACTCGGCCACCTCCGATCTTTGGCAATAAACGCTGTGAAATTACGCCGGCCAAAGTCATGGAAAGCTGCATGCGGACCTGATTCTGCTGATGTGGAGGAAAAATATCGATTATACGATCAACCGTTTGCGCGGCGCTGTAAGTATGCAGAGTGGCCAGTACCAAGTGTCCGGTTTCCGCCAAAGTAATCGTTGTGGCGATGGTTTCCAAATCGCGCATCTCGCCGACCATAACCACGTTGGGGTCCTGGCGAAGCGCGTGTTTTAAACCCTCGGCAAATGATGTCATGTCGGAGCCGAGCTGTCTTTGCATGATGATGCTCTTTTTCGATTTGAATAAATATTCGATCGGGTCTTCAAAAGTAATAATATTGCAAAAACGATTCGTATTGATATAATCGACCATGGCGGCGAGAGAAGTCGATTTTCCGCAGCCGGTCGGCCCGGTAAGCAAAATCAATCCCTGTTTCAAATCAAGCAAATTATAAATAATTTTCGGCATCCCGACTTCATCAAGCGTTGAAATTTGTTCATCAATCACCCTAGCCACCAATCCGATATTCCCTTTCTCGAAATGGATGTTAACCCTGAATCTGGAACCGTTATTAGTATAACCCAAATCAAGCTCTTTATCTTTTAAAAATCTTTCTTTTTGAACAGCGTCAAGCAACGAGAAAACCATTGTTTCCATTTCTTTGGTTGTAACGCTTTTTTCTCCTTCTATATAAGCCAGATCTCCATCGATACGCAAAACCGGCGGTATTCCGACGAGTAAATGCAAATCAGAAGCGCCTTTTTCAACTCCTGTTTGAAGCAAGCTTTTAATATTCATCAGTTTAAAGCAAGAATTTACCTACCCGCTAACGAGCAAGAAGATAAGAATTCAAAGTTAATTTTTATATAATTCTATTTTAACACATAAAAAGCCCGATGTCATATGCATCGGGCCTCCGAATAAAATTCATCTTAAGGCTTCTCGAATTTTTCTCATTTTTTCTTCCGAAGTTCCAGTCAATCCCTTGTTCGAATTCAATCTAATTTTTTGACAGCCGTCCGGAGAAGGTTTTCTCAAACATTCGGCACACTTGCAAAATGCTTCATGGCATCCCGGTTCGGCAAACCAACCAAAATCTAATTTAATTTTACCCATTTTTTAACTCCTTGTCTTGGTTTTAAACTTTGTATTACCAATTTTGTTTTTTGATTCCCTTAGCAGCCGCATCGACTTGCGCCTCCTGCTTTGAGGATCCTTTTCCCTTGGCTACGAGCTTGTCTTTCAAATACAGGCCGATTTCAAAAATTTTAGCATGGTCCGGCCCGCCCTCTTTCAAAACCTTGTAATGGGGCGTTACTTTGAATATTTCCTGGGCTTTTTCCTGGAATTTCGACTTAGGATCCATAAAAAGTTCGTTCGACAAAATATTATCCAGCTTTGCCAACATGTGTTTTTCAACAAATTGCTTGGACATCTTTATGCCTTGGTCCAGATAGATAGCACCTATCAGCGCTTCAACGGCATTTGCTAAAATATATTGTCTGGCTTTCGAATTAGCGTCTTTTGATTCCCCCTTGGATAAATATAAAAAGTCTTCTAGACCTATTTCTTCCGCGACCGTAGCCAGCATCCTGGAATTAACCAAGCTTGCCCGCCAGTTAGTCAGATCTCCTTCCGGGGTATCCGGAAAATTATAATACAAATACTCCGTAACGATAATCTCTAGCACCGCATCGCCTAAAAATTCCAAGCGTTCATTGTGATGGAGATGGAACTTGGGGTGTTCATTGATATATGAACGATGGACTACCGATTGAGTAAGGATATCGATGTTTTTAAATTTAACACCGACAATTTCTTCAAGTTTTGAAAAATCCTTCATAACAATACATTGCTATATTGCTATATTGTTACATTGCTATATTGCTTTTACGCAATTTAACAATTTAACAATTTAACAATAAATAAACTAATTAAAATACAAACAATCTATTCGCTTTTCTCCGCAACCGCAACATCTTCATCAACGATTCCATCCCTCTCTTTTATGTCCTTATATATCGCGCCCAAAACTCCGTTTACGAATTTACCGGAAGAATTACTGCCGAATGTCTTGGCAATTTCAATCGCTTCATTTATCGCCACCTTGGCGGGGATATCGTCATTATGGACTAACTCATAAACGCCGATGCGCAAAATATTACGATCCGCAATCGTAATTTGGTCTATAGGCCATTCCGTCGCGTACTTGCTTATGTATCTGTCTATTTCCGGTAAATTTTCCACCACCCCCTTTATCAAACTTTCAACGAAACCTTGGTCGTCAAAATTCGGAGCAAAATTAGAAAAAACACCTTTGACGATTTCTTTAAAATCGTTTTTTTTACCGTTAAAATCCCACAAAAAGAGGGATTGCATGGCTATAGTACGCGCTAAATGACGATTGGACATTCTTTAGGAATGGGATTATTGAGATGGTTGAGATGTTTGGGATTGTTGAGATGATTATGTCATCCCAACAATCTTAATAGTCCTCACAATCTTAACAATCTTAATTATTTAGAGACTACTTTCTTTTTAGCTTCTTTTATTTTGATCGCTTCCCGTCCTTTATAATTTCCGCAAAATTCACATGCTGTGTGCGGTTTGACCGCTTTGCCGCATTTTGGGCATACGCTTAAAGTAACGCTTTTTAAAGCATGATGTGATCTTCTTTGTCCGACTGAACTTTTAGTTCTTTTTTTCTTTGGTACTGACATATTTATAAAAATCTCCGCCCAAGGCGGATCTCCTCCAGGGCGGACAAGCTACCTTGGGCGGAAAAATTCCTTATGAGCAAAATGATTTAATTGATTAATTAATATTAGTATAACGTTTTTTAGCGCTTTTAGTCAAATAATAAACTCTAATCTTAATTAGAGTCTAGAATCAGCATGGCATCGCCATAGCTGTAAAAACGATATTCGTTAAGAATAGCAGATTCGTAGGCTTTGTCAATATTTTTTTTACCTGCCAATGCGCTAACTAGCATTAAAAGGGTTGATTTTGGCAAATGGAAATTAGTAATCATAGCGTCAACAATTTTGAATCGGTATCCAGGGAAAATAAATATATTTATAAATTCTTTAATCTTAAAAAATTGTTTTATAAATTTGTGCATTGAAAATTGAGAATTGTTTGGAAACCTGCCTGCCGGTAGGCAAGGTTGGAAATTGGAAATTGGAAATTCAGAAACAATAGCTTCAAGCATCCTGGTTGATGTAGTCCCGACTGTTATTATCCTCCTGTCTTGAAGCTTTGCGAGATAAATTCTTGCCATTGTTTCTTTGTCTATCTCCACCAGCTCGCTGTGCATCTTGTGTTTTTTTATATCTTCTGTTTTTACCGGAGCAAAAGTCCCAAGCCCCACATGGAGCGTAATGTATTCAATTTGCACGCCTTTATCTTTTAACTTTTTCATTAGGCGCGGAGTAAAATGCAGACCGGCAGTTGGTGCGGCCACAGAACCTTTTTTATTATCATCGGCATAAATTGTTTGATAACTCTTCTTATCATTTTTTTTATCTTCGTTCTTTTTTATATAAGGTGGTAATGGCACATGGCCTATTTTTTCCAGCACCTTGTCAAAATCAACCCCGCTCATATTAAAACCGACGTCCCAAGTTCCGTCTTCGTTATCTCTTAACACTGTCGCCTCAAGGCCTTTATCAAAATAAATCTTTAAACCGGCTTTCATCTTTTTAGCGCCAAGCAAACATTGCCAAACAGTTTTCTGCGGTTCGACCGCTAAGTTTTGAGCGGTCGAACCGCAGAAAACTACTTTATGCAAAAAAACTTCTACTTTTCCTCCTGTATCTTTTTTTCCGATCAAACGGGCGGGAATAACTTTCGAATTATTCAAAACCAAGCAATCACCCTTTTTCAGGTAATCGACAATATCATAAAAATGTTTATGCTCTATCTCGCCCGTTTCCTTTTGAAGAATTAAAAGCCGCGAATGATCTCGCGGTTTTGCCGGTTCCGTGGCAATCAGATTTTTCGGTAAATTGTAATCGAAATCGGAAAGTTTCATAATCATTGGATTTTATTCTTAAAATCGTCAACCAATATATCAATAAATCTTTGATCATCATCCCTTTTAAATTTTTTCCTTAATATTTCTTCAACCTCGTCAATGGGCAGGCCTTCTTTGTATTGGCGTTCGCTGATCAAAGCGTCAAAATCATCCGAAATGAAAAATATTCTTAATGGCAATTCCAAATTTTCCGGCTGAGATTTTACGCTTCCCGTCCTATAGTTATCCTCATGATGCGCAACGACTATTTTTCTTACGACATCATTTGCTCTTCCCTCAAGGCGCCTAAACGCGATTTCCGGATGCCTTCTCATAATTTCTTTCTCGCGACTATCCAACGGCCCGTTCTTTTTGACGACCTTGGAAATATCTTCATCGCTCTTTCCAAGATCGTGAAGCAAGGCGGCTAAAATCAGATCTTCGGCGGTTCTTTTGTCTAGGCCGATTTTTTTTGAAATAAGCTCAACATATCTTGCCACGCCGAACGAATGCTTAAACGTTATTTCATCAAATTCCGCTATCTCTTTTATCATCTCGATGCAAAATGGATTTTCCTTGATGGTGTTATAGATTGAATCGGTTATCATTCCATCTTCGGCCATCTTTTCCAAATCAAACAATTCCGCTTTGGAAGGATGCGCGTTATTTTCAATCGGATTTATTTGGGCAATCTCTTTCATTTTTTTAAAAAAATTAAATTAGGATGCTTCTTCAATCGGGTGTTCTTTGAGTTTCTCCATATCCGCCAATTTTATCAGCAAATCCCTGATTCCCTCGGGGCTTGGAACTTCTTCGAAAACAAATCTTGATTTCGCGCCCGCGGTCTGCACATGAACATCTCCGAATTTAAAAATAGTAGCCATCACCCCATGGGCTTCGCTGGTTACATCCTGCATGTTCACTATCTTTTGTTCGGAAATAACCCGAGAAAAAAATCCTCTTTGATCGACATCGATAATCCTTTTATTGGTAATAACCCAAACGTCCAAATAATAGTCGATAAATGAAAAAAAGAAAAACAGCCAGATGAATAAATAATAAAAACTGACGGATAAAACCGCTAAGGGATAGCTTATTTCCCCTTCCAATAAATCAGGAAATGAAACCATTGAAGCATAAAAAACGAAAAAAGGAAGAACGGCGAGCATTGCGCTCAAAAAAATCTTTTTTATCAATATAAAAATATCCTTCCTTACAACCTTGATAATTTCTTCGCCTTTTACCTGGTTTGGCAAACGATATCTTGTTAGCATATTAAAAATCTTCAATTATTTCGTTATTATCGATAAAAATTTCAAAAATAGAAACGTTCGCATTCCAATCAATGCCTTTGATATAATAATAAGAAACGTTAAGCATTATCAAGGAAACGCCGATATACAAAAAAACCGACACAAATGTCGCAAAAGTCTTAAACCCGAACTTAAGCATGTGAAAAACCGCCACCAAGCTCAAAATAAGCCAAACAGCCAAAAGAATAAAATAAGGAATTAAAAAAATAGAAAGCGGGAATGTCATATTATTAATTCAAATGATTTTTTAGGAATACGAGAATCATCAGGCGGGTATTTTTATCAAATGTAGCTTAATTCTAACACAATTTGGATTAAATTGCCAAAAATCATATCGATTTGAAATTAAACATTTGACCTTTTTGGACAAATTTTAATTCTTATGTTAAGTTATCTATCAATAATCAAAAATACATAAAAGGAGGCACGAAATGAAGTTCTTTAAAAAAATAGTAAAAAAACTTTTAGCCATAAAAAAACGATTAAACCTTCTGGCGCCCCCGACAAGCTTTGGAATAAGAGACCTTAGCAGAGAGTGGCATTGCAAAAAAACTTTTAGAAAAAACGGAGATTAAAAATGGATAGAATACTTGGATTATCAACCGGCGCGTTGCATAAAACCAATCTTCACCCAGTGGACATTGGAGTTGTCGAGACTTGTCTCGGCTTAGGCTGTAATGCCATCGAATTTAATATTCATTCATTTACGATGCATGCAGTCTTTTTGAATAGCTTTGATTTTGGAGATTTTCTAAAAATAAATGGCAAAAAATTCAAACACATTTCTGTTCATCTGCCATGCGACATACGATACACGCCACTAAAAACACCTCTCAGCGATGATCACGAAACCCAAAGAAAACGTTTTTTGGAAGCTTTTGAAAATGACTCTTTTTTCATGTTTTATCTAGCGGACGATTTTTTCAAGAAAAATAAAACAGCCTATTTTCTGGTTCATCCCGACCTGGTTGAAGACTGGAGTGATTTTTATGACAGCGAATTTACAACCGCCATCGAAAACATGGACTTCCGAAAAAAATCTTTTCAATCCGAAGATTCACTGCTTGAATTTTTTACCGAACATCCCGATTTCAAATTTGTTCTAGATGTCAATCACTTGATATCAAACGGCCGCAAATTTTCAGACATAAAAAAATTTATTCGGATGTTTTCCGATCGCCTTGTCGGGGTGCACTTGAGCGGTTTCGAAAAATATCATGAACCGCTTTTCAAAACAAAACAGCATCAATTCGTTGAGGAGCTTATCGACCTTCCGCCAAACATTCCAATCATTATCGAAAGCGTATTCGATAGCATTTCGGATGCCGAGAAAGAACTCGCCTACGTAAAAAACATCTTAGACTAGAAAAAGGCTGGTCAAAAACAAAGAGGAGCTTAATCCGTTTAAGCCCCTCTTTTTTATTTTGAATATTTTTTACACCATCCCGTCTTGCCCCTTCCTCTTTTTCCCTAAATGCCTATAGGCGATATCGGTAACGATTCGGCCGCGCGGCGAACGGTCCAAAAACCCTAACTGCATCAGATACGGCTCGTAAACGTCCTCGATCGTGGACATATCCTCGCCGGTCGAAGCGGCAATCGTATTCAAGCCGACCGGGCCGCCGGAAAATTTCTCTATGATAGTATCAAGTATTTTCCTGTCTATCCAATCAAGTCCGAGTTCATCGACTTCTAGCATACCGAAACTTTTCTCGCAGGTATCGCAATCTATTTTACCGCTTCCTTTGACCTCGCTATAATCGCGGACTCGCTTCAACAGGCGGTTGGCGATTCGCGGCGTGCGGCGTGCTCTTTGGGCGATTTCTTTGGCTGAAAAATCGTCAAGGTCGATATTTAAAATCCGCGCGCTTCGCTTTAAAATCTTTTCAATTTCGTCATGCTCGTAAAAATCCAGATGATGAATCATCCCGAATCTGTCGCGAAGAGGCGCGGTAAGCAAGCTGACCTTTGTAGTCGCGCCGATAATCGTAAAATTAGGCAAATCAATCCGCAATGTCCGAGCTGACGGGCCTTTGCCGATTATGATATCCAAAGCGTAATCCTCCATAGCCGGATACAAAATTTCTTCAATAGTCTTATTCAAGCGATGGATTTCATCGATAAACAAAACGTCGCCTTCGTTCAGGTTAGTCAAAATCGCCGCCAAATCGCCGCTTTTCTCTATAGCCGGACCGGAAGTTATCTTGATTCCTGCGCCAAGCTCGTTAGCAAGGATAAAAGCCAAGGTGGTCTTGCCCAGCCCCGGCGCGCCATAAAGCAAAGTATGTTCGATAGATTCTCCCCGTCTTTTGGCCGCTTCGATAGAAATCTCCAGATTGGCTTTAATTTTCTCCTGTCCGACATATTCGCTTAATTTTTTGGGACGCAAAGAATTATCCAGCGTCTTATCGCTATCAATCTCATTCGGTGCTATTATCCTGTCTTCGTTGTTGTTTTCCATTCTTTTATTATATCTGCTTATTTTATTTGAAGCAAATTAAAAAATCTAGATGCCTTGCCAAAACTTTGAATATGTGATTAAATTTACGGGTGATTACGGAAGCATACTGTTCTTTAAAATGTTTTAACAAAGGCAAATATCATGGCCCCAGAAAAGAATTCATTTATACTAGACATAACCAGAACCTGCCGATTATCATCAATTAAATTAAGCAAAAAAGAAATCGAAGAAACTATTAAAAAAATCCTGCCGCGCTTAAACGAAAAATCATTGGACACTTCCATAAAAACTGCTTTACAAATACTTGAAGCGATGAGATTCTTGGAAAAAATCTTTCCGAAAGACAATATAGACATTGATAATTTTGACGATATATCAATAACCGCCCCCTTTCGTGATGAAATTTTAGAAATAGCCATCGACGAACTAAACCTTGAACGAAACAAAAAAACGAAAAAATTGGGAAAAATAATCCCACTGAAAAAAATAATTTCAAAAATTTAAAATCCTCAAATTTAAAACCACCAAAAAGGTGGTTTTGTTTTATTGTAAAAAAAGAGGGGTGAAAATTCGTTTTAAGAATCTTCACCCCCTGTAAAGGTTAAAAATTTACGGAAAAATTACTTCCCGGATCTGGCTATTTTGGCGGCCTTTTTCCGGGCCGTTTTGCCGGTTACCCGAACGGCACGATGATCGCCTTCGGAGAAAAAGTCGTTGGCACGCTGCCGAACTTTATCGGCCAGGCGCTCCTGGATGACCATCTTACAAGCAATTTTAATCATCCATTTGGGGACCTCCACGCCCTTGTGCTGAAGATCGCCAACTACTTCATGGTCAACATACTTTCCGGCCGGGAAAAACTCCCTTACGTGAGTAAGGGTCATTACCTCCGCTTCGGCCTCCCATTCCTTTCGTTCGCGTTTGCGAACAATCTTGACCTGCTCGGCCGCTGTCCGAAGCGTTGCCTCGGAAATTTTGCGGCCCTGCCACATCGGCGCCTCAGCAATGAGTGTCTTAAGGTCGATGTAATCAGTAAAGCGCTCGGATATGATATTGCGTGCGGCGGCCGGAACTTCTACTTTCCAGAGCTCAAAATTCTCATTATCGACTTTGCGGCCGGCGGCTTTATAGAGCGAGTCTCCGACCCGGGAACGATTGAACTCAATCGGATTGGCTTTGAGAAAATCAAAGTCAACCTTGGCAGTTCTGGAAAAAAGTTCACGAACGCTTTCAACCGCGAAAGCAAAAACCTTTTCCTTCTCCGTGTCCGCCGCAATCTGCTTGCGTGCAACAATAA
>Ga0172380_10006930_pt1 | contig 12968 bp, 7 predicted proteins | sample Leawe162metaG_FD_119747 | JGI IMG/M metagenome (GOLD analysis project Ga0172380, IMG submission 119747) | Leachate microbial communities from a municipal landfill in Southern Ontario, Canada - Leachate well 162 metaG | ecosystem: Engineered > Solid waste > Landfill > Unclassified | place...
ATTCAGAGTCACGGCGGTTGGCACTTGGCCATTGCGCTATCAATGGCGCAAGAACGGGGTGGATATTTCCGGTGCGACCGCGGTCACCTACACAACGCCTGCGACAACAGCGGCCGACGATGGAAACACCTACAGCGTGGTGGTCACGAACATGGCGGGCAGCGCGACAAGCAATCCCGCGACGCTGGCGGTGAACACCCGGCCTTCGATCGTGACCCAGCCGGCCGCCAGGACAGTAACGGCGGGCCAGACAGCGACGTTCAGCGTGGCGGCGAACGGGACGGCGCCGCTGAACTACCAGTGGCGGAAAAACGGGGCGAATATTGCCGGGGCGACCGCGGCCAGCTACACGACGCCGGCGACGGCGCTTGCCGATAACGGGACGGCCTACAGCGTGGTGATCACGAACGCGGCAGGCAGTGTCACGAGCTCGTCCGTGGCGCTGACGGTGAGCCAGGCGCCCGCCATCACGGCCCAGCCATCCGCCGCGACGGTCTCCGAGGGCCAGACGGCCACCTTTCGCGTGACGGCGAACGGGACATCGCCGCTGGGCTACCAGTGGCGCAAAGGCGGGGCGAACATCGCCGGGGCGACCGCGGCCAGCTACACGACGCCCGCGACGGCGATCGGGGACAGCGGCGCGCAGTATTCCGTGGTCATAACGAATGCCGTGGGCAGCGCGACAAGCGCGAACGGGATTTTGACGGTGCGGCCCGTGGCGCCGGCGATCACCATTCAACCGGCAAATCATACCGTCGTGGCAGGCAACCAGACCGCGACGTTCAACGTGGCCGCGCAGGGAACGGCGCCGCTGGGCTACCAGTGGCGGAAAAACGGGGCGAACATCGCCGGGGCGACCTCCGCGAGTTACACGACACCCGTGGCGGCCTATGCCGACAACGGAACAACCTACAGCGTGGTTGTGACCAATGCGGGCGGCAGCGCCACGAGCACCGACGCGACGCTCACGGTGAAGACGGCCCCCATCATCACCGCCCAGCCGGCCAGCACGTCGGCAACAGAGGGATTGGCGGCGACATTTAGCGTCACCGCCACCGGGACCACCCCGTTGTCTTATCAATGGACAAAGAACGGGACGGCGATTGCCGGGGCGACCGCGGCCAGCTACACGACCCCCGCGACGGTGATGGGCGACAGCGGGGCGGCCTATGCCGTGACGGTGGCGAACAACTACGGGAGCGTGACGAGCGCGGCGGCGATCCTGACCGTGAACCAAAAACCCGTGATCACGGTCCAGCCGGTGAGTCAGACGGTCATAGCGGGGCAGACGGCGACGTTCAGCGTGACGGCGACCGGAGTGGGGACATTGACCTACCAGTGGCGCAAAAACGGGGCGGACATCGCCGGGGCAACCGCGGCCACTTACACGACTCCCGTGACGGTGGCGGGCGATAACGGCGCGAACTATAGCGTTGTCATCAGCAATATGACAACGAGCGCCAATGCGGCGCTGAGGGTCTGGGGCGTTTATGAGAGCGCCGGAGTCGGCGTCCACGGAACCACGAGTCTTATTAATGGCGTTTACAGCATCAGCGCCTCGGGTCTGGGGATCGGCGGGACCAGCGACTCGTTCTACTTCGACTACCTGAGCATGACCGGGAACAACCAGATCATCGCCCGGGTCGTCTCTCTCCAAAACACGAGCGCGGGCACGAAAGCGGGGGTGATGATGCGGGCGAGCCTGACCGACAACTCCACGCGCGCGTTCGCGGGCCTCACGCCGGGCGTTTCCATGTTCTCCAGGCGGGTCGCGCCCGGTGGCGCGACCGTGGCCGATTCGGGCGCCACGGCCGCGGCCCCCTATTGGGTCAAGCTGGTGCGCTATGGCAATTCGATCAGCGGCTTTAGCTCCGCGGACGGGATAAGCTGGACATTCCTGGGGACGGAGATCTTCCCGAACTTGCCGGCGACCCTCTATGTGGGCATGGCGCTCAGCAGCGGGAACAACAGCTCGCTGGCCACGGCCACCTTCGACCACGTCACGCTCGGCGCAAGTCCCGCCGATGGTATGCCAACAGTCACCTTGACCAGCCCGCAGACCGGGACGACCAACGAAGCGCCCGCGAGCGCGACCCTCACGGCCAACGCCACGGCGGACCCCGGCGGGCAGATCATCCAGACGGCATTTTACCAGGACGGGATCCTGGCCGCCCTGGACCAAAGCGCGCCGTTTACCGTCGTGCGGGATTCCCTGGCGGCCGGTGCCCATATTTTCAAGGTCCGCGCGACGGACGACCTTGGGGCCACGGTCGAGTCGGCTCCGATCACGGTGACGGTGACCCCCGACAGCGGCGGCGCATTGCCCGCCGGCTGGACCATGCAGGACGTGGGCACGGTGGCGATCCCAGGCACCGCCAGCTATTCGGGTTCCGACGGCAAGTTCACCATCGGCTCATCCTCCTATGCGGTGGGGGTGGGTGGGACGAACGATAACTTCAGCTTTGCCTGGAAAAGCTGGTATGGAAACTGCCAGGTCGTGGCGCGGGTGACCAGCAGGCAGGGATATGGAACGGCCGGCGTGATGATCCGCAACGGGCTGGCCACCAACGCCTGCACCGCGCTGATGGGTGTGCACTCTGCGCTCGCGGAGTACGATCAGCGGATCAATGCAGGAGATGCTCTCACAGCGGTTACTGGCGGATCGTGGGTGGCGCCTTACTGGGTGAAGGTGGTGCGCTATGGCAACTCGCTGACCGGATACCGCTCCGCCGATGGCACGAACTGGGTGTTCGTGGGAACCGGGGTCATGACCTTGCCGGGCACGATGAATGTCGGGCTGGCGCTCACCTCCGGGGGCGCATCAACATTATACACGGCGACCTTCGACAACGTCAGCATCGCCGCGCCGCCCGCCAACATCCTGCCCACGGTGAGCCTGAGCAGCCCGCAGACCGGCACCGCCAACACGGCGCCGGCCAGCGTGACGCTGAACGCGACAGCGGCGGACTCCGACGGCACCGTGCAGCGAGTGTCCTTCTACCAGGATGGAGCGCTGAAGGCCGCGGATGGAGCGGCGCCATACACCGTCACGCTCGCCAACGTGGGGGCGGGCACGCACGCATACGTGGCCCAGGTGACGGACGACAAGGGGGCGACCGTATCCTCCACGGCGATCCAGGTCATCGTCAGTCCCTAGCATCGCGAACCCTGAAGTTTCATTCAACTTTCAGGTGGACAGAAATTGCCAATCTGCGACAAATCACAAACAAGAAATGAACAAACCATCACTTCGCATCTGGCATGTTGGCAATTGGTGCGCTCACTGGGGCAACGAATTCCGCGAATCCGCGTTTCGCTCCTCGATCAAGGACTTCGAAGTTTTGAACTACGCGAAATACCTGGTCGGCGCCCTGGAGAAGATCCCTGGCGCCGAGGTGGATTCGATTCCTTCGTGGGATCTCTACCACATGTCGCCCGAGCAGTTTTCCGAGCGCCTGGATTGGGCGACCACGATCATCTTCGGAGATGTCGAAACGCAATCCCTTCACCTCAATCCGTCGTTCTTCAAAGACCAGTTCACCAGCAGCCGGTATGTCACGTTCCCCGACCGCTTCGACATCCTCAGGGATTGGATCGGGAATGGCGGACATTTTCACATGAACGGCGGATGGTTCAGCTTTTCGGGCCATCAAGGATACGGCGGATGGGGTCGCAGCCGCTGGCAGAAGGACACCAGCACGCGCGTGTTGCCGGTCGAATGCCTTGACGGCGACGATCTCATCGAGTCCACCGCATCCTTCGAGGTGCGGGCCGCCGATGCCGTTCACCCGGCGGTGCGCGGGATAGACTGGTCGTCGGTGCCCCCGATCTTGGGCTTCAACGAAACCCGCCCGTCGCCGGGAGGCAACGTCATCGTCGAAATCCGCAACGGGACCGGCTGGTACCCGTTGTTGGCCGAGCGCCTGATCGGGCGCGGCCGGAGCACCGTCTGGACCACCGGGGCCAGCCCCCATTGGGGCATCAACTTCATGAAATGGGAGCTTTACGACCGGTTCCTGGGACAGCTGTTCGCGCCGGTATCAGCGGGCAAGACGAGATAACCTGGTTGCGGGTTGTTGGAAGAGATCTGGGGCCTGCATATCCTGTCGCTCTTAACCCCAACCCGAAACAAACAAACACTGTCGATGATCAGGATTATTTCCGGACTGGCCGATGGCCAGGTCCTTCAACGCCTCGGCTCGCGCGGCGCCAATCTCGCGCTCACACTCTCCTCCAGCGAGAGCACCCCCTTGTTCGCCACCATCTCCGATTCCAAGGGCCGCGCCATGAAAGGCTGGAGCAAACGCCGTATCGGCGCGCTCACGGAAGGCAGGCAACAGACAATCATGCTCAAACGGATCCCCCCCGGGGGGCCTTACCGGCTGACGCTTGCGGCGGGAAAATCCGGAGTGTCCGTCAAACAGTTCTTTGTCGGCGACGTGTGGCTGCTCGCGGGCCAGAGCAATATGGAAGGCTGCGGCACCATGACGGGAGCCGCCAAAACGCATCCGTTGGTCCGTGCATTCTCTATGCGGCGGGAATGGCGTCTGGCGAAGGATCCGTTGCACATTTGCCCCGAGTCACCCGACGCCTGTCACAACCAGGGCAAACAGTTGACGCCGCCGGAGGCCGGGGATCGCCGCCGCCAGAATCCCAAAGGTGTCGGGCCCGGGATTTTCTTCGCGCGCGAAATGCTGGCAAAATCCGGCGTGCCCCAGGGCCTCATCTGTACCGCCCACGGAGGAACCAGCATGGCCCAGTGGGATCCCAAGCGCAAAACCCTGGGCGGCGAATCCCTTTACGCTTCGATGCTCATGTCCCTGCAAGCCACGGGCCAACCCGTCTCGGGCATCCTTTGGTACCAGGGCGAGAGCGATGCAAATGACGCGGCAGTGAATTTGTACACCGAAAGAATGAAGGAGCTTGTCGCAGCCACACGGCGCGATTTCAAGCAGCCCTCCCTCCCTTGGATCGTAGTGCAAATCGGCCGCTTTTTCGGCGACGCAACCAGTCCCCCGCGCGCTTGGAATTCCATCCAGGAACAGCAACGCCTCCTGCCCCGGTCCATCCGCAACCTGGATGTCGTCGCAGCGATCGATCTTGCCCTCGACGATCTCATCCATGTCGGTTCCGCCGCGTTTCCCACGCTGGCCGGACGCATGGCCGGTGTCGCGGATCGCCTCGTTTATAAGAACTCCCGCGCGCTTCCGGCCCCCCAGCCCGGTCGCATCCTCGCGGGCTCGGTGAATATCACTGTCCACTTCTCCGGCGTGCAAGGTGGCCTGCGGGCCGCGGGTGAACCGCACGGATTCGCGCTCATCGACGAATCCGGCAACGTCGTTCCAAATATCTTCAAGACGACGCTGGAGGGGGACAAAGCCGTCCTGCACCTGATCCAGCCGCCCCTGCCGGGAACACGGACTCCGCGGCTTTCCTACGGCCACGGCCTCACGCCCGTGTGCAACATCACCGACAAACGCGGCCAGGCCGTGCCTGTGTTCGGCCCGCTGCCGATCCGGTCCGAAATCGCATGGCTGCCATTTATCATCACGTGGAACGTCTCCCCGGTTGTCACATCACCCGCACATAAACTGGCGGAACTGGGAGAGCGGGATCTGGATTTTACAAACAGCGTGGCAAGAACCTATCCGGAGGCGGGCTTCGTCGACGAACACGAACGCTGGCAAAACCGATCCGGCCACTGCTATTTCTCTTCGAGTGGGAATCTGCCTGAAGCCATGGATCTCGACGTCCTGATGGGCTACGACGGCCCGTTCCGCCTCTGGGTCGATGGCAAGCCGTTCTTCACTGACTTGAGCGGCATCAACCCCAGCATCCCGGACGAAAGCGAAAAGCGGATCAAGCTCGCAAAGGGCCCGCACAGTTTCCGGGTCGCGATGGATCTCAACGACGGGCTGGCATGGGGATTCTTCCTGCGTTTCAAGCGCCGGGATGTCACTCGCGCGCAACTCGTCTCGGGAGATTTCGCGAAGCCCGTTTACAGTGTTTGACACCGCGGGCTTCACGCGGGACATCGCCCGCCAAAAACTTTTGCCACAATAGGCAAATCCTCAACATTTATGAACAAAGACCTGTTTTACATCTGGAATTGGCGCTCGTTCCCACGGGCGCTTTGGACCACGCCATCGCCTGGCGAAGAAGGGGCGCCGGCGCGGCGGATCATCCATGCGCGGGTTCTGCCGCTTGCCCAACCCGTGCGTTTGGCGCGCCTGGGGCTTCGCTCCGCGCCCGGTTATCTCAAGTGCGGCAGCAGCGAAAGTCACGAGAAGGATTGGGTGCGCGATTTTCGCCTGCTGGCCTGGCGTGAGGGGCGCTGGGAAGTGGCCTTGGAAAAACGCGGCCTGCCGCGGCCGGTGGATGAGGAAATGACTTGGTTTGATCTGGGGGGCATGGAAGTGGAATCAGCCCTGATCGAGATCCGGCGTTGCGGAATCGACGATTGGTGGACGCCGTGGTCGCTCGCGGCGAACGCCTTTGTATTGGAAGGGGAACAGCCTTCCCGCCCGGCAACGCGTTTTCAATGCCTGGAAGTTGCCGAATGCCGGTGTGCCGATCTGCCGCCGGGGGTGGCCGCGGAGGTGCTGGCCGATCGCGTGGTGTTTCGCAGCCGGTATCTGGAAGCTGGCTTCCGGCTGAGGCGGACAGAGCTGACGCAGTTGGCCTTCGACCCATCTGGAAAGGGACGGTTGAGCCCCGATTTGCTGCTGCATTTTCCCATGCAGGAGGGGATGTGGCAGGAGTTGCGCGAATCGTTCACGCAGGGACCGCGCCTTTGGCCGGTGGGGCAATCTCCTCTCCAAGGGTTTCTTGACAGCGCCATCGAGGGCACCTGCCGGGTCGCCGGCAGCACGGTCACTTACGAATACCGCGCGCCGTCGCTCGGTCAAAGTTGGAAAATCAGATGGGAAGTGTTCGAAGACCGGCTGCGCCTCTCGTGCGTGCGGGAGGGAGCCCGCGACATCCGGGCATGGAAAAGCGGGGCATGGCATTTCGCGTTTGATGCGCGGGTGACGCCGGTGACAGTCTTGGGTGCCAACCAGTGGCGAAAGGGGCAGGCTGGCTTGCAATCCCCGCCGGTTCTTCTGCACGCGCCGCGTTTTGGGACGCTTCGGGCCGAGGCAACAGGCGATTCGGTCTTGTGGCGGCAGGATGCAATTCGTAATTCGCCGAGACCCACGGTGACCGCGGAACTGAAGCTGGGCGAGGAAGCGATGCCTGAGGGCGATTATCTGTTGCGCGCGGGACGGCATGACGCCGGGGTGGAATTCCACTTCTGGGAACCGGAGATCCCGTTGGAACCGCGGACTCCGCCGGTCGTGCGCGCCGCGGTGGAGCGATGCGCCGTATCGGGTTTGACGTGGCGCGCCGACACGTTTACGCTCTCCAATAACGGCTGTTCAATGCATTGCCCGCTGTGCATGGACTGTTGGTCGGCATTGACTACGCGGATGCCTGCGTTGCTGCCGGGACTGCGCCCCAACGACTATTTGCGGGATTCACTGGAACGCTGGCTGGTCGGGGCGCCGGGCTATGCCAGCGGGCGGATCCTTGGCAAGGACGGCATCCATTACCTTGAGGATGAATATCTCAATACCGGCGCCGCCGCCTTGCTGGGGCTGGCCGATTACCTGCGTGCCTCCGGCGATGTAACCTGGCTCAAGGATATCGCGCCATTTCTGGCCGAAGAGCTGAAACGGATGCGTGGGAGGGATCTCGACGGCGACGGTTTGATCGAAAGCCCGCACCGGCTGGGGATCAGCGGCGACGACCAGATGCCTTCCCGCCACTGGAGCACGAACTGGTTTGATGTGATCGCCTTCGGCTGGAAGGACGCCTACGTGAACGCGGTCCTTTACGAGGCGCTCAAAAGGCTGGCCTTGGAATTGCCGCGCCTGGGGCAGGAGCCGCTGGCGGATGGGCTGGACGCCTGGGCGGGGAAGTTGCGGGAAAATTTCGCGCCAATATTCATGAATCCCGAGACGGGCTGGCTGGCCGGCTGGCGCTCCAAGGATGACAAACTCCACGATTACGCGTTTTTGTTTGTCAACGGCGCGGCTGTCAGGGCCGGATTGCTGGAGCCGGATGCCGCGCGGCAGATCATGGAAAAATTGTGGGGAGAAATCGGGCGGGTGAAGCTGGAGGTTTTCCGTTGGGGCCTCCCGGGCAATTTGTGGGGGATCCCGCCCGAGGATACCTCCGCCTCCTTCATGGATCAGACGATGGGAATGGGCCAGTATGAAAACGGCGGCCTGACCCACTCGCAGGCGCGGCACTTCGTGGGCGCTCTTTATGATGTGGGCATGACGGCGGAGGCCGACCGGCTTCTGGAGGCGATGTGCGATTCCCTGGCTGCGGGAGAGGCGTTCGACGGCGTCGCCTCGGGGGTGGACTGGCGGCAATGGGACGGCTCGCCGTGCGGTTACGAGGGGATGCTCAGCGACCAGTTTGGCGTCATCGCCCTTGCGCTCGAACGTTACCGTTTGGCCAACCCCGGGCCCGGTCAAACTTGATTTGTCCGATGCGGTCCATGAGCCTAAGTCCCGCAGCTTGACTCTCAAACCCCGACCTGCCAGCATCCGTCCATGGAAACATCCGCTTCCAGCTTCAAACTCCGGGCCAACGCCCCCGAGGGCCGAAAACGATTTCCCACCAGAATCAGATCAGAATCAGATCCCATCAGACAGATCAGATGAATTCATACGAACGAACGATGGCTGCGATAGCATGGGAAAAGGTAGACAGGGTGCCTGTTATACCTCTTATCATTCAACATGCAATGAAGATCAGCAAAACGCCGCACAGCATCTATTCGACCAATGCGGCCAGCATGGCATCGGCGCAGCTTTATTCCCATAAGAAATACGGTTGCGACGGGTTGCATATTACCACCGATAATCAGGTGCTTTGTGAGGCTTTTGGAGGCGTTGTGAATTTCCCATATGACGAGCCGCCTCAAATCAAAAGGCGCGCCCTGCTTGACAAGGATTTGAGCAAGCTGCCTAAAGTAACGGCGAAGTCCGGAAGAATGGGCGTGATATGCGAAGCCACAAAAATCGTCCGGCAAGAATTGCATAATGGCGCGTTTATAAAAACAAATATCGATTCGGGGCCGTTTTCCGCCGCCTGCTCTTTACGAGGTGAGGAAGAGCTTTTTACGGATCTCTACGATGATGAGTCCTTTGTGTTTGACCTGCTCGAGCTTTGCGGTTCTGCCATTATCGAATATGGGAAAGCCGCTGTTGAGGCTGGCGCGCATGCGCTCACATTGGGGGACTCTACGGCCGGCCTTATGCATCCCGGCTTTTATGAAAAATTTGCCCTGCCCTACGCGAAGCATGTAATATCCGAATTGAAGAAAACAGGGGCGCCGATTTTCTACCATGTTTGCGGCAATACCTCGCATGTCTCGCATCTGTTGGCGCAGACGGGCGCGGATGTGCTGGAAATAGATAGCATGGTGCCGTTTGAAAGCATGATGCAGCACATAAGAGGCAAGGTGGCACTCGAGGGAAATGTGAGCACAATTGTGGCTTTGTTGAATGGTTCTCCCGGGCAAGTGAGAAGCGAAGCCGTCGCTTGCATGAAGCCATTCGGATTAAATGGCGGGCTGGTATTAAGCTCCGGCTGTGAAGTCCCGCCTTTTACAAAGGAAGAAAATATTTTGGCCATGGTGGATGCCGCAAGAGAAGGGATGGGGCAGGACCCGGAATCCGGGCCGGTTGGAAAGCCATAAAGATGCGGGCGCAAAATCAGAGGGTCGGTTGCATCGTCTGACTTTTGAAAACTTTGGGGATACCGGGGATGTTCTCCGAGTGAAAAATCCCCTCCCGAGCCAACGGTTAGAACAGCGAGGCCCGTTTGCGGTACGCGAGCGGGGAGACGTTGACGCGCGACTTGAAGAGTTTTGAAAAATAATACGGATCGCCTATCCCCACCGCCTGCCCGACTTCCGCCACCCGCAAGCTGCCAGTCGCCAGAAGCATACGAGCGCGTTTGATCCGGGTGGCGGTGATGAATTCCATGGGCGTGGTGTCCAACGCCTGGCGGAATTGACGGTGCAGCCACGAGAGACTCCGCCCTGATATTTGCGCGGCCTTTGGAAGATAAATATCCTCGCTCAAATGATCTTCGATGAATTGCACCACCCGCTGCAAATCAATGGGCATCCGCCCGTGGCCGGCAGGCGGTTTGCAAAAAAACCCTTTCAATTCATCGACAAGCAATACCGCGAGGTTCCGGAGCTTTGATTCGCGGGGTTTGCCGTCATGACAAAGGCGCACGATATATTCGCAAAGCGCCTGGAGCGGGGGGTCGCCGGCAAATCGGGCGCGTTTGAGCCCCTGTAACCCCTGCCACCTGGCATCGCGGTGTGTGGCGAGCCGGTCCGGCTCATCCCCCGGTCGGTGGGACGCATCGCGGACGAGCCTCGTTCCCATCGGCTGATGGGGGATCACATGAATGCCGGCCAGAAGAAACGGGTTCCGGGGATCGGCCTCGTAGGCGATTTCATGCGCCCACGGGGTGAGGCACAGGTCATCGGTCTGGAACAAACATTCGCGGCCATTCACCCACACGCGTCCGGCACCGGACTTGCACCAGAGCACCATGCGGCTGTTCACGCGCGGCGAACCCGAACATTGCCGGCCGGCGAACTGAAACCGGTTGGCGCGAACAATAATGGGGCAGGTCTTGCGCATGACAGAATTTTACAAAAAATAATCCTCCCGGCCATTCCATTTTTGCCGGGCGGGGACTATCCTCACCATCTGAATAAAAATGGCAGATGTCATGAAAAACGCCGCCGTGGCAGAAACGTTCAAGTTCGAGGACCGGACGCCACTATTGGACAAACCCGCGGAATTGCATCGCGCGGCGCAAGAGGACGGTTTTCTGTTCTTCAAACGTTTTCTGCCATGCGAGGAGGTGCTCGCGCTTCGAACAGAACTGCTCGGCGTGGTCGGGCGCCACGGCTGGCGCCAGCCGGATCAGCCCCCTCTCGGCGGCCGGATCGATCTCGATGCGATCAACCGGGTGCCCGACGAGGAGATGCGCGCGGACATCGGGGTGAGCGTGGCTGCCTACGATGACGCACAGAAATTGGAACGGCTCCATCGCCTGCCTCATCACCCGAAGTTGCTGGGGTTTTACCGGAACTTCTTTGGCGGCGAAGTGCTGGTTCATCCGCGCCATATCGCCCGGATGGTGACCGGACACAGGGTCATGGCCCCCACGCCGCCGCACCAGGATTTTCCACTCATCCAGGGAACATCCAACACTTGGACCTGCTGGATTCCACTCGGCGACTGCCCGCGCGCAATGGGCGGGCTTAGCCTCCTCAAAGGTTCGCACCGGCAGGGCTACCAGCCCATTCAGCCATCCAAAGGCGCGGGCGGGATTGCGGTGCCGCTCTGCCCTTGGGAGACCGAATGGGCGGAGGGCGACTACGAGGCTGGTGACTTGATCACTTTCCCGAGTTACACAATCCATAAGGCGCTCCGATGCCAGGAGAAGGAATTTATCCGCCTCTCGCTCGACGTGCGCTATCAGCCCGCGGATGAGCCGGTCGAGCAAAAGTCGCTGATGCCGCACTGCGACCTGGCCTGGGAGGAAATCTATGCCGGATGGAAAAGCGGTGATCTGAAATACTATTGGCGCAGGCTCCCGCTCCAGTTTGTCCCGTGGAACGAGGGATATATGCAACCTTCCCGGCGCATTTGCTGACCGATAAACCAAAAATATGACCCAGCGCTTAACACCCCGCCAACGCGTCCAAGCATTTTTCCGGCGCCAGCCGGCCGACCGTGTCCCGGTAAATTATATTTGCAATTCCGGCATTGACCGGAGGCTCAAAGCGCACTTCGGCTTGTCCGGGACGGATAACGAAGGATTATTGCGCGCGCTGGGAGTGGACTTTCGCGGAGTGGGCCCAAACTATACCGGCCCGGCCCTGCACGCTCCCGCGGCGGGCGTGGACGTGGACCCCCTCTGGGGATTTCGGTCGCACTGGGTTGAAAATGAATCCGGCGGCTACCAGGAAATCTGCGAGTGGCCGCTCCAGGACGCCACCGCCTCCGAACTCGGAGCCTGGCCTCTTGCCTCGCCGGACGATTTTGATTATGCGGAGGTCGCCGCTCAGTGTGGGCGATGCAACGAGTTTGCCGTTTTCACCGGAAATGCGGGCACCTGCGACATCATCAACTTCAGCGGACGGCTGCGAACCATGGAGCAGGTGCTGGTGGACTTGATATCGGACGATGAGGGTTTTGGAAACTTCGTGGACCGGTACATCGACCTTCAAGTGGAGAGGATCCGCCGCACGCTGGCGGCGGCAAATGGCAGGATTGACTTTCTTTGGATCGGCGAAGACCTTGGCACACAGATCGGGCCAATGATCAGCCTGCCGTTGTTCCGGAGCGCGATTCGGCCGCGGATGCAAAAATTCGTGGACGTGGCGAAGGCGTTCCGGATTCCCGTCATGATCCACTCGTGCGGATCGAGCAGCTGGGCATTCGACGATTTCATCGAAATGGGAATCCAGGCGGTGGACACCTTGCAGCCGGAAGCCGCCGCGATGGCTCCCTCCTACCTGAAGGAACGCTTTGGCGGCCGGCTCTCATTTCACGGGATGATCTCAACGGCCGGACCGCTTGCCTATGGCAGCGCGGATGAAGTCGCGGCCAACGTGCGCGAGACGCTTGCCCTTATGATGCCCGGTGGCGGTTACGCCTTGGCGCCCACCCATCAGATTCAGGACAATTCGCCAACAGAGAACGTCCTTGCCATGTATCACGCCGCTGAAAAATATGGCGGCTATCTCTGACGGACGCCGCGGGCAGGATCCTCAGAGCCCGATCATCCCTGGACCAATGGCCAGGTCGGGCGAATGAACCGCGCCATCAAAGAGCCCAGGGTTCGCCCCATCATTAAAAAGGGAAAAAAATCGCTTG
>Ga0172380_10006933_pt1 | contig 12964 bp, 16 predicted proteins | sample Leawe162metaG_FD_119747 | JGI IMG/M metagenome (GOLD analysis project Ga0172380, IMG submission 119747) | Leachate microbial communities from a municipal landfill in Southern Ontario, Canada - Leachate well 162 metaG | ecosystem: Engineered > Solid waste > Landfill > Unclassified | place...
CTGGCGATCGGTCACGAGCAAGGCAATCTTGATGGACGTGCAGGCGACCTTGCAGACTTCGATGTACTCGATATTGCACGTTCTGCACCAGTATCGCCGTTTCACGATCCCCTCCATTACGCTGGTGCGCCGCGAGTCACCCTGATATTGCGGCCGAGACTTTCGATTCGCGTGGTTTCGTTGAAATCGACAATCAGGCTCGTGACGACTTTGAACGAGTCAATCACCTGCGCTTCGTCGCCGTAGACCTCGATCGGATTGGTGACGGTCTTCGCCGCCATGTCCTGGGCGAAATCGAGGATGCCGGTCCCGCTGACGATAGGGGCACCACCAAGTGTTCCTGTCGAATTGTAGATGCACCGGCCGCCACGCACCGACAAGGCGTCAACGCCGTCCGTCCCGTTGATTTCCACGGCGCCGCCCGTCTGTTCAAGAGACACGACAGCGTTCGAAGAAACTCCACCAATGACGAGCGATCCGCCTGACACGCGAATATCATCCACGTCGCAGGCTCGACCGAGAACGACTTCCGAATCCGTGTCTTGACTGGTTCTGTAGCCCACGTCGAGGTCTTCGATTGTCGATGTTTCGCCACCGTAGACGGCGGTTCCGAACGATCCCTTGTAGACCCGGACGACGTTCGTTGCGGCTGTCCCCTTCCACAGAACGGCCGGCATGTCGCCTTCAGCACGTCCAGAATTCATCAGGACGATGTCGGTTGCCGCATCGCCGGTATTCAGCTTGATCCGACCGCTGCCGCTTCCTTCCCCCTCTCCGATCCTGACGGTGACCGTCTGGGCATCGCCTGAAACACCAAGCGTCAAGTAGGTGTCTCGGTACTCGATGTAGTCGCCGTTGTCGGGCGGCAGACCGATGTTTCCGGTAAACGACTGCTTGATGATGATCTGGGCAGGAGTCGTGTTCGCGTTCGAGATCCCGTACAGGCAATCGTTGTCGGTGTTTTCGAAGATGATCGTGTCGCCATCTGCTGGCACAGCTCCACCGCTCCAATTCTCCGCGTTGTCGAAATGATACGGGCCTGTCGCCGCAGTCGTTGTCGACACCGCCACGTTTCCTGTTCCGTTCGAAGCGGCCGTGATGACGAACGGCTTTCCGTCGCTTGGCCCGGTGAGAACCAGGACGGACGTTCCGTTGGTTGCCGTGACTTCTTCCCACTCGGGAATGTCAGATGCAGTAATCGCCGTGACGAACTTGCCGATCACGTCTGCCGCCGTGTTCGCGGCTGCCGTAATGGCGATGTCCTTCCGGTTGATCGTCAACGTGAACACGTCACTGACCGCGACGTTCGTCGGAGTCGCCTGAACGACCTGCGGAACTGCTCGCGCGTCGCCACGCCAAACCACTGTATTGGCCATTATGTCACCTTCTGGTCGAAGTCCATCGCGTCGGATTGCCGAGTAATGGATATGCTGATTCGAATTCGTACCGCCAAGAGATCGGATATTCGGAGTAGTTGTAGTTGAAACGCTTCGGGCTTCCACGTTCCTCTTGGCCGGTCCCGATCTGAGCTGACGGCCAGACGGGAGAAGGGATGATCGGGTACGTGGAAATCCCAACGGCACTTCCCTGTTGCGTTGCCCGAAACACCGAGTTCTGCCTGAGTAACTGTTTCACCGGCAGTCCGCGAAGCGTCTGGATGTGTCCGTAGACCGGGCCGCCACCCGAGAAACTGAGCGATTCCGTGAACGACAGCAGATGTCCCGAACTGGTCCTGACGAGCCCCTCAACAGAAACGGTGTAGTTCCTGTACGTGATGCCCTCTGCCCCTTCGCCACTCGGAAACGACACCGGCTGAACGACCACCGTTCCCCCGATGCAGTCGTCGGAATAGAGTGCGTGACTCGTTGCCGTGTTCGAAGGTGTATAGAGGACGAGATCGTACCCGTGGACGCTATACGCCGAGACAAGGGCGTCCACCGAGGTCTTCATCGACGCCAAGTTCCCGGTGGCGTTAGTCACCAGCCCCTGAATGTCCCATCGTTCACGAATCGCCCACGGCTCTTTGGCCTCGTTGAATTCAGTCTGCTTGTTAATCGAGATCTGGCACTCGCCGGTCGCGTGAGCGTAGGATCCGTATTTCAGATACATTACATGGACCCCTGCCTACTGGATTCCTTGATCTGGCTCTCTTTCGCAATCTCGATCTTCGTTTTCTTCAGCTCGGCAGCCACCATCTGTTCAAGGATCCTGTCACGGATCTCCATCTCTCGACGGACCATCTCGCCCAGTGCGCGGGCGAGCGCGGCATCATCGCGTTCGATGGTGACCTTCAGTTGGCGCTGATCCCGGATCTGGATCTCCAGGGCTTTGGCTTCCTTCTGGAGCTTTCCGATCTCCGCTCTTTCTTCCTTGCCGAAATACTTTCCGAACCCGGCAGCGTCGGCACGAGAACGGTAGGTACTCGACGCGATCGCTTCCGTTCGACGGGTGCCGAGACCTTCCAGCCGCTTGGCCTCTTCGACCGAGAGAGTTCCGCCTTCGTCCGCTTTCTTCTGAATTCGGATCATCTCCCGCTGTTCGCCACGAGTCATTGCACCGAATCGCTCTTCCGCACTCTTCAGCCGGTTCTGCTCTTCCTTGATGCCTTCCTTGCGAGCATCAAGTTCCTCCTGGGACTTCTTCAGTGCCTTGTCGGCGGCGTCGATTCGGACCTTGGCCATCTCCTGTTCGGCCCGGAGTCGCTCCTTGGCTGACTCTGCAAGCCTGTCAGAAGCCTTTACGGCGTCCTCTTGAGCCTTCGCTAATTCGGCACGGGCTTCCCCGGCGGTCACCATGTTGCCGCTGTTTGCTGCTTCTGAGACCTTGCGACCGGCTTCGTCCATCCGGCTCTGCGTGTTCCACACATCGCCAAGTGCTCGTTGCTGTTCGCCCCTGGCAATGAAGAGGTCACGACCCGATCCTGTCATTCCCCGCATATCAGCCGCCCGCTCGATGTCGCGGGTAGTCCTTCCTCTCCCGATCTCACCACGCTTCGCTCTGGCTTCGGCATCCGCCTCAACCATCTTCACGCGAGTCTCGATCATGCCCAGTGCGTTCGACCGTCGCTGTTCTGCCTTGGCTAGATCCTCGGTCGACTTCTTCGCATCAGCCGCAGCTTTCCGCCACCCCATCAGAGCGCCGATGAACGATTCAGCATTTTTGCTGGTATCGCCGAATGCGCGGCGAGTGCCCTGGATCACCTCCGTCAGGACAACAGCCACACCAACGAGCTTTCCGAGTCCGAGAGCAGCGCCTGCGATCCACCTTCCAGCGCCAAGAGCGGCCCGACCAACCATGCCAGCGACCGCGCGACCTCCCACCCCTGTGATCGTTCCGGTCGATCTCCTGCCTCCACCAACAGCCCCCTCGACCGCCCCGGCAGCAGCAGCGGCGGTCGAAGCAGCCGCCTTCTGACCGATAGCAACAGCTTCCCCCTTAGCAGCCACGGCATTTGCCTTGCGAAGTGCAATTTCTGCCGTCTGCTGTGCCAGTGCGATCGTCTGCAATCCCTGCCACATTCGTTGAGCACGGACGATCACCTTCACGCCGCCGACTACCAGATCAAATGCCGCTTGGACCTTGATCAGGCCCCGTAGCATCTTCTCGGTGTTCTCTTCGCCGGCCAATCCAAGCATCACGAATCCGCGAGACAACCGCATGACCGCTTCTGCGGACGATTCGAACGCTTCCGTGACACGCAACCCACCGGCAATTCGCAGCCGTTCGGCTCTATGGGCACTACCCTCGGCCTCCCTTTGAGCGCTCGCTAAACGAGTCCTCTCTTCCTTCGCTTTTTTATCCTCCCGGCTCTTCCATGCCTGGTATGTCTTATCTTCAATCGCAGCTAGCGCATTCTGGGTTTTACGGTACTCGTTCAACTCGTTCTGTCGACGTGTTGCGGCAGCGAGCTTCTCATCTCGAATCTGTTTTTTCAGCCGATCTGAATCATTAGATCTGGGACCACTCTTAGTGCCGCCTCTCCCTTGCGCTTCCTCAACCTGCTTGCCGAAATCCTTCAACGCCTTGGCGCTGCGGGGATCCGCCTCGGCTACCAGCCTGAAGACGATTTCGTGATCAGCTTGTCCATCAGCCATTGCGTTCTACCTGTACATGCCAGATCGTGTCTTCCAATTCCGGCCAGCCGAACACCGGCACAACGGCCGCCAGGACGGTCGGATAGTTCCCGTCGTGCCCGCAGAGAATCCCGCCTGTCTTCACCTTTGGAAGCCACGCGGCAATATCAGAGGAAACGGAGTCGGTGTCGTGATCTCCATCGAGGAACACAACGTCACACGTTTCGTCGAGGAACATGGCGGCAGCATCGACCGAGGCCATTTCGAGGAATTGAACGTGAACATCGTCGGCGTTGAAACGGAGATACTCCACCACTTCTAACAGCGACCGTTTCGCTATTTGGGTGTGCTCGTCCGTCATGCCCGGACAACCGGAGAATCGATCCACAGCGACCAACTGCGAACCACGCGCAAGGGACAGCCCCACGGACACCAACGACCGACCGGCCCACGATCCCACCTCCACCCAAATGGCACCCGGCTTCAGACTCGCTGCGGTGCGGTGCAACCACTCCAACTCCACGGCATTCATCCACCCGCTGATCTTTTCCGCTTCGGCAACCGGGTTCATTTTTTCACCATCATCGGAATCAGTTGGTTGGCCATGTCGTTCGCCTGTCTCTGCCGTTCGTACTCGCGATACAACCGTTCGAGAATCACAAAAAGTCTGGCAACCAGAGGGTCTCGCTTCTCGCGTTTAGTCAGGTAGTGAAAGCCGGTTGCCATCGCTCGCTGATACAACACGAGCGTCTGATAGCTCCGATCAGACAGCTCATGTTCGCTTTCCTTCTCGGGCGATTCCTTCGGGCACTGATGACACGGGGTCGGAACATTCGCAGGCCGAATCATCGGCATCTTTTCCCGAGTCGGTCCCGAGTTGTAGGTTTTCAATTCTCCTGTAATCGGGTCGTAGAAGAACTTCTTGCACTCGGCACAAGTGAAGGATGCGACGCCTGGATGAAATAGCAGGAGTCTCATCCCTCGATCAAGTTTTTTGTCTCGGTCTCCAGGTCTTTCGTAACGGTCGCGAACAACGCATCCCATGCTGCCCAGAGCAGTCCGGACGGGAGCCGCTTTATGTTGTCGACAGTTATTGGAACTGTGGCCTTGGTCTCATCGTCCCACTCGCTCCAGGCGTGGATGTGTTTGGCAAGTGCATCGCACACGGCAAGGCAGTATGCCACTCTTCCTTGCTCTCTCGTGTCGAATACCTTCTCCGAGTCCTCTGCAAGAATCGGGCGGTATTCAAGCTCCAACTCTCCGTACTCGCCCTCCTTTGCTGGAATGGTGACAGGGTAGTAATGCCCATCTCGGATCCTGTTACTCGTCTTTCGCATGTCTCCCTCCAAGTGAACTTATCAGGTAGCATCGTTGGTGATGACCAACTCGGCGGCGGCAGCAGTTGCATACGCCGTCAGGGCCAGTCGTTTGTCGAGTGCCTGGTCACGTCCGCCGATCGGCTGCCGGGCGCGAGGCATCTTCAGATTCGCAAAGGTGAACGTGATCGAATAGTTTCCGTTCGTGAACGCCACCGACCCGGTCACACCTGCACGGGCGATGTCGTAAAAGGCAACGTCCGTCGAGTTGAACGGATTGTCGCAGCCGAGCGTGACGGTTCGTCCGCCCTCGGGGATCTCGGATCGCGTCTGCGTGTTGTAGAAGCGGTCCCGGAGCACGTTGTTGGCGATCACGATTTCCAGGTTGTCTACGGCAATCGTGTTCGACCCGAGCGTGATCACGGCTTGGTGAAGCACGTACGGCTGAAGCACCGACAAACTGGCGGCGATGTTAGGGAACGCCTGCGTCGCTTCGGTCTTGCCGACGATGTCCAACGCCAGTTGAAGATTTTGCGTCGAGCTGGCGGTGAACGTCGCACGATCCACCTTGCAGCCGGAATACAGATTCTGTTCGGCCGACCGCTCCACGTTGCAAACGAATTCGGGAACGACGGACGCGGCCACGCCGTTCGCCCCGAGGATCCTCGGTAGCCAGGCTGTCAGGTCGTTCGGGCGGGGCTCGATGACCACCGATCCCTCGACCGACTCCGTTCCATCCACCACGCTCGTTTCATATTGGGACCGGCTGCCTCGCATTCCGGTCGCCTCACGGTGCGAACCATCGGCACCGAGATCGCACGAGAGAAACTCGTATTCCTCGGTCGACGTGTTTCCGGATCCGGCTCCAAACCGTGTTGCATGTCCAACTACGACGGTCATGATAGACTCCTCATGCGGTTTCGCGGGCGATGCAACGTGCCACAAACGCGGAAACGTCGTACTGTTTCCGAAACGCCTGCGGCAGGATCAGTCCCGATGGTTCGATTATTAGGTTGATGACTCCAGACACGGCAGCCAGCTTGTTCGCGACGATCGCATCCTCGATCTGTTCTCGCCAGTACAGAAACGCGTCGTGGCTCGACGTCAGGCTGTAATTGCTCGCCTGCACGATGCAGACGTGGCATCCGTAGCCGACTTCGATCTGTTGATTGTTCACCCGTCGCATGGCGTCGCTGATCGGGGAAATCACCACTGCCGGCAGTTCCGCACCACGCACCCACGGCAGCTTCCGAACGATAACGTGATCGTCGTCGATCCCAGACACGTTCGTGTTCCGGATAACCGTCTGAATGCCCGTGAGGCAGTTGTAAAACACCGACATGAATCATTCCCTAAAAAGCTCCGACTTCGCACTTTTGGCGAAAACCCGCTTGGCTTCCTGAATCGTTTCGTCCGTGGCGTACAGCCACTCCCGCTGTGGAACCGTGAAGGCTCCAAAATCGTGTCCGAAATTATGTACGGCCGCTCCTGGGATCCCGCCAAGTTTGACCGACTTGTCGACGCCGACTTCGACCGCACGGCCCTGGACTACCCGGCGAATGGAGCCCGGTCCCGTGCCTGTAGCGGCTCCCTGGAGGGCGCCTGTCTCGATCAGCATCGGGTGAGGCATATCAGTCTCGCCGACTCTGTCTGGCCACTGGCCGCCCAAGGAATCGGCTTGGCGGGAGATATTCCGGGCAAGCCCCTCCTGAATCACGATGCCGACAGCGCCGAGCGACTCTTCCAACGCACCGCCTTGGAATCGTGCGGAGATTCTGGCCATCGCGTCTGGCATGTCTTCGGCATAGGTTCTCATGTGGTCGTCACTTGCTTTCGGCATTGGCAGTTGTAGGCAACCGCCGTGGATCCGACCGATTCAACAACGACAGACAGAACGGTGTACGCGACGCTTCCGCTGTCGGTCACCACATCCCCAGGAATCGGCGCACTCACGGTTCCTGCGTCCAGACGGAATAGCACGTCGTAGGAATCGAGTCCGACTTCCCCGCCGCTGATCTCGGGCTGTTTCGGCGAGACCCGGAATCCGTAGACGGAGGCGTCCGTGGCGCTGCCCGAGAGAGAGAGCACCTCGACTCCGTCCGTCCACTGATACCAGTTTTGATGCGACGTGCCGTCCATCATTCGTACTCCGAAACCACTTCCCAGACGCCGCCATCGTCTCCGTTGGCGCTGATCACCTCATCGATGGCCGCAATCTCTTCCCTGAGACTGGCAAGCTCCTTCAGGAGTCCATCCTTGTACGCCTGGTGTTTGACGCCATCCACCGCGTCGGGCTTGCCGCCGGCCTTTGTGACGGCCAGGGCGGCAAGCTCCGCAGCAACGGCGGCGTAACGCGTTTCCAGGGAAGCCTTGGCGGCAGTCAATTCGGCGACAGTCATTTCAGCCCGTCACTTTCTCCAGGGCGGCGTAGATCGTGGCAGCGTCGGCCGCCTCGATTCCCTTGATCTGTGTCAGTTCTGGGTGCTCCATCACTTGTTCAATCGTCGTGATCCCAGCCGTAATCAGCCGGGCCTTGATCTCGACCGGGAGCAGTTCATCCAGACCGCTCTCGATCCGCATTCCATCCAGTTCCTGCTCAACCACGGGTTCCTCGACAACAACATGTTCGTCCACAAGTCCAGCCGGAATGGAGTTGTTGTCGCACGGCGGAACTGAGTCCGGAAACACGCACCTGACCTCGTAGGGATGATTCGTCTGAATCTTCCCTGCTTTCTTCCGAAACTGCTCGACCACATCGGCGGCAATATCCGGCGCGATCCCACGGTGTGTGATCTCGTAACCTTTGCCCAACGGAATCAGAGTCTCGTTCGGGATGACGATGAATGTCGGGCCTGCATAGCCCGGATGGCTGACCTTGTACTTCGCGACCATATTTCCCTCCAATGAATCTCCCTCCGTGTTTCAAGGGACCGCCCACGCTGGAGGGAGGACGAGACGTGGGCGGTCCTGGGCACCAAGCGACAGCGGATCAGGCTGTGTTCCTCTGGACGTAGCGAGGATCCATGACGGCAGCGACGCCGCGTTCGCTGGCCTTCCAGCCGGCGACGATGTCGCGATTCCACTCTTCGTAGGAATTCGCCGGGGCGGGCACGACGGTGATCGGCCAGTTCTCCATGTAGGCGAACGCCTTTTGGAAATCGCCGAAGTGCCAGGTCGTGCTCGTGACCGAACCGGCGGTGTACCGGGCGTTGATGATCGGGGACGCAACGATGTTGTAGCTCCCAGGAACCACGACGTTGCCCGGAATGTACATCTGGACCTGGGCCGTCCCGGAATTCGCATTCGGATCCGTGCGGATCTGGGTCGCGTTCATGATGTACCGAGCGGTCGCCGCCAAACTGGTCTGGCAGACGATCGTCGTCGGAACGACCATGATCGGCTCGCTGGTGTCGGGAGCGGTGATCGCGGCGAACAACTCCAGGGCATCATCGATGTCCGTGTAGTTTTCCAGCCCGTTGGACGTGTTGATGTTCACCCACGGAGTCGTGGCCTGGTACGTGTCGTAGGCCGTACCTTTCCACTTGTAGGTGTTCGTCACACCGAGGGCCATGTCGATGATTCGCTTGGCCTTGTTGATGCCAAGCCAGTTCCCGACCTTGTTGGCGCGGTCGATGATCATGGAAGTCCTGTCGAAGAACAGAGCTTCCTTGGTGATCTCGATCTTCAGACCCTTCTTGGTCGTTTCGGGCGTTTCGACGTAGTCCTCGCCGATCCCTACGCTCGGGTAGGCTTCGCCTTCACGAATCGATTCCGCGTGATCACCGATTGCGGTCACACCGGGAATCTTCTCCCCGTTCAGTTGGGTCGGGATGGTCCTGTATAGACCATCGATGGGAGCCACGTACAGTTGGTACTCCTGCATCATCGTCGAGTAGACGATTTGCCCGGAGATGTTCCGGAACGCGCCGGAATCGACGGCTTCCATGATGCTTGTGCCATCGTTTCCGACAGGGTTTGGGTCGCAAGCCTCGATGAACTCGTTGCCCATCGGGTTGCCCTGATGGTCGGTCACAAGTGCCCTTGCCAATCCTTTGAATGAGATCTGTTCAGGCTTGATCTCGCGGGTTGTGATCGCTTCGCGGAATTCGTCGACCAGTTGCCGGCGTCCTTCCGCACTGAGGCCGGCGTAGTCGGCCCTGAGTTTCTTCCAGTTCAAAAACATGTGGTTGTCTCCTTGAAACGCCTATTCGGCGAGAAAGTGTGTGTAATCGTCAGACGGAGCGGTTGTCGGCGAAGCCCAGGAAGTCGACGTTGAGCGTCTCCGCGTTGGCGCTTCCGTTCTTGATTCCGACGACAAGCTGCATATCGGTCGCCGATGCGTAGGCGAAGTCGTAGGTCGCCACGTTCTTCTGGTCGACCCAGAATTCCGCAAAGCCCCTGGTGGACGAGTAACAATTGCACTTGATCTTCAATTGCTGGTAACTCGATCCGCCTGCGGTAACGTCCGTGAGAGTGTCCGAGTCCGGAACTTCCGTGCCGTTGCTCTGGACGCCGGCGTACCACTTGGTCCCACCGTCGATCTTCCACAACGCGACGTAGTCGCCGGTAACGATCGGGCCGGCCCCGCTGTCCACCAGGCAGTTCTCGCCGACCGCGTTGACGAATCCGAAGATCACGTTCGCGTCGTCCGTGTTGGCCTCGCTGAATTGCAGCTTCACTTCGGCCACGAAGCTTTCACCCGAGGCGAACTTCACGGTCTCCGTTGCGGCGCACATGTAGATTTCGTCGTTGTCGACGGCACCGGGGCTGAGAGCCACGATACCCTTGACACCGTCCGAGATCGTCGCGGTTCCGGCATTCGGAGCGATCAGCTTGAGGCCGGGAGCCGGGTAATTCACGGCGTCGGCCAGAATCAGCGACGTGTGGCAGACGGCAGAGTTGAGGTCGGCGTTGGTCCCGTTGGTGATTGCCAACGTGACGGCGGACCCGGCGGCAGCAGCCGGAAGCGCGATGGTCGAGAGCGCTACCGGAGTGTTCGCAACGAGCTGCGCGGAACTGGTCTTGCTGATCGCGGTCGAAGCCGCAACCGCAATAACCCACGCGGACGTGTTGTTGGCGTCGATTCCGGCCGAGTTCGCGGAAACGGACATATATCCGCCGAGAATGATGGACGCGCGGGGAATCACGCCGACGAGTGTCGCAGCGACATCGTCGTTCGCATTCGCCCCGGCAGTGACCGTTTCGAGCGGGAAGCTCGTGGCGATCGGCTGGTCAACAAAGTCCCACCAGCGTTTGTAGTTGTGCGGATCGGGAAATCCGTCGATTCGAGTTTCTTTCATACCAAGAGTCTCTCTATAGCAAGAGGTTTTGTTTTGTGGAACTCAATGGCTTCGGTGTCGGTATCGCAATCACCCCATCCGTAATGCGCTGGGTATCCCGTATTGCCCTGGTGGAAGGTAACGGCCTTGGTCGTCGCCATGACCTTCGCTCCTACCTCGTGGCAATACCTGGAGAACAGCCAATCTTCTGGGGCGAACTCGACAACGGGCTTTCGTTCCGTTTCGTCGAACGAAATGCGGTGGTGTTGTTGGAAGCAGAACCGATAGGTTCCTGCGTCCGTCATCTCACGCCACCATGGTTTCCGGACATCTGCGATCCAGCAGCCCGTGTTGATCAGAAAGACCTCGCGGCCTTCCTTGAATTTGTCGGGGAGATCGTCGTACCCGAACGTGGGCGGAAGTTGAGTCACTTCTTTCGTCGTCAAACGGCGGTAGTCGTACTCGTCGTCGACGCACGCCACCCCGGTGGTTGTCAGTCCCTTGCCGTCCTTGATGGCATTGACTGCCGACACGACATCCGCGTTCGTCGCCACCATCTCGTCGTAAAGAACGTCGATCCACCACTCGGCTGCCGGAACCACGTCGTCGTGAAGCATTCCGAAATGCGTCACGCCTGGGAAGTTCAGCCCAGCCGACCAAAGGATGTTGAAGTTGTGACACAGCGACGAACTGGTGTTCGCCACCAGGACGACTCGCCCCCGGTGCTTCTGTGTGATCTTCAGGTAGAACGCTTCAGCCGCTTTCTGATTCGGATGAGCGCTGCCCGAAGGCATTCCCACAAAAAATACCGGCCTGAACTCTTTCACGGTCTGCTCGCTCATTTCTCCCTCCAGAGATGTTGCGTCAGGACAAATAGGTACTGGCGAATTTCGGTGCCTTCTTTTCGGTCTTTGACTCGCGGAAGTATCCGCCGCTTCGTGGACGCGACGCGGGCTCTTCCTTCTTGACCTTCCAGGTCTCGATCAGCGCTGCCTGATTCTCGGCAGTCGCGCCAGCCAGCGATTCGATCATCGCTTCCCGATGCTTTGCGTCCTTCGGGACGATCCCGGCGTCTTCCAGCAAGTCGCGGGCCTTGTCGCGGGCCTTCAGACGTTCGATCTCGGGATCCTTGCTCTCGGCGGCAGCTTTGGAAGCGGCTTCTTCTTCGGGCTTCTTCTCTTCCTCGCCGGCCTCTTCCTTGGTCTCTTCCTCCGGTGCCTTTTCTTCACCGGCGGCAGTGACCTTCTCATAAGCCTTGATCACCTCGCCGATCTTCTTCATGGACGCCTTGGCATCCAGCGCGTCGTTGTCGAAGACTGCGACCACCGCAGCCCGAAACGCCGCCTTCATGGCGTCTTCGCCGCCGGCTTCCACCGGGGCTTCGGCCATCTCGGGATCGGCCTCGATCAGTTCCGACAGCCACTTGGTGGCCTTGTCCTTCTGATCGAGAGCTTTGACGCTCTCTTTCAGCTTCATGACGGTCTCCTTCGACTCAAAGAGTCCTTTGGTCGTCGCTGGAGCCGTCACGATGTCCACGCTGCGGACTCGTTTAATCTCCTCGACGATATTGACATTGCCGGTGCGACGCTCGCGACCGGCGGCGTTATGTGAAAGCCCCAGGATTCGCGGATTCCGCTCTGCGGCTTCGAACAGTGGATTGGCCATCGGGTGGGACTTCAGGACGTTCAGGTTCCCATACATCCCGTCCGCCTTGACGTGGACTTGCTCCAGCCACCCGACTCGATCCTCGACCCGGCGCTCGGTGTCGGGCTGAGTCCGAACAGGATGATTCACGTTGACGCCCACGCCCTCGTAGAGCCCGGTCGCCTTACGCATGGTCGAATCCGGGTAGGAACGCCCGTTGGCGGACGTGGACCCGAGAATCTTGACGTTGCGAATCACGCCGGCTTCCCGGTCGACCGAGAGTTCCGATTGCGTGATCTCGATGAAGTCTTCGCTTTCGATAAGCACGTTCATCACACGGCCCCTTGGTAATCGAGGAAACAGCGGCAATTCGGATGCGCGGGTGGGCCTGCGGGGGAAACAGACCCGTAGACCTCAACGCCTGTCCCGTGAAGCGGGTAGCAGACAGGACACACCAGGGCGTCTTGCTCGGTGTGCCAGATCGGGCGGAATGTTGTGCCCGTGAGCGCGGCGATCAGGATGATTGCGGCAGCTTCGCCGGCGGTGATGGCTCGGGTAACCTCGGTGGCTGCGATCTTCTCGGCACGTTCCCTGGTCAGTTCTTCAGGCAACGCTCCGGATAGCCCGACGCCAACGAAGCCGGCCCACTGGC
>Ga0172380_10006935_pt1 | contig 12963 bp, 16 predicted proteins | sample Leawe162metaG_FD_119747 | JGI IMG/M metagenome (GOLD analysis project Ga0172380, IMG submission 119747) | Leachate microbial communities from a municipal landfill in Southern Ontario, Canada - Leachate well 162 metaG | ecosystem: Engineered > Solid waste > Landfill > Unclassified | place...
AAAACTTCTAAGTTCAGCTTTTCAAACTATAGATAAAGCAGCAAAGAAGGGAGTTATTAAAAAAAATAATGCTGCCAATAAAAAATCTCGTTTATCTAAATTAGTTAAATAAACAAAAAAAAACACGCATAATGCGTGTTTTTTTTTGTTATAATATATTTATGTCTCATTTATTAGAATTTTATGGAACTGAATGTCCTCATTGTGAGAAGATGCATGAATTAATTGTCAGGCTTGAAAAAGAAGAGGGAATAAAAGTTGAAGCTCTTGAAGTTTGGCATAATAAAGAAAATGAAAAACGTCTTTTAGAATTAGATAAAGATTTTTGTGGTGGTGTGCCGTTTTTTTATAATACAAAAACTAAAAAGTGGATTTGTGGAGAAGGAAGTTATGAAGAATTTAAAAATTGGGCAAAAGATAAATAAAAAACACTTTTTAAAAAAGTGTTTTTTATTTTAGATTTATTTCTTTTAAAAAAATATTTAATTCTTCTCCTTTTATTTCTTTACTTGCGTTTGGTCTTAAATTATCAAGAGTTATGTTCATTATTCTAGTACGTTTAAGATCAGCTATTTCTTGAAATAATGCTGAACACATTCTCCTAATTTGGTGTTTTTTTCCTTCAGTAAGTATCACCTTAAAAGTATTTTCATTTATAATAGTTACTTTGCATTTTTTTGTTTTATAACCTTCAATATTTACTCCAGCTTCCATTTTTTGTTTAAAATTAGAGCGAAGTTTTTCCTTTGTTTTTACTATATATTCTTTTTCGTGTACATATTTGGGATTTAAAAGTAAATCGGTAATTCGTCCATCGTTTGTGAGAATTATAAGTCCATGAGAATTTTTATCTAATCGTCCAACAGGGAATACCTCTTTTATCAAAATATTTGGAGTTTCAAGTCCAATTGGCTTATTATATGCAATATAAACATAATTTTTAATATTATTTTTACCTCGTACTTCTACTTTATCATTTTCATTTACCCTGCTTCCTAAAATCGCTCTTTTCCCATTGATAAATACATTGCCTTGAGAAACAAGAGTGTCTGCACCATTTCTAGTAGAAATTTTTTGATGTGCCAAGTATTTGTTTATTCGCACACCGACTTTTTCTTCTTTTCTTTTGTTTTGATTTTTATTTGTCATAAAAATTCATTTTTTAAAAGTTGGTGTAGAAGTTTATTGGTATATGGGATTCATTCATTTTTTTAATATAACATAGATATAATTTATTTGCTTGAAAACAAAAAACACTTTAAGTATCTTCTTTAAGTGTTTTTTGTTTTATTAATTTTATTTTGAACTTATTATTGGTTTTTTATACCATTTTCTGGTCTTATTGAAATACTTTTTGCTATGACACTACCATCGGTATTTGTAGTACCTTGTATACTTACTTCTTTTCCAATAATTAAATCATCTATTGTTCCATCTGTCATTTTTGATACTGGTGTTTTTTCTGTATAAAAAATTATTTTTGAACCTGTCCCAGACGTAGAAGAATCTCCTTGATTGGTAGTAGATTTTAATTCTACAGTAATACTTGTTGCATCTTTTGCAATAATTTGACCAGAAATATTTCCTCCGCCAATTTGTATACCTTTTCCTTGTCCTAGTTTATTTTGTCCAAATTGACTAGGATCTCCTGGAAAATTTGCTGGTTTTTTTGATCCAGAGTATGCAGTTCCAGCATAAAAGCAAATAGTTGCTAAAATTACAGAACCTACTATTAAAATTATATTTTTTTTATTTTTCATTTTTTATTAATTTAATTAATAATTACGACCTTTATTTATTCATACCTAAGTGCTTCTATGGGATTTAAAGATGAAGCATGTTTAGCTGGATAATAACCAAAAACAATTCCAATTAAAGCAGAAACACTAAAGGCTAAAAGCACTGAATAGAGCGATACTGATGCTTGTACAATGTTAAAATAACTTACCATAAAAGATATTAGCCATCCTAAGATAATTCCTAAAAATCCACCAATAAAAGTAAGTACAACTGATTCAGTTAAAAATTGAAAACTAATATCTCTTTTTTTTGCTCCAATTGCTTTACGTAAGCCAATTTCACGTGTTCTTTCGGTAACAGTAGTTAGCATCATATTCATGATACCAATACCACCTACAATTAGAGAAATACCAGCAATGGCTGCAAGTAGGGTAGTAAAAGTGCTTGTTACTGAAGATGCTGTTGCAATTATATCAGCTTGATTCATTGTGCTAAAATCAGCGCTGTATTCGTCTTTGTTATGTCTATTAAGCAATAAGGTTGTAATATCTGTTTGTACCTGAGAAGACACCTCTGAACTTGTTGCTGAAACATCTATCTCGCTTAAATATTTATTACCAGAAAGGTATCTTTGAGCAGTTGTGTATGGAATGTAAATTGTATCATCGCTATTAGAAAACCCAGAACCTCCTTTTGATGTAGTAATTCCAATTACTTTATATTCAGATCCTGAAATACGAATTTTTTTTCCAACAACATTTTCCGCATCTGTTCCAAATAAATCATCTCGAGTAGTTGGTCCTAGTACAGCGACCTTTGCGCCGTTTGATACATTTTGGCTTGATATAAAATTACCTTCTTCAACTAAAACATTTCGAACAGTTGCATAAGAAGGTTCTGTGCCAATAATGCTTGTATTGGTATTTGTGCCAGTTGCTACTACTTGTTTTCGAGTAGTGACCTCTCTTACTACTCCTTCTACATTTTCAACTTGAGATTCAATTGCATCTGCATCTTCGATTGTTAAAGTTTGTGCATTACCTCGAGCTCCACTAGGTCCTCCAAAACTTTTTTGTGCACCCGGTGTTATCATTATCAGGTTTGCCCCAATTGATTGAATACTGGAAGATACAGAATTTTGAGCTCCTTGTCCAATGGCGGTCATGGCAATTACAGAACCAATACCAATAATTATACCAAGCATCGTTAATCCAGTACGGACTTTGTTTCCAGACAATGCGGAATATGTTTCGTGTAAAATATCGTATAATTTCATTTTATTTTTTTATCTTCAACTAATAATCCATCTCGTATAAAAAGAACTCTATCTGCGTGTTTTGCTATATCTGGTTCGTGTGTAATAAGAATAATAGTTCGACCTAATTCTTTATTTAGTTTTCTGAAGGTTTCTAGTACCACTTCTCCTGTTTTGGTATCCAAATTTCCAGTTGGTTCATCGGCAAGTATTAATGTTGGATTATTTACTAATGCACGAGCGATTGCGACTCTTTGAATTTGACCTCCAGAAAGCTGGTTGGAAAGATGAATAAAATGTTTTTCATCAAGACCAGCAGAAATTAAAGCTTTTTTTGCTCTTTCTTCTCTTTCTTTTCTATTGATTCCTTTATAAACTAATGGAAGCATCACATTTCGCAGTACAGTAGTTCTTGGTAATAAATTAAAAGATTGAAAAACAAAACCAATTTTATCTTTTCTTATATCTGCTAATTGGTCATCTGAAAGAGTTGAAACATCTTTACCATCTAAAAAGTATGTTCCACTTGTCGGATTATCAAGTGCTCCCAAAATATGCATTAAGGTTGACTTACCAGAACCTGATGGACCCATAATTGCTACAAATTCTCCGTCAGCGATTGAAAAAGAAACACTATTTAATGCATTAAATTCTACATCTCCTGTTTTATATGTTTTTACTATGTTTTTTATTTCTATCATAGGGAATAAGCTAATTTAATTAGGTGGACCTCCTCCCATAGCACCACTGCCAAGTATACTCTGGGTGCTTTTAGTGGAAGATGTTGTCGCTGTTCCTTTAATTGTTTTTGTAACAACGATATCACCTTCATTTAATCCTGAAATAATTTCGGTCATTGTATCATCTGAAATTCCAATAGTGATATTTTTTTTATTTGGAAGAGTTGCAGAGATTGACCCTTGTACTCCTTCGTCTGGAGTAGTCAAAGCTGTGTCAAAAGTTTCTACATAACTTGTTTCATTTTGAGATTTTATCGCACTACTAGATATTGTTAATACATCTTGTTTCATTTCTGTAATTATTGTTGCGTTAACACTCATTCCTGGCTTTATTCTACTGTCATTCATATCAAAGTTTATTTTTATCGTGTAATTTACAACTCCAGAAGACACAGTTCCAACGGAATCAATCTCTATTACTTGCCCAGATATTGTTAAATCAGAGACCGCATCAAAAGTGAGAGAGGCTTTCTGTCCAATTTGTATTTTAGCTGCGTCAACTTCGTTGAGTGAAATTTCAGCAATTTGTTTTTCAGTAATTAAAGTTGCTATTGTTGTACTTGAGCTTACGGAATCACCCTTTTTAATATCTATTGTCGCTATGGTTCCACCAAATGATGCTCGAACATAATAATCATCTAATTTATCTTTTGCATCCTGTAAAGCATTTTCTTTTTGTTTTACTGAAAGTTCAGAACTCTGCAAATCTAAATCAGTTGTTGTAAAAGCATCTTTATAATTTTTTATGTTGGTTGTGATTGAAAGAAGATTTGAAGTATGTTCATTTATAGTATTTGTATATCCTGAAAGTGTATTTTGAAAAGAAGTATAAGCTGAGTCACTGTTTGAATTTTCAGCTAAATAATCAACAAAATTTCTAGTACTTTTTATCGCATCACTTATAAGTTTTGAAGTTTCATATGTTTCATTAATAATATTTTCTATATCCATTTTTTCTGAATTTCGATCAAGTTTTCTAAAATTAATTCTAGTTTTATTAAATGCGGTATTGGCTGTATAATATAATACTTCAGCTTGATCTCTATAATCTCTAGTTATATCGCTACTTACTCTTGCCGCATTGTCAGACAATAAAGATTCGCTAAATAAATTTTCAAGGCCAGTCATAATTGATGGTAAATCTAAGAATGCATTTGAAACTGTGGTAAATCCATCATCGTAAGCTTTTAATAAATCAGCGTTCATATTTTCATCTGAATTTTGAAGCTTAAATTTTTCTAAGGATATTTTTGCACTTTCTAAACTTGCTTCTGCATCTCGAACTGTTTTTTGGGCTTCTTTTGAATCAAGTTGAGCAATAAGTGTACCAGTATTAACTTTTTGTCCATTTTGAACACCAATATAAATAACATCACCAGAGGCTTTTGATTTTACTTCTATTTGGTTTGAAGCAGAAACCTGTCCTGTACCGGTAACAGAAACGATAATTGTTCCTTTTTCAACTTTAGAGGTGATATATCTAGTCTCTCCTGATGTATTTGTAATTTTTTTGTAGCCCCAATAGCTAATTAGTACGATTACTATTAAAATAATAACACTAATTGTTTTATGGGTAACAATATAAGATTTTGTTTTTTTGAAGTATTTTTTCATTTGTTTATTTTTGATTTATAAAAGAGGTGCTGGCATTATTCTAATAAATTTTGCTTCTATTTGACCTTTATCATTTGGTGAACCAATTACAATAACAAAATCATCAATCTTTAGTTCATTTATTGTAATATTACTTTTCATTTTTTGTATTTCTGTGTCTTCTTTTGTTAAAATTACTTTTTCTGTTTTATCTTTGTCTTCTACTATAATTGTTGGTAATTCCATTTTAATAATTTTGCCAATTGAACCATGTGCATTTGGAAAATTATCTTTACCTAAAAAAGGGGGTTTAGGCATCATGCCGAAATTACGTTCATAATTGTCTCCCCAAGCATGACCGAAAGAAGCTTTTCGGAAACCGACAGAAATTCCCGCAGAAAAGACAAATCCTAAAATTATTACAATTCCAATTCCATATAAAATACCAATAAAAACTTTTGATTCAAATACTTTTTTTATTTTTTGATTTATATCTTTCATAAAAATTATGCTATATAGGTTTTGCCAACATAGCTATTACTAATAATTTGTTTTGCAACAAAACGAATTGATAAAAAGAAAACAAAAATAAGAGAAAAAGATAAAACTATATTCATGGTTGGTAATGATTCTGCAAGAGAGAATATTAATTCTTTCCAATATGCGGATAGTGTGTTTCCGTTAAATAATAATGAAATATATTCATAAAAACCTGATTGTGAAAAATCTTTAAATAGCATATTAAAAGCTGGTATCATTCCAGTTAATGAAGAAATTCCTATTATAGAGAAAATAGACAATTTAAAATATTTAATACGTTTTTCACGTTTAATTATTGTCTTACAAATGTTTTCAGTTAAATTAGTGTTTAATTGATATTTGGCATTATTAAATGCTTTTATTAATTCTTTTTCCATACATATATATACGGATAGAAAATATGTTTTGGTGCAATTATTTGATTATTTTATCGCAATCATGTTGCGAAGTTCTAAAATCGCCCTGCGATGATAGCTTTTTATTGTATTTAAAGGTTTATTTAGAATTTTTCCTATTTCATCAAAGGTCATTTCTTCTTGATAGTGAAATATTAAAATTGTTTTGTATTGTGGAGAAAGTTTATTTAATAAATCATTTAGAAATTCTGAGTCTTGTAATTTTTGTAGCATTTGGTCAGGAAGTAGATTTTCATCTGCAATGCTTTCACAAAAAGAATAATCATCATTTTTATTTTCCATATCGGAAAAATTTATGCTTTTCTTTTTTCGTAAATAATCTATAATAGAATTTTTTGCAATAGTAAAAATCCAAGTTTTAATACTTGATTTTGAAGAATTAAAACGGTTAATATTTTTCCAAATTTTTATAAAAACTTCTTGGACAATATCAGGCGCATTATCTTTTCCAACCATATGTGCAGTAAAGTTGTAAAGAGATGAAGAATATTTTTCTATTAATTTTTTGAATGCTTCGCCATTGCCATTTTTATATAATTCTATAAGTTCATTATCTGTCATTGCCATAAACTTAAATATAGCACAGATTGTCTATATTTTTTTGAAGATATATTTATATTAACGAACCTTCAACCACGTAGCATCATCTGTATTTTTTGTATGTTTATGATTTTTTATTTTTTCAGACATTCCTTTAATTTTTTCATAATTTTTCTTATTTTCTTTTAGTTCATTGTGGATAGTTCCTCTACATCCGTCAGAAAAACCATAAACTTCGTCTCCTTTACTAATTTTAATTTTTGTTGAATTTTTAAAATTTGATTTTTGATTAAATCCAGTACCAATAGCAAAATTTTTCTTAATAACAGAATCCATGTTTTCAATTCCTTGATATTTACCATCTAATCCACCAATGATTATTTCATCAGTTTTTGGACGATAAATAAGAAAACCAGTATCTCCACTTAATTTTATATTCAAAGTAGACTCTTCATCGTTTTCTTTTTCTTCTTCTATTTGTATCATTGCTGCATTTAATTGGAATTGAGAACCAGATGCGTCATCAATTTCACAAAGAAAATTTTCAACATTAAATAAATCTTCGTCGTTGTCACCAGTTAAAGAAAGTGCTTTTTCAATGAATAATTTTGAATAGGAATAACTAAGCCCATGACCAAAAGTATCTATAACTGTGCTTATCTGTTTGTTTCCAATTTTTTTTGTATACCAACCATCACCTCCATCTGGATTCTTTTTATCTGGCATATAAAGACCATTTATATTATGAAGTTCTGCTCTTTTTGTTTTTACATATTCTGGATCAATAATAAATTTAAAAATTTCTGCTGGTTGTTCCAATAGTATTTTATTTTGTTTTGCCATTGCTTCGTTACGCTTCTGTGCTTCTGGAGTATCACTAGCACTGTATTGCCCAATTTTTTTAGCTATGTTTATTAAGGGTTCTTTAATTTTGAAAAGTTCTTCTAGATTTTGTGCATTTGAAAAAGTTTCACGACATTTTTCAAATAGGGGATAGTTTTCAATATATAAAGCTATCTTTTTGTTTGTTTCCAAAAGAATGTCTTTTTTAATTTTTTCTTTATTTTGATCTTCTGAATTAATTTTTTCTTGGCGAACTATAAGTTCATCATCTAAAAGATGATCAATTAGTTCTTTTAGTTTCTTTTTGTCATTAAATATTTTTTCTGATTCTTCTTTAGTTAAGATTTCTTTTTTTATAAGTATATCTAAAGTTTCTTGATCTGGATTTTTTTTAGGGTTTTTTTCTATTTCAGACAAAACCAAATATGATAATTCTTCTTTTAAGGATATAGACTCATTTTTTTTATTTGGTTTTAAATTTTCTTTAAAGTTTCCAGTCATAAGATTATGAACACATCATAACACATAATTAATATTTTTGCAAATGTGCCCTCAGTAGGAATCGAACCTACATCGCAAACTCCGCAAGCTCGCATTCTATCCATTAAACTATGAGGGCTATGTTTTTAGATTAACAGTTTATTTAAAAAAATCAAAACTTAAAAACCAAGAGAATCCATTATTTTTTCTGAAGGATTTTCTTTTATTTCTTCTTCTTTGATATTGTTTGAAAGCATAACATCTTTTATTTCTTCTATAAGATTATTTTCTATTGGTATTGATAGTATAGGCATAAACATTCTTCCTGATTTTATAAAAAGTATTGATTTTGGAGAAGTTTTAACAAAAAAAGATTTTATAGTGTCATATGGGAAAAGGCGAGTTTTTATTTTTAATCCTTTTTTATTTAGTTCATAGGAAACCATTTCTGGTTTTTTGATTGCGAAAAATCCAAGCAATATTCCGCTTAAAATAATGAGAATGGCGAAAAAATAATTACTATAAATAATTGCTGTTATTGATATTGCGACTACAGCAATTCCAAGAGCCCAGAACCAATCCATGCTTCTTGTTTTTTCTTCATATTCTAGAGCAGACCAATTAAGCTTATTTTCTTCCATTTGTTTATTATAACAAACAAATAAAACAAAAACACTTTATTATGGTGTTTTTGTGGATATGCTTAATAAAGCATGTTGGTTAAATGCCAAGAACACTTGATTTATATTTTTTAGAACGATAAGGTTTAAGAAAAATATAAGGAATATTCATTTTTTTTAGTTCTTTGGAAATTTCTTGTTGATCATATCCAAGAAAAACAATATCAGAAGGATATTTTTTTAACACATTCCACTCTCCTAAAACTGAATCTCCTGATATAACAAAAAAATTTGAATTAAATTCTTTAATTTTTAAAACTCTTTCGTTGAAAGAATTTTTTGGTGAATGTTTTTTAAGAAGTTCAACAATTTCTGTTGGTGTTACAACTACTATTAATTTGTCGCATCTTTTTGATGCTTCTTTTAGAAAATATTTATGACCATGGTGAAGATTGTCAAATACTCCAAAAACCATTCCTTTTGAGTAATAATTTTTTTTATTTTTCACAAAGCGGGTCATGTGAGTTAAGTAATATTACTTTAAGACCTTGTAAGGATATTTTAGCACACTTGTACTACTATAAAATAGGTATGTGAGTTAAAGCCAAATTATTGAAATATATAACTTATTTACTAAAAATACGACAAATGCAACTGTTTTTATCATTATTTTTTGTTACTTATATATATGTTTTATATGTGTTAATTGTATATTTACTTAAATTAGTAAAACTTTTGGTTTTTTGATATATTTGCAATATGGAAAGATTTGATAAAATTCCAAGCAGTATCGAAAAACAAGAAAATATTTTAAACGATTGGGATAGAAAATATCTTACTGAGGGTAGTCGTGGTGTTATTTTTAAAATGTATGAGGATTTTGGAAAAAATTTTCCTGATGTAATTATTATACCAGAGACTTCAGCTAGGCCTTTGTTTTATATATTAAAACCAATTTTCAATAAGTTAAATAAAGAAAAAGGCACAAATGTCCCTAAGTTTGTCTTTTTTAATGTTGGACAAAAACCAGATGATTTTCAAAAGAAATATGAACAAAAAGGTTTTGAAATTAAAAACACTGAAGATGCAAAAAATCTTTTAAAAAAAGAATATCCAACTAAGACAGAAGAAACTATTGCCGTATGGGCAGAAGAAATGGAGGTTGAAAAAGTTAATATTGCTAAGAAAAAGATGAAAGAAAGAGCTGATGAGATCAAAAGATATTTAGAAAAAAATTCCAATACAAAGATGGCCATTCTGGATGAATTTGAGGCAATAGGACAAACAAATGATTTAATAAAAAAATCTTTCAATTTACCATCAATGCCTTCGTACTCAATAGCCGGTTTTTATGATTCTGGAGCGTTAGGAACTCATGGTTATGATTTTACTTTAGACACTCCGGGAGAAGATTTAACTGAAGAAGAAAAAGGGCATTATTCCAAAAATCCCAAACATGGGAGAATTAAGTTTTCTTATAGTGGGACAAGATCTGTTGGAGTAACCAAAGAATATGATAAAAAATATACCACTGCTATAAGGCCAATTAACGAACTGGAGGCAAAGCAACTCGCAAAAGAAAAGAAACAATTAAGGGAAGAAATGAGCGTTATTGGTGAAAATATTGCACACTCAATAAGTAGCGATATAGACGAAAAATACGAAAAAGCAAAATCAAATGCAAAAAATTTTATAGCAAATATTAATGACATTGTGAAAAATCAAAAGAAGGATGTTTATTTGTGGGAATTGGAAAACGAAATGGATGAAATTCGCGATAATATTTCTAAAAAGGTATTTACTTTCCAGGATATTGATATTTCCAAAAAGCAATTTAATACTTTAGAAGAGGAAGTAAAACAGTATCAAAATCTTTTAGGAGGTAAATCTATGGTTAGTGAATTTAAAGCTAAAATGCCTGGCATAATGGGTGAAGGAAATGGATTAGTGGTTGATTCCAGTAAAATAGATAATTTATTCAACGATCTTAAAAATAAGAACTTAAGTTTTCAAGATGTTGGTACCTCTAGAGAAGAATTGGAGAATCTTTGGAGGAAGAGTACTAAGAAGTTCAAAGAAAATGTTACGACTAAATTTAATTGTAAACCTGAAGAAATTGCTTGGAAAGAAGAAGATGTTAAAAATGACACAAGGGTATATATAGGAAGATTGTTTCCAGGTATTTTTAGCAGAGGTATTGAAAATATTTATATCTCATTTCCAAATAATGCAATAGAACAATATTCTTTTGAATTAGATGGTAAAACAAAAGAGAAAATTTTATCGCAATTGAAATCAAGTGGTGTATATGTTTTTGACGAGGTAAAAGACATCATTAATAATGAGAATTTTCATGTTTCAAATGAGAAAAGAACCATTAATCTTGTGCGTCTTACGTTAAGTGATCTAGGGCTAACCACTTCTGATTTAAGCATTGATGCTATTTATAAAAGGGCCAAAGAGTTAGGTCTTGAGCTATGTCCTGAAGAATTAGGTCCACAGCTTCGTTTGTCTTATCGAGGTGGTTATGGGTATTCAGATTATGGTCGTATTGGGATGAAGCCAATAACATACAATGGGAAGCCCGTGATCTTTGACTTGTATAATTTGAAAAGTAAGGATAACCCAGCACTTCGTGTTGATGAGGTAGATAAAATGGGATCTGGAAATATCTTTATCTTTTGCAAACCCTAACTCTATCTTAGGAATGCTATTAAGTGTCTGATCTTAAATCTGATATGAAAAAACGGCATATAAAAATTGGCGGAGGCGGTGAGATTCGAACTCACGGACCCCGTAAAGAGTCTCTTGTTTTCAGGACAAGTGCCTTCAACCACTCAGCCACGCCTCCATATAGTAAGACTACTATATTTTTATTTCTTTTTCAATATTGATTTTAATCAACTTTTTTCTAAAAAGTGTTCTTTATAATGACAATTTGGACAGATGATTTCTAAATTTTCCAAATTATTATCTATTCTATTTCTGTTTTTATGATGCAATTGTAGTATTTCATATTTATCATAAGTGCAACGTTCACATTTTTTTCCTCTTTCTTTTATTAATTTTATTTTTAAAATACGAAATGTATTTGCCTTATCATTTGGCCTGCCAATTTTATATTTTATTCCTGTTCTATGTTTATTTGAACAATTTCTACTACAAGTTTTTTTATTTAAACCAGATAAAAGTAATTTACCACAAACCAAGCAGGGAATTTCTTTTCTACAAAAAATGCCATAGCAATTAACGTTACAAAACACATTGCCATTATTTGATTTTATTTGGCTTGGTCTTCTGTAAATTAATTTTTTACAAACAATGCAATTGGTATTTGGTTTTCTTTTATATGTCTCAACCACTAATCCAGTATACCACAAATAAATAAATTAAAAACACTCTATAAGTTCATGGAGTGTTTTTAAAGATTTACTTTTATTTAATTTCTTGTTTTTTTACTGAAAATATTCCAAAAAATGCTTTTTTTACGTCAGACCACTTTTTCTTAGCTATATAGAAGATATATATTATATCTAGAATTCCTAAAGTATTAAATATAATCAAAGCTATAAACCACTTTTTGTGATTTTTTTTAGATGCAGTCCATACGGAATAGCATTTCCACACAAGAGTCCAAACCACCAATAAAAGCATTATTAAATTTTTTCCTATTTCTAAATTAGCCATAAAATAATAATATCAGAAAATTATTTTTTGTGCTAGTATTTATTTATATGGTGAGATTTTTAGGCATTGATTATGGGACTAAAAGGATTGGTATTGCAATTTCAGATGAAAATGGAAGTTTGGCTTTTCCGAAAGAAATTGTGCTAAATGATGTAAATACTTTTAAACGTATTGGTGAGATTATAAAAGAAGAAAATATAAAAGAGATTGTTGTGGGTGAATCGATAGATTTTTCTGGACAATTAAATGCTTTGTCAGCCAGGATTGATGTTTTTATTTTAGAACTTAAGGAAAAATTTATTTTGCCAATTCATAAACAAAAAGAATTTTTAACTTCAGTTGAAGCCCGAAAGTCTAAAGATACTAAAAAAGATTTTAATCAAGCACAATCACATAGTAGGGTAAAACAAATAAAATCAGGAAGGATAGATGCTTCAGCCGCAGCATTAATATTGCAAAGATATTTGGACAAAATAAATTTAAAAAAATAACATAAAAATTAATGATAA
>Ga0172380_10006936_pt1 | contig 12962 bp, 11 predicted proteins | sample Leawe162metaG_FD_119747 | JGI IMG/M metagenome (GOLD analysis project Ga0172380, IMG submission 119747) | Leachate microbial communities from a municipal landfill in Southern Ontario, Canada - Leachate well 162 metaG | ecosystem: Engineered > Solid waste > Landfill > Unclassified | place...
CCAATACCAATCTCTGTAATCCAACTTATCGCTTGGATAGTCAAACCCATAACCAATGGGAACAATATAATTACAGAACCATTAAACCGATTGGTAGCAAACAAATGTATGAGAGGTTGAGCCATTAATGTGATTAAAAGTGCAGTTATACATGTACCTAGCGTAAATAGCTTTAGTACCCAGTTATATGTCTGACCAGCATCAGGATTTTTGTATAATGACAATGAAAAAGGGCCCCAAGCTGTTTGAAAGGCACTGACAATTAATCCAATCAACATTGCAATTTTTGTTGCTGCAGCATATAAACCTAATTGTTCCACTCCGAGCATATTACTTGTCAATGTACGTTCCAATGTCGGAGATAAGGCTCCAGCAACACTTATTAGTCCTGTAGGTATCGCATATGGAAGCATTTCCTTTAGCATACGAAAATCCATTGGTCTTACAAGCCACTTTCGAACGAAAATTAATCCTAAAACTCCAAAAACTGAACTTGTCATTAAACTGACTATCAAAACTCCACGAACTTCAACATCAAACAACAATACTGCAATAAGCAACAAACCTGCCTGCATTACAGTAAAACCCAAGGTCATAATTAAAAATTGCGTTCTTGCAAATGTCCATTTAAGCAGATTCTGTGAAAAATTTATTAATAGAAAAAATGGCAATTGAATTAGTACAATTTTGAACAAAACAATACTATTATTAACTTCTATCAAATGTTTGGTTATACAGCCAGCACTTATCCAAAGGACTGGAATCAGTATTAATAGTCCAGACAATTGAAAAATAAGGGACTGAGAAATGAGTTGCCGCTGCGTTTGAGGGTTTTCGTATTCATAAAAAAACCTGGCAACTGCTGAATCTTGTCCAAATATGAAAAACATAGTCAATAAACCGGTAAGTACAAGATAATAATCAAGTACACCGTAATCAGTAACTGAGAAATGACGAGCAAGTAAAGGGAAAGTTATTAATGCAAAAGCCTTACTTATGGCTGCTGCTCCTCCATAAAGTACTGAATCTTTTAGAAGAAAGCCTAGTCGACCTCGCTGAGATAATCCTACTGGTGTTACAACAGGCTTTATTGCCATAATTTAATTTTTTAAATCCAATTTTACTGTTGTAACTCTGGCACACTCTTAAGTAATAGATTTAGCCACTTTTGAGCAAGATTAATACCATTATGTGTATTAAACCAATCCTTGGAAGCAATTCCTATTTCCTTGGCTTTATTTCGATTATTTGCCATATCAAGCAGGTGATTGGTCACATCTTCCTGAGTTCTAACTTTAAGTAAAGGAGGTTCGGAATGACCATAAATTGCCTCAAATTCTCCTTCCTCAAAATTAAAACCTTGTAAGAGGGGCTTCCCACTCGCCAGAATTTCCCATCCTGTTCCTCCCCAAATGATATTTTCTTGGACTCGAAATTCGCCAGCACAAACAGATGAAGATTTAATAATTACCATCAATTCTTTAAGCCAAATCTTAGGAATCCAGATAACCTTATTATCAATACCCAATTCACGACATAATTCTTTTGAATATTCAACATCTGGGCCATAGTCTACTACAAAGAGTTTAGTGTCCAATAAAGGATTTAAATCAACAAAAATTGAAAATCCTTTAAAAAGCCAATCATTGTGTTTGCTTATTAATTCCCATTCCTCATGTGTATGTTTACCATGATTAATCCATAGTTGGCGCCCATGATTTAAAATTGAGAATTCTGTATTTCTAACATCCCTATCTATATTGCTTAATTCATAGCTTAACATCTCAAATGAAGGAGCATCTTCTCTATTATAAACCATTGGGATATTCAATGGGGTAAAATTGATACCAAAACGATCAAACACTTCTTTTGTCAAACTCAATTCACCATTAATACAATTCTTGGCTCTTTTAATAGATTCAAGCTGTACTTCTGTGATACTTTGAAATAATCTCCTCTTGAAAAAACTGGAAGAACGCAACTCTTTTCTTACTGCTTCACTACCTAAAAATTCAATACCAGTTTCATAAGGATAAAATATATCTAAAACCTTACCAATTCTAAACAACATTGCAGCAGACAAACCAGATCCAATAAATACGTCAAACTCTTTAGTCCCCAAAATAATTCTGGATTTAGAAACAAACTTATAATTAATTGCATTTTCTTTTGAAAACATAATCGAATAAACATAACGAATCAAGAAAAAAACACGGAACCACAGTCTATCACTTAATACGTTTACTGGAACACAAGAATAATTCAATTGAATTACATATGTTCGCCACTTTTCAAAATTCCAAGTATCATTCTCTGGTTTAAAATGCTTTAATGTCCCGGTACCATCATTAGCAAATAAAATTAAGTATGCATCAATCCCCAAATCGCGGAAGTATCTCATTAATGCAAAATTATTGTTATTCATGTTACCGAGTATGGCAACTTTCATTTTAGTACCCTTTCGCTGGATTGCCATAAATTCTATTTCCTTCTGACACATTCCTTACAACAACTGAACCCAAACCGACTAAAGAATTCTTACCGACAATAACGCCATCCCTAATGGATGCATGACCAAATATAATTGCGTCTTCTTCTATTAGAGCTGATCCAGCTATAATTACTGCCTGTGAAATAAATACATTTTTCTCAATTACTACACCATGTGCTATACATGTCATTGGCCCAATTTGAGTCCCATCTTGAATAATCGTATCATTTAGTGTTCCCCGAGCAATTACACAATTATCTTGAATTATAACATTTTTTCCGATTCGAACGCCTCCAAAATGAGGAAAAGAATGCCATAGGCCATTCGCATCTCGGTGCGAACCTAATCCTGAACTACCAATTCTAACCCCTGGGAATATATGAGAACTATCTCCTATTATACAATGATTTAAACTTACAGAGTTCTCAACAATTACGTTTTCTCCAATTTCCACATCTGGACCTACAACCACATTAGCGCCTATTTTCACACTACTTGCGATTTTAGCTTCATCAGCAATTACTGCTGAATGATGAATAAATGGTAATGTTTTTGGCTTAAATAGTTTGGCTGCAAGGCAAAAAGCTAAATCAAGATAATCCGTAATTATATAATTTCCTTCTCTTGTAATTTGACCCGCAATGTGGTAACTAATTATAATAAGGCCCTTGTGATCTATCAATTTATTTATTTCATTGGCATTATCACCTCTGTAAAAACTTAAAGAAAAATCTTTCGATTCCGACAAGGAATTAGCATTTGACAATACAACCGATGAATCTCCATTAAATTCAAGATTGATATTGTTTTTTCTAAGTTCAACAATTATTGATTTTATAGATACATTATTCATATATATGTCTTTCATAATAAGTGTCAGGATGTATCAATAAATGTATTAACCGATGTCCATTTTCAGCATGCTCAGAAGGTGTTCGCCTGTCATTTAATACTAAAGACCCCTTGTCATAACATTTCCACCTGGTCCATTCACTATCACTAATATACAATGATTCCTGAAATAAGTTAAATGAGGGCTCCTTATCATATACCTCATAAAGTAGGCCAAAATCAGCAGCCCTTTTATTCTCCCAAAAGTCTAAATTATTCAATCCAGTAATTCCGCCATGACTGGCAACTCCAACAACCTTTATCCCAAATATACTATTGATTACCTCCAAATCGCGCCTCAGACAATTTGTAGCATCCTCGTTCCAAACCACACTTTGGTCAATAATCTCGCTATGATAACCTAATTCGTGTCCTTCTTCAACAATTCTTTTCAAAATTCTGTAGTTTTCAAAACTAAATGGATTATATTCAGGAGCATGTAGACGCAGAAAAAATGTGCTTTTAACACCTAGATCGTTAAATAAATCGAGCAGCTTCTCTGTTTTCTTAACAGAAAAATCTATATCAACCCTGCTAACAAGTAACTTCGAGTATTTGGTTTTTTTCACTTCGACAAACTCAGCACATGTAATTATCCTGTATCCAAGTGAAATAATTTTCTCAAATTCAGATTTAAGAAAATTAAATGTAAAACTCAATTCTTCTTTCATAACAAATTTTTATTCAATAAACTCTTGTCTGGAAAATTCACTAACACCCCCATGCCTTTCTGTTGATATACCACCATGCTTCCCAAGGCTACTGCTGAAGCTTTACCTTCATGAACTACTTGAATAATGTGTTCGATATTCCCAGCACCCCCATGAGCAATAACAGGAATATTGACTGCATCACTTACTTTTTTGGTAAGTTCAATATCAAATCCTGACCATGTCCCTTCCCTGTCAATCGATGTCAGCAATATTTCACCAACACCCAATTTCTCTAAATGACAACACCATTCCACAGGCTTCATTTTTGAATTCTTTTTCCCAGAATGTGTCCAAACTTCATAGCCTCCAAAAAAATTCCTTTTCACATCAACTGAAGCCATAACTGCTTGATTCCCAAAATGCCTTGCTACCTGCCCAATTAATTCAGGATTATGGTGACATGCAGAATTGATAACAACCTTTTCAAATCCAATTCTAAAAATATCAGATATAGTTTGAAAATCATTAAGTCCTCCACCATAAGCCAACGGCATAAAACACTCATTAGCAATTTCCTCCAATACTTTCATATTGGGTTTCCTCCCATCTGTTGTGGCTGAAATGTCCAAGAACACCAATTCATCTACCTCTAATTCGTTAAAGATGCGAACAGTATTAATAGGATCACCGATGTAGGTTGGTTTGTCAAACCGTGTAGTTTTCACAAGGGCATCATCACGGAGTAATAAAGCAGGAATTATTCGAGTTTTTAACATCAGATTTTTGCAAAATTCTCCAAGAAACGCATCCCAAATTTGTGGCTCTTTTCAGGATGAAATTGTGTGCCAAAAATATTATCGTGTTGTACAGCTGCATCGAAATCAAGGCCATATGAACATTTTAAAATGCTGTCAGCTTCATTATCCACCTTAACCCGATATGAATGCACAAAATAAAAACGAGGTTCGTCGGGTAAATTTGATGTGAGCGTACTTGGAGAAGCGTTGAACACTCTATTCCATCCCATATGAGGTACTTTTAAACCACTGTTTGGAGGGAATTTTAATGTGTCTGCTTTTATCCAGCTTAATCCAGGCAGCACACCTTCTTCACTACCCCGAGTAAGCAATTGCATACCCAAACAAATTCCTAGTACAGGAACTTTTTCTACAAGTGCTTTTTTATTTAATACTTCAAGAAAGCCCCTCTCATTAATCCGTTTCATAGCTTGATCAAATGACCCAACTCCTGGTAATAAGATTTTAGTTGCATTGAGTAAAAGTCCCGGATCTTCAACAATCTCTGTAGAGAAACCAATACGTTTAAACATATTGACAACAGAACCCAAATTCCCCATTCCATAGTTAACTATTGTAATCATTTCTTAGGGAAACAATATTTCATGTAAAAACTATGTGGCACTAAGTTCGCCTTCATTAATATATAAAAAAATGGTCTCAACCGTTCAAATCTTCTTTTGTAAGTTGGGAATTCTTCCCAATATCTAGGTGCTTCATTCATTTTTGCTTCGTATTCTGCATCAGTTAGGTTAAGCCGTTTTTTAAAATACTCCAACAATTCTGACTCGATATGCGGCGAAGTCTCATAATATTCATGAATTGCATCTTCCCTCTTCATATTGCCTGACCTTACTGATGCAGACAAACTATTGTTTCGGTAATCAATATTAAACTTTTGAGGGCAATAAATACTATGAAAAAATGCAGTCATTCTGTTTTCAAGGTGATGTCCTCCATAATATTGCCAACCAAATTCTTCTTCTAAAAATTTCTTAGCTTCTTCTTTGCTATATTTAATATACCACAATGGACGAATCTTTTGTATGCGATAAAGAGTTGTCCATTTTATAAATTTAGAGAACGTCATCAATGGATAAGTTTTCATTGGAAGTTTACCGTAGCGCTTATGTATGCTTTTGATATACTTACCATCAAAGTAATTTTTGCCTAACGGGGTAATTCCTTCTGCTATGAAAGAATGTCCTTCTAATACATATTTTACCTTAAATTTTGCTGCAGCACGGTACATAGTTTCAGCCAATGCCAAGTCAGTTGAAGCCTCTATTTCAGGCACGCCAGCTACAAAAAAAGCTCTGAAAATATCATCCGCTTCCTTATTATCACATACATGCGTATATAAATCAACCTTTAATTTCCCTAATACTTTACGGATATTTTCGGTTGCTATTGATGTGTTCCAGGTATTATCATAATGTACAGCCAGTGGCCGTAAACCATTTTGAATAGCCCACCAAACCATATACGAAGAATCCGTGCCGCCACTTACTCCAATCACACAATCGTATTTCTTTCCTTTTCCATCAGCTTTAATTTTTGCAATAATTTCTTGAATGCGTTTTTCTCCTTCAACTTTACCAGTTTGATATTGAATCACGAGATCATCAACCATTGTGCAATAATTGCACAAACCATTTTCATCAAATCTGATTGCTGGGGTACTCTCGTCATAAATACAACGGCTACAAATTTGGAAGTCATTACTTTTTGTCTTCATAATCAGGAAATAAGTTTTGCTGGATTACCAGCTATCTTGCTGTTTGATGGGAAACTCTGATTAACAAAACTATTCGCTCCAACAATACAGCCTTTACCAAGACTAACGTTTGAAGCAATAATTGACTGTGGGCCAATATAACAGTTGTCCTCTATACATACTGCATGATATTCATATGGCTCAATCCCACCTGAAGTTGCCCATTGCACGGTGTCATGGCTATAAATATGGACTGCTGCGGATATACTACAATTGCTTCCTATTTTCAGCCCTCCAGAGCCATCTAGTATTGTATTAGGACCTATCCAGGTATTTTCCCCAACTTCTACTTTACCAAATATTAAACATGAGTCGTATACTGAAGTACCCTTACCAAAACCAAGTGCATCAGCTCTTTCCCATCGGTCAAATAATACTTCGGCAAAGGGGAGACTTCTATTTAATTCCTTTAAGATAAATTGATCCATCTCGCCTCTTAACTCAACGAGTAATTCGAACAATTGTCTAATTTTTTCATTTTTACCTATTAAAACTTGATTTCTGTTCATGCGAATGTCTCGTTATTCAAGTATATCCGGCACCACCATTCAAAATTCATAAAACTCCATATCAATAATCGGTGGTTTACATGATCATTAATATGCTCATTCACTATTTTATGTATGTATTCAGGGTTAATAAAGTCTGATGAGACTGTTTTTTTATTCAGAAGTAAATCTTTAATATAGGCAGCATTCTCACCTCTATACCAACTTTCATCGGGTGCGGAAAATCCCTGCTTTTTACGGTTGATAATTTTTTCTGGCATAAAACCCATCATGGCTTTTCGAAGCACATTCTTGCCATCATCAAATTCCTGATATAATTTGCGTTTATCACGAAATTCATTTTCATCAATACGCAGCATTTGTTCGAGATTACCCAGTTTATAATTAACGGGTACCTTCTGGGCAAAATTTACCAATTCATTGTCGAGAAAAGGAAAACGTTCTTCCAGGCCATTGGCCATGGAGAGTTTATCACCCACCAATAACAAACCGGGCAGGAAGGTTTTGGCTTCGAAATAAAGTGAATTATTGATGTGGTCTTCGGGTTTGTCGTACTTCAATTTATCGTTGAAAGTAAATACCCGCTCAAATATTTTGCGTGGTTCCTGGAAGTCTACCTGCTTACGCACCAACGGCATAAAAAGCTCTTCCCGCTGGTGATCGGGCACCAAACGTTGCCAGAAATCATAATATTGATCAAAAAATTCGTCCTGACTTACCGATTTAAAAATGCGGTAATAACGCCATGGGTAACCTCCAAAAAGTTCGTCACCCCCGGTTCCCTGCAAACAAACCTTTACAAATTTGGAAGCGAGGCGGGATATGTAATAATTGGGGTAAGACATACCTACCCGCAAATCTTCTAAATGATAAACCACTCTTGGCAACGACCAACGAATATCGCCTGCATTCAAAACCTGTTCGTAATGTTCGGTTTTAAAGTGATTCGCCATTAATTCCGCATCCCTGCGTTCGTCGTAGTTTGCTTCTACACCGGTTACTTCGCTCATGTCGAATCCACAGGTGAACGTTGCCAAACGGTTGACGTGTTTGGATGCCTGTGCGGTAATTGAACCTGAATCCATACCTCCCGACAAATAACTGCCAACCGGTACATCTGAAATCATCTGACGCGACACAGCCCGTTTAAATAGTCTTTCAGTTTCGGCCCTGGCATCTTCAAAACTCATTTTCTGATCCGGCTGGGTAAAGTCGTAATCCCACCACGAACGGTGAATTACGCCACTACTGGCCGAATCAATACGTACGGTATTGGCCGGAGGCAACATCCATACACCATCAAAAAGTGTATGAAAGGTGAACATATTCTGAAAGGTAAAATACTCATTCAGTGCTTCGTAGTTCAGTTTTACCTGAAAGCCCGGATGTTTGATGATGGCTTTGATCTCGGAAGCAAAAACGAGGGTTTTACCCGTAAACCAATAATACAGTGGCTTTACACCAAAGCGGTCGCGCGATAAATACAGGGCTTTTTCACTTTTGTGCCAGGCACCGACGGCAAACATACCATCGAGCCTTTCAAAAAAAGCAGGACCGTATTCTGCGAGTCCTTCAACAATAACTTCAGTATCGGTAGTCGATACAAATTCGTGTCCTTTTGCCTGCAATTCCTGCTTTAATTCGAGGAAATTATAGATACAGCCATTAAATATGACTACCCATTGCCCGTCTTTGGAAGTCATCGGTTGGGCTCCTTTCGGAGATACATCCAAAATCGACAAACGCCTGTGCGCAAGGGCAATATTGTCCTCTGTAAAGTAGCCTTCCCCATCCGGTCCACGGTGGGCAATGGCATCGGCCATACTTTTCAGGGCCGACAAACCAAATGGTTCGCCATTCAGATTAAATACGCCTACAATTCCACACATAAATTAAAGTGATTTCAATACTTGAACGACATATGCAAAATCAGCTTCCACCATGCGGTTGTGCAAAGGAATGGCCATTGAATAGTCGTTAGCAGCCTGCGCACCCGGGTAATCCGATGCTTTGAGGCTATATTTCTCTTTGTAAAAATTGAGCATATGTACTGCATGTGTTCCGGGACGGGTAGAAATCCCCTCCTCCTGCAGTTTTTCCATGATGTCGTTGCGACTCATGGGTGCTTTTGACTCGTCGACAAATGTCACGAACGACTGCCAGCCATGTTTATAATCAGCGCCATATTTCGGGGTGCGTAACCACGGAATAGCAGCCAATTCTTTGGTATAAAAAGCAGCCCATTTTTGACGCTCATCAATAAACTGGTCTAGTTTTTTAATTTGCACCACACCCACAGCCCCTTGCAGGTCGGTCATGCGGTAATTATAACCCAACATATTAAAATCGGGCAAAATATAAGGCCGGGGACCATGGTGGCGTTGTTCTTCGGAAACGGAAGCGCCGTGGTTACGGAGCATACCTATTACTTCTGCCAATTGATCATCGTTGGTGGTAATCATACCACCTTCGCCGGTAGTGACCGATTTGCGGGGATGGAAACTGAAACAACCAATTGTTCCCAGTGCACCAGCGGGTGTGCCCTTATATGCCGCACCGGCTGCGCAAGCACCATCTTCCACGAGGGGGATATTGCCTGCAATTTTTTTGATCTCATCCATATTGGCACATAAACCGAACAGGTGCACAGGAATAATAGCCTTGGTTTTGGAAGTAATTCTGCGTTTTAAATCCGCCGGATCGATATTAAAGGTAAATGGATCAACATCAGCAAAAACCACCGTTGCACCACAATAAAGCACCACATTGGCTGTCGAAACCCAAGTAAATGCTGGCACAATGACTTCATCGCCCGCTTTTACTTCAAGCGCTACCAGCGCCAGGTGTAAAGCTGTTGTTGCGCTCGTTACAGCCAATGCGTGTTTAACTTGATGCCGTTTGGCGAACAATTCTTCAAATTCACGCACTTTCGGGCCCGAAGTTAACCAGCCGTTCACCAGCGGTTCGCGGGTAGCCTGCCATTCTTCTTCGCCTGTAACCGGTAAGGAGATGGGTATATTTCTTTTTTCAATAAAGCTCATGCTGCTTAATTTATGTCTGTTAAATAATTATCGAGTATATAATTGGCGATGGCCAATGAGGAGGTTGCGCCAGGTGATGGGGCATTAAGTACATGGACTTGATTGCCATCGCGTTCAATATTAAAATCCATCAGTAGTTTGCCACCTGGATCCATAGCTTGAGCGCGTACACCGGCTGATCCTTTGACCAGCATGCTGGCTTCTACTTCGGGTATCATAATTTTGGCCTTAGCAATAAACGAGCTCATGACCAAAGAAGAAGCAAATTCACCCATGGCGAAGCCGAAATTTTTTCTCAAAAAGTTAAAAAACCCAACATAACTCAGGCTTTCTGCAGTATCTCTGAAATTAAAATCTTTATTGGTATATCCTTCCCGTTTGAATGCAAGAACAGCGTTCGGTCCTACTTCTCTTTCGCCCGATACCATACGTGTAAAGTGTACCCCCAGAAAAGGATATTTTACATCCGGAACAGGATAAATTAAATGATTTACGATATGCTCGAATTCAGGCTTAAAACTGAGGTACTCACCTCTGAAAGGTACGATGCGCAATGGACTTTTTTTACCAGTATACTTCGAATAAATTCGATCGGAGTGCAAACCTGTACAACTCACCAAGCGATCAAAAGCAAATGTTCCTGTTTCGGTAGTTACCACCAATTCGCCCGAATTGTTTTGCCGGATGCTCCAAGCGGGGCTATTAAAATGTACACGGCCACCTCGTTCTTCAATCAAAACTACCAGTTTATACATTACCGCCTTGTAGTCAGCTATTCCTTCTTCAGGAACCAAGAGCGTTGAAGTGGCCCGTACCATCGGTTCTCTTGCTTTGAGTTCGGCTGTATTCAAAAATTTCAATCCTTGTAATCCATTCGCCTCACCTCGTTTAGCCAATCCACGCAGCGTTTCGTCATGTTGTTGATTGGAGGCGACGACTACTTTGCCACAGATTTCATGGGTAATCTCATGCTCTCTGCAAAAAGCTGTCATTTCCCGTATTCCTTCAACAGCTAATTTTGCTTTTAACGATCCCGGCTGGTAATACAAGCCGCAATGTAATACGCCGCTATTTCTACCGGATTGGTGACGTCCAGGACGATCCTCCTTTTCAAAAAGATCTAATTTTAATCCCGGGTGTTTTACAAGGAGTTTATAAGCTGTAGCCAGTCCTATTAACCCACCTCCAATGACTGCTACCCGCTTCATAACTACTTATTGCGCTTTGTCAAGACCAGTTTGAATTCTCCAGTCGATGAGCTTTAGTAAACCTTCACGCAAACTATATTTGTACAAAAAGCCAATTTCATTTTCGGCTTTCACGCGTGATCCAATACGATTTTGCACCAATGAACGCGCATCATCTTCGGAATAGGGTTTGTAAGTCACCTTGAGGTTTGATTTTTTAAGTTCTAAAATCAAATTACAGAGCTCCTTAATAGATGTTTGTACTTCTGTACCTACATTATACATGCCCAAATGGATGTCACTCTTGAGTGCATCCACATTACAACGGGCAACATCTTCTACGTAAATAAAATCATAGGCCTGACTGCCATCACCATTGATAATGGGTGACTCGTTGGCTTCAATTTTATTCAACATAATTGGCACTACTCCGGTATATGCTGCTGTTTGGTCCTGGTGTGGTCCGTAAACATTCATATAACGTAAACCTATTACAGGAAGCCCATAGCGGTCGTTAAATGCGGTAGCCATGGCTTCACCCGCGATTTTCGTAGCACCGTAAAAATTTTTATTATTAAATGGATGATTTTCAGTCATGGGCAATTCAACAGCATCGCCATAAACAGAGGCAGAAGAAGACCAAACTAATTTTTTCACCTTATGTTTAACACAAGCTTCCAGAACATTAAAGGTACCCGCAATATTTACTTCAAAAGCAGTACGTGGATAATCCTTACAATGTAATAACCACATGGCCGCCAAGCTGATTACGAAATCTTTTCCTGCAACAGCTGCATCCAAAATATCCAAATCGCGAATATCACCACCTATTGGGAAAATACTGCATCTCGGATCTTTGAGCTGTTCAACCAGATAAGACCTTTCACCTCTGGCAAAATTGTCATACACTACTACCTCTGCAACTTCTTCCTTCAGAAGTTCGGCTACCACAAAGCTGCCAATAAAACCAGCCCCTCCAATCACTAGAATCTTCGATCCCTTGATTTGCATACTATATTAATTTGAATTTGAATATTTGTAAATCCGCTCAATAATCTCCACCACTTTTAACCCCTCCAAGGCATTAGTAGTGATGGTTGCCCGGTTATTAATCACGTCAACTACATTATCGATTACGTAGTTGTGATTTTGTGCTGAACCCTTATATGTTCCATAATCATTACCCGGATTAGTAGGTGACAATTCCGGCATGGTGTAGTCCTTAACATGGCAGTATTCCACTTTATCCATATACTGACCACCAATTTTAACGGCGCCATTTTCGGCGATGATGGTCATACTGCTTTCGAGATTTTTGTCCCACACCGAAGTAGAAAAATTCAAAACGCCACTTCCACTATTCAAAAAGTCGAATGTGACGATGCCAGAATCTTCAAATGCGGTCAGATCGGCATGGTTGAAGTCGTAAAAACGGCTTTTGATATTATGTATATCACCAAACAACCAATAAAGTATATCAATAAAGTGGGAAAATTGGGTGAATAGTGTACCACCATCGAGCTCCTTATTGCCATGCCAGCTGCCTGCTTTATAATAGCGGTTGTCGCGGTTCCAATAACAGTTGAGCTGTACCATAAATATTTTGCCCAAACGAC
>Ga0172380_10006937_pt1 | contig 12962 bp, 16 predicted proteins | sample Leawe162metaG_FD_119747 | JGI IMG/M metagenome (GOLD analysis project Ga0172380, IMG submission 119747) | Leachate microbial communities from a municipal landfill in Southern Ontario, Canada - Leachate well 162 metaG | ecosystem: Engineered > Solid waste > Landfill > Unclassified | place...
AATTACATAATCTCTAAGTACTGTATAACCAAGTAGTTTACCTGAATTTGGAATTGTAAATGATAAAGCATTTCCTTTTGGAGTTGATAAAGAAGAGTCTGTTAATCCAGTGGAATCTCCACTAATTAACCTAAAGTTTTGCGCATCTAAATAACAAGTATTTGGATAGTTATTTACAGAAAGGTCTTTATTCATTCCTCCTGTAAATTGACAAGTATGTTTTAGTAACTCCATAATTTATATTTTATTCTCTAGATCCTAAATATCTTAAACCAGTATCGAAATGTTCTGGACCTATATAAGTTGATTTCCATCTATTTATTAATGTTTCCATCCTAGATGGATTAAGTTGATGACATGAATTTTTAGCTGCTCCAACATTAAATAAATAATCTGATCTAATAATATCATATTTTCTTTCAGTTATCATATCTTTCAACATCATTCTAAATGCTAATCTTTCAGCAATAAAACTAACAATGCCCCTTATATATGCAACATCTTCAGCAACTACTGGCATACCAGTAACTACATCAATTGGTATAGCTTTATAAGCCATTTCAATAGTACCATTCTCCATTCCAGTAAATATATAATTACCTTGTACTTTATAAGTATAATATTCTGAGGATGTATCTGGTCCAATATATGTATCATAATTTTCGCCAGTAAGTGGGTCAACATCTGGAGTTTCTACTTCTGTACCATTTTCATAACTACCTAAACCAAATTTTTGAAATAAATCTGTCATTTCTCTAAATGGTATTCCTGTAGTTTTTTCTCTAACTGCTAATATAGAATAGAGATCAATTGGAAGTTCTGCCTTATATTCTATAATAGTAATCTCTTTTGGTTTATCCTCAAATGGATAAGGGGTTCCAATAAGACCCATTGCATTCCAGATCCATTCTGCAACTTCAGATTTATTGATATTATCAAAACTATAGTCACGATATAATTGTTCTATTATATGTTCTATTGTTACTGTTTTTCCATTTAGCATATTTTTAAATATTTAAATATATTTGTGTTATGTTTTTCAAACCAACCTAATTTTAAATTACAAGACATACATAATAATCCCCTAATTTCTCCAGTTTTATGATCATGATCTACACTTAAATTATGTTTTGGATCTTCTTTTTCACATATATAACAAACCCCGTTTTGGTTTTTTAATAAGGTATAATATTGTTCTACTGTTAAATTAAAATGTATTTTTAAATTACTTTTAAATGCTAAGTCCTTCATACGTTGTTTATTTTGACTTTTCCATTCTTTATGCAACATAATATTTCTTTCTCTATTTTTATAGTGACGTTTTCTTGCTGATTCTTTTTCTTTTTCACTGAGTATTCTACCATTAATTTCTCGTAAAGTTTTAATTTTTACTATTAATCTTACTTTATTTTTAAGATACCACTCTCTTTGTTTTTTAGTTTGAGACATTATTCATAAAAGTTAAGTTTATTACTACGTATTCCTCCACTTAATATACGACAATTATCTCTTGTTATTTTAATATAATAAGCAGTTTGATTCTTTAAATTACAAGTACTTTTATCCCAAAACCATGTCATTCTATATCCATTAGTTTTTTCATTTAACTCTCTTACTAAAGGTTTATCTTTAATATTTTTTATTTCTTCTGCAGTTTTTTCAGGATAAATTTTTTGCCATAATTGTTTGGTCTTTTTCCAATTAACTGAAAGTCTTCTAGTATCAATATCTCCGTTTTCATATAACTTAGGTTCCACTAATTTTTTCTTAACTCTTAAATAACCTAAATGGCTTGGCATTCTATAATCTAGTGTCTCAAATACCATAAGTTTAACAATATTAGGAAATACTTTAGAATATATTTTCCTTATTGTTTCTTTTGGTAATGCTTTTTCACCGTATAATTCTTTATAAAATTTATAAATATCATTAAACTTGTAATCCGCTATTACTTTGCGGAGCCCTCTTTTGTACGTTAATTGGTCCTTCTGCATCCTCTTCTTTATTATCCGTTTTATCTTCTGCTTGAACTAAAGTTAAGCCAAACTTTTCATTAATAATTAAAACCTTAAGTTGATCTATAATTTCTTTATTTATTGGATAATCATCGTTATAGTCCCATGTAGGAGTTTTAATCCTAGCTGCAGTAATAGCATCTTGAAAGACACCTCTGACATCTAAGTATTTTACTCCAAAATGAATTCCTGATTTACTATATAATCCAATCTTATCTCCTAATACAAATGCATATATACTATTCCTATTAAATTTTCCATTACCATATGATAATGCTTTTTCATAAGTAGTAATTGTAAATCCTGGAGATAATTTATTTGCTGGTCCAATTCTAGTAAAAGTTCCCTTGCCTTCAGGTTGTTCAATAGTTCTAGGTATATCTAAAGTTGTAAGATATAAATAATCATAATCATCTACTACTGGAGTAATATCATTAGATACTACTTTTTGCATAGTTAATGATCCTAAAGATTGAACATAGTGATCATCAATAGATGAAAAAGGTTTATCAAACTTTTGTTTTAATAATCTAGAACGTTGCGACTGAACCCAATCAATAACAAGTCTTTTATCTAAACTATCTGTATTTTTTAGATAAGCTCTTCGTAATTCTAGTAATTCATATACGAGTTGATTTATTGAAGTATTCATAATTTAAAATTTATGACCAAAAGTAAAACCTACTAAAGGTTGTAATTGTGATAAGTTAGGATTTACATGGACTCCTCCCTGTATTCCAAAATATCCTTCTTTCTTAGTTATCAAAAATATTGTTCCACCAAATGATCCACCTTGTTTATAACCATTTACAAATCCTCCATAATAAAGTCCTCTTTGTGGTATAGGAACATCTTTAGATACAAATACAGGTTTTTCCTTTTCTACATATTTTAGAATTGTATCCATATAAGTTTCATAAGTATATTTACGATACTGTAATTGATTCCATTGTAGTGTATCATTAACAACAACTTTAAAATTTTTAGTTTTTAATGTATCACTATATACTGTTGATAGACTATCTTTATAAACTGGTACTAATTTATCTTTCCATTTAATAATAGGTTTACCTGGAATAGTATCTCTAATTGTATCAATTCTAATAGTAGGAGGTCTATTTGCAATTGCTACTAATGAATCATAAATAGCTTTATCAACTATTTTTTGGCTTTTTTTAATACATGAAAAATTAGGAGAAGTTATTAACCATCCTAATGTTACTATACAAATAAGTAAACCTAATGTAGTTGCAATATTATACTTTGTCATCTTCTGTAGTATTAAATTCTGTTAACATAGCATTAGTAATTTCTAAAGCACCTTCTAATTTATTTAATAGCTTAATAACTATATTTTTTTGATCTTCTAGATTTTTAATCTTAGTTTCCAAATACTCCTTATCAAATGTAATTTTCTTCTTTGCCATATAAATAATTATTTAATTGTATCGTTTGCAAAAGGATCATAATGTTGTCCTCCTCTAGTTATAGAATTTTCATTTGCTTGTTCAGTCTTAATATCATGTGTATTTTTATTAGTTGTAAATCCAAAATACACTGCTGTTAGTACTCCAAAAAAAGTTAAACATAAAGCAACAATATTAAAAATTACCATTCTAGTATCCCTTTTATTTCTAGCTTTTAAATCATCTGCTATTGCTTGTCTTTTTTCTATAGAATCTTGCCCATTATCAAAGCCTTTCATCTCTGCCTGATATTCTGCTAGAGCTTTTGCAGTATGACTTGCTGAAGTTATAGCAATATCAATTTTATTTTTTATTTCTGAAATATCTGAAACAACACGTTCATGGTCTTTCATAAATTCTCTAAATCTAAAAGCTAATCCATCTTCTGGATGACCATTACCTAAAAGAATTACACTCATTCTATCTAAGACTTCCTCTTTGGAACATATATGAATGTTTTTTTCATCTATCATATTAGTATGTATTAATATTTATAAATTATTTTTTTTTATCTTGTTCAACTTCATTCTTTTTTTGCATAAATAAAAATACTAATGCAGGACCAGCTATTGTACTGAAAACGGTACCAGCAGAAGTTGCCATTAACATTATATTTGGATCAGGTTCTTTAGCTTCTACTAGTAATATTATACCAGCAAATATTAAAGATACAATGATAATCATATCAGCTATTAATCTGGAATTACTATTATTACCATTATTTTCTTGTAAAAATCCACTTGACATTTTAAAATTATTTTTATTTTATTATATTATCTTGTTGTTACTGTCCATACATTTTTTGTTGCATCATTTAAGGGTGATCTATATGACTGTAAAAAGGCTTTATCAATGATACCCTGTCCAGACGGGGCACCACTCGATGCACTTCCTTGTAAATTAAGTATTCGTGCCGATTGCACCGTAACCAACCAATAAAATTATCATTGCCCCGCCGAATATACCCATAAACCAACGATTCTGTGACTTAAATCCGTCAATAGCTTTTGTTAAATCGTCTTTCATTATACAACTATTTATGCCACAATTCTCTCTTACTTCTGCTTTCTCGTCCGATTTCTCAAAGACTGTTGAGCCATTAGCACTGTGTGTAAGTTTTGATTTCATGCTGTTATATTTTTCAGTTCATATTGTTGCGTTTTAATATCGATTCCTTAAATTATTTTAATCTGAGAACATCAACAGATACTTCTAATGGGCTGTTTAGTGAATCTATATTAGTTTTAGCACTCCATGTAGCACAATCATCGGTAGATAATGAATAGAACTGATGACTTCCCGATACAAGCTCCCATGCGTATAATATCCAATTAGTTCCGCCTAAATTAATCAATGAAAACGATTCACAGCTACCTAATCCGCTCCAGTTACCTGTTTGGAAATCAGCCCAATCGTTTGAAGCATTAAAAGGATCGTGCGTACATTTTGCGTGGTGCATGTAATGAGTATTGTCCCCTGATATATACGCTGAATAAAACATGTGATATTCACCATTCATAAGCCAGACAACAGGATTATAGGGTATTGGAGTGCCAACATTAAATATAGTTACCGCAGCACTCCACGTTGTAAAACTGCTATCTAATGGATGTGTTTCAACAATTGTTTTAGTATCTGTTTTAAAGCTAATATAATGGATATTAGTATAATCAGTCGGATCGTCATTTTCAACAAACCAATTGCCTGCCCAATTAAATAGAGGAGAATTTGGGAAGTGCGTTAAATATTTCCAGTCAATTCCATTATGAGATTTATATACTGGCGCGCTTATGCTGGCTATATTGGCATCCTGACACTCGAATGTCATTATGAAATTAGTCTCCCCGACAATAGGAGCTGCCGACCCATTACACTTATTCGTATTTAGCGGAAGCACTTTTGCATTTCCAACATGCGTATAACTCCACGGCTCTAATACGGGTTGCGCAATAGGATAGAATGGGCCTTCCTTCGCTAACGATGCACCGATCCTCAAACAAGTAGAACTTGCCCATGTAGAATATATACCCATTGATAAGTATCGGCCAGAGCCAAAAGCAAAATTCATATTTTCTGCTGACCATGCGATTGCTTTATCATAATCAGCTCCTGTTTTATTTGTTGCATAATGAACCCAGTCAGTTATTGTCCTTCCGTTTCTTTTAAAATAATTTTGTCCCCGATAATTATTTGTAAAGAAACTTGCAATATTGCGATTTGTAGCTTCTACTGAATGAAGTCCAGCCTTATAAGCAACGAGATAATAGAACGGATTATTATTATTTTCTACTGCAAGTTTAGTACAAGTGGTAGTATTGGATCTGTCTATTGTGCCAGCAACAGGCATAAGATAACTATTTGCTCCATTATGATTTAAAGCATCACCGGGAATATCCGCATCCTTAGTATATCCTGCCGGAGCTACATTACATGGAACTGAGGTATGTGTATATGGAATTTGAATTTCAAGATTTGGGAATAATGTATGCCTCGTATATCCCACATCTAATGCCTGTCTCGAACCCAAACTACCATATATTATTTGTGTTTTTGTAATACCTGATGTGGTAAGATGGTAATTATTCCCGCTACAATCATACCCATACATATTATTCCACGGGTAATATGCAAGAGGATTTGCAACACTGCCCCTATTTAACAATGTAGTCTGTTCTGTAGGTGTAAGAATCCTGCGAAAAAGCCTAACGTCTGAAAATTCTGATTGACTATAAGAAATCGGTGCGCCTGTTGTTACTGTATTAATACAACCGGAATAGAATCTATAAGCATTATCCATGTGAGGGAATGTCCCTGTAAATGATGTATCCACTCCAATCTGATTATATCCCGTAGCTGCTGTCCAGATAAAGAATCTTACCTTCTTCGTTGTCTGATTAATGTCCATCAGTAAAAATGCCTTACCACAAGTAGAAGCATTAATTGTTGAAGCTATATCTACTGTTGTACCCGAACTTTGTGCAAGTGCATGAAAGTACCCTGTTGTAATTGATGTGTTGAATCCATATCTCCCCTGAAGATTCCCAGCTATATATTTGCCCCCCAATGGATATCTGGCGGCAGCGGTATTTTGTAATATATTAACCCACCCGCATATAGTGAAATCTGTATCATAAATATCCAAAGCACCATTATCATTAATATATCCATAAGCCGTGACTCCTCCTGTTGATAGATATGAAGGCTGAATAGTTATATCATTCGTAGGACTATTAACGGAATCAACCAATGTTAATCCGCTTCGTGAGTTTTTCTTAACCCAAAAATCAGGCGTTTCACCTCCTAATGGTGATTGTGGAGTCCATGAACCGCCTGATGAAATATTCCCTACTGGTGATAATCTTCTAAGAGGACTTAATAACATAACTATTGATTTATAAATCTATATAATAAACTATAGCACTTCCAGCTGCTAGAGTTATAGATGTTAAAGGATTATCAAATACAATTAATGAATTAGAAGGTAAAACTACATTTAAATAACTTTTAGTTGTAGTAGCAAAAGTAGTATCTACTCCTGATATGTTTTCAGTTATAGAACCAATTTGAGTAGTATCTCCTAAAATAATTAAAGATGAAATTTTCCCCTTACGTGCAACATGTGCATTAGTATCTGCCCAATAATCACATCCAGCATTTCCTGCTACTTTCTTAAGTAGAAGATTAGTAAGATTTAATAATGTATCTAAAGAATTAGCCATATTATAATAATATTAAGTTACAAAAATATATATAAATTTTAACAAATCAAAATAATTTAATTAAAACAATCTAATAGAAGTTAGTATATTGTTTATATACTATTTATAGAAGTATCAATATTAACTATTTATCGCATCTACTGCTACTATTGGATTATCATCATAATAAACTTTAAAATTACTGGCATAGGTAGTTACTCCAGCTGATGCATAAAGTCTTAATTCTAAAGTATCTCCAGGATTCCAAGTTTGTGTGATATCTTCTGCAAATGTTTCAGTAGTAGGATAACTTGCAGTTACATTATTATCTGTACCTAATGCCACACCATTTCTATAAAGTCTTGCTTTACTAGTACCAACACCAGACATAGCAGTATCAAAACCTATTCTAGAAGTTCCTAATAATCCATTAGTAAATGTTATAGTCTTTACAAGTTCATAATTACCAGTAGAATTAACTTCTGCATTATGTGAGTGTCTTAATGTTCCACTCGCTGCTTTTCTAACTAAATGGGGTAAAGATACTCCAGATATATTTGTTGTCCCATCAGCGTTAATATAAAAGTTAGTAGCATGTATTGATCCATCATCATGTAATGTTATCCCATCAGTACTATACCCATCTGTAGTCTTTTCTGTCCCATGATATATAGAAGTAGAATTTACTATCCATCCGCCTATTCCTCCAGCACTTAATGAGCCTTTGAAAGTTGTAGTTCCAGCAGACTTATCATATTTAATTCCTTGTCCACCTCCCCAGTTTCCTATAGTAACATCTCCAACGTTAGCTCCTCCAACTTCAACTAAAAATACATCTGCTGCTGCATCATCAATAACTTCTATACCTATAGAAGCACTTGGAAATATTCTTACACGAGAGCCAGCAGCTGCGGAATCATAAGTTCCACCAACACTTAAAACCCTTCCAGTTGGATCATATCCGGCATCAAAAGTAGTTGCTCCTGAAATAGTTAGATTATCAGCATCAATTTTTATACCTTCAGCAGAAGAATTAATACTAGCTATTACATCTCCGCCAGTAATAGGAGTAAAATTTAAGTGTGAAGTGGTTATAGTATATGCAGTTATATTGCCACCATCTATTGTAGTTATAGGAGATCCAGCTGGGTCCCAATAAGCATCATCTGCTGGGGTATGACCAGCTCCTGGTGTATTATTAACATAATTCCAATAAGTTGCAGAATATAATACTTGATCGCCTTTTTTATAACTTATCCCAGCATCATACGCTCCTTTATATGATTTCCAACTTTCTAATGTTACTGCTCCTTGTATTGTAACTTGTGGAGCCCCAATTAATAAATTTGATAAATTTGTAATACTAGCAGTATCTATTTCTGTAGCTGAAATTGTACCAGCCTCTATTAAAGAAGCAGTTATAGAATTTGCTACAATACTATTAGCATCTATATTCATTGCACTATCATTCATTATCTGAAAAGTAGCTTCAGTTTTTGTTGCATGATTTTGTGCAATACCTATCATTACCTTACCATCACCTACTGCAGAAGTTGCAGTTGTTGTAACATTATAAACAGTAGGAGTTGCTGTATTAAAATAGATATATGTTTTTGCAGCCATTACTCCAGTTGTCCCTGCATCAATATTATATGTTGTTGCATCGGAAGAAGTTAAAGTTCCAGCTCCCCAGGTAACTGTATTTCCTGGACTACCTGGTGTAGGAGTAAATACACAGGTTTGAACCCATCCTCTATGTGCTATATTAGTATCAGCACTAGCAACATTTCTAGGTGTTGCATGAGCTTCAGATGAATATGCCACACTTAAAATACCAGAAGTACTTACTGGTTTAATCCAATAATATTGTACTTGTCCTCCAGTTAAGCCAGAATCTACATATACATTACCTCTAGTACTACCTATAAGAGTTGAAGTAGAACTATCATTAGTTGTTTTTCTATAAACATTATAAAAAGCTATGGTTGTTTCACTATTATGAGACCATTCTAATCTAACTTGTTGAATATTTCCATAAGCAGTTAAACCTGTTGTAGTTGCTGGAGGTGTTAAATCCTTAGCTGTAGTTTGTTGTATGTCTGTAGAATAAGCAGATTCTGTACCCCATTTATTAACACTGGCTACTCCAAAATCATAAGAGATATTAGGAACTAATCCATCTATTGTAATACTATTTTCAGTAGAATCTATATAGGTATAATAGGTAAATGTACTTTGTTTATATCTAATTTTATAATGATCTAATGTTGGACTTACTACAGGAGTCCAAGTTAAAATAACATAAGCTGATTGAGATCCATCAGCACCAGTACTAATTCCTGTGGATGAACATGTTAAACCAACTGGAACAGTATTTGCTACATCATCTGTTATTATATCAACTTTTGCTTTAATAGTAGAAAGTAGATGATAATAATTTCCTGGACTACCACCTTGTATTCCTGTTAAATCATTATGGTTTGAAATTCCAGAAGGAAATGTTTGCCATGTTTTATCACCTCTATAATATTGTGATGAAGTTCCACCAACAACTGTTGGTTCAAATCCAGTATGTCCAGAACTTGCGTAGTCTAAATTTGTTAAGTTAGAATGTGTTGTAGATAATGGAATTGCCCAAGTACCATCTGCCCTAAGAAAATATGTATTACCTACATTATTAGAACCTATTACTAATCCTTTAGTAGTTGCATTAGTTGCAAATAAATCTAATAAGGTAGTAACTTGTGTACCTGTAAGCTCTTCAATAATTCCAGAACTTCCAGATATTCTACCTAATATTATATTATTAGCTATATCTTGTATTTTTTCTAATGTAATATTTGCATTAGTTATATCATCAGTTACAATATTTCCCCAAGAAGGATTTCCTGCAGCATTTCCATGAAGCACTGTAGTAGTAGTTCCTTGATTCTCAAAATCACTGGAATTTAATTCTAATATAATATCTGAAACTAATGATTTACCATTAATTAATCTATTAGAAGATATCTTATTACTGAAAGCATCTAATACTATTGACCATGAAACAAGGTCAGTAGGATCATTTGCAAGTCTAGTTAATGCTTGTTCAAAATCAATATTCATATTTATATTTTTTAATTAAGGTATATCACGCATACATCTTACTGATAATCCTGTTTGTTTTCTATATGTTTGAGGACTATTTATAGCTGCAGTTGAGTTTTGGATATTTAGTAAATATGAATGTGTAGCAGTATATTCAGTACTACTCCATAACCATCCAAATCCTGTAATACTATCAAAACCTCCATCATTTTCTCTTTTTCCACTACCTACTGCTTTAAACTTATAAGTATCTGTTGCACCCACATTAACACTTTGCCAATGAGATGTCCCAGTTTCTTTTAATTTACCTCCAGCAATAGTATCTCCACCAACATATGCTTTTAATATTTCAAAATCTGTTTCACTTGGTATTCTCCACCCAGTTGGGGCTAATCCATGTATACTATTTACTGCATACCAATTATATAATGCTCCATAAGAAGTTTTATTTGTTATATTATTATCATACCAACAGTATGCTCCAGTGGTATCAGTTACCCATCCATTTGCAATAAAATCATCACAAAGTTTTGCTGCACTATTAGTATGTCCTGCTTGTGCTATTATTTCATTTGTATTATTTTGACCTTCACCTATTGAAGTACTTGTTGTACCTATTGATACTGAATCAATATTACTCCATACAGTACCCAATCCATCATCCTGATCTGATGGTGCTAATTCTAAATAATCATTACCATTTTTCCAGAATATCCATCCTCCAGCAGGTCCAACATCTCTTAAATTATAGTTAGTATTGGACGTAAATGAACGACAAGTTCTCGTATGTATTGCGCTATTATTTTTAAATAAGTTATAATCAACACCATTGTTGGTTCCCTTTCCCCATGCTGTTGTTGAAGAATTTTCTGAAGAACTCCAATATGTACTACTCAATAAATTACCAATCCCATATAAATATAGATTTATATAAATTTGTTCCCATTCATCTTTTGATGGTAAGAAAAAATCAGAGAAACCATCTATAGTTATATTTGGTATTGGGGTTCCATCTGCGTATAGTTCAGTTTTCAAATTCTCTACAAGCCATTCTTGAGTACCTATATTAATATAATGATAAACATTACCACTACAATCCATCATAGTAGGAAGAACTATAGGTAATTCAACTGATGAAAAAGGTGGAACATAATGCATTCCTCTAATCCTTGTATGATTACATCCCATATTAAATACCTCTAAAACGATTTCTTTGTATTTCTATGCGATTAATTATTTCTACCAAATAAGAATAATTTGCATCTTCATAAACCGCACTAGTTACTGTTACTTTTTCTAATGCAAATACTATATTACTTAATAAGTAAAGATATTCAATATCTCTATTAATAGTTTTTCCTAAATCCATTTTATTACAGATAGATTCTGCTAAATGTACTCCTACGTCTTTTCCAACAAGCACTAAATTATCAACATCATTCTGAGTCCACTGCATAATTATAATTATTAAACTGACCAAATAGATGAGATATCTCTAGCATCTAAAATATCATCTATTTTATCAGTGATTGTTATAAATGAAGTTTCTCTACCTAACTCACCAGCCCATTTAGCAGATTGATATAATGCCATACATAGAAATTGAATACGATTTTCTTCGTAGTTAAAATTATCTATATCAATTTGTAACGGAAGTTGTGAAGCCATTAAATAAGATTCTGATAAAAATCCTTGACTTACTGTATCGGTTTCTGCACCTAAACTTGTTGTAGTTACAGCAAGAGTTATTTCATAATAACCATCTGGAAAATAAGTTGCATTTAAAGCTACTAAATTAGAATCAAGAAGATCTGATGGTAATACAGTATAATAAGAATTTACTGATGTACCAACTAAATTTACTGAGGTTGCTCCACCAAGAGTAGAACAACCGCCAAGATGTGCTAATACATTATGTGTATATGTAATACCATTATATAATACTGACAATACAGCTGAAGTTGCATCATCATGGTCATATGCTGGCCATACTGTATAATCATATAATTTAAATGAGGAAGCATCGTCTGCTTCAACAACAAATATTGTTAATGCCATTATTTATTCTATTTTAATTGTTATTTTTTTCTGACCAATTAATTTATGGCGTAGATTATCCATAGTTTCCTTAGAATCAATTACTCCACCTTTTACTTTATTTTTACCAACAATAATACATCCAGAAGAATCTTCTTTGTTATTACCACTATGAATATATATACCAGTAAAACAGGGCACAGATTTTAGTAATGGATACCAATTTTTATGTTTATCCCACCATGTCATCTTAATTGTAGTTGAACATTCTGGAATTGCTGTTTGATCAGCAATTTTCATAGAACAATCATTATTTACTATTCTAACCTTATCTTCTAATGTATCACAGAAATATTCCCCATCTATGTAAAGTTTACCTATAGTATAGGTATCCTTCTTTGCAATTCTTTTTACCAATAATTCCATTGTCTAGAATATTAAATTAATAAAAAATGAGGAAGCTTTTGGACTTCCCCATTTATATATCTCCCCAAAGTCAGGGACAAGGGGATCATTAATTATTATGCACCAAAACCAAGTACTGTATGGAATGCTTCTGTAAGACCTACAAGAACTGCAAGTTCTACCCTATTTTTAGAAACAGGACGAATTCCAGTAGTTGTATCTACAAAATTATCATCATACAACTCAAATGCAAA
>Ga0172380_10006938_pt1 | contig 12961 bp, 13 predicted proteins | sample Leawe162metaG_FD_119747 | JGI IMG/M metagenome (GOLD analysis project Ga0172380, IMG submission 119747) | Leachate microbial communities from a municipal landfill in Southern Ontario, Canada - Leachate well 162 metaG | ecosystem: Engineered > Solid waste > Landfill > Unclassified | place...
AATCAAAGTGTCCTATCATACTCAACAGTATGCGGACGAAGGCAGACCTTGGTTCGAAGCGGTTTCAGGCACTACGGTGGCCTTTATCAGCCGGGAACTGGCCGCCCCCAAAGGCATGCTGGCTAATATGCAGCCTCATGACATCCCGGAAAGGCCGGAACCGATACCACTGCCGCCCGAGATAATCGGCGAGCTCATAGAGAAGAGAATTCGGCAGCTTTACGCTGATTGGGCTGACAAGCCAATACCGATATTGAACGATCAAACGCCGCGCGAGGCCATCAGAACCCCGGAAGGATTGGAACAAGTCAAGTTCTTGCTGCACACCTACGAACATGGCGAAGCCCAGCAAGCCAAAGCGCAACACCGCCCTCCGGTTTCCTATGAATTTCTTTGGCAGTCAGTAGGGATAGCGCCGTAGTGAGTTATCCATTGCGACGAGACCAGAGACCGGGCTTCGAGCAGCCGGGATGGAGCACACCGGCGCAGGCAAACTCAGTACCGGGGATGGTTAATCTGATCCCAGGACAGGGTTACAGGTCTTTAATGGTGGGGAACGCCAGTTTCGAAGCATTGACCCGGTTGCGCAAATCAAGGCCCGGTTTAAAGTGAATAGCGTACCGACTCGGTAGACTAACAGACTTCCCTGTCTTTGGATTCCTAGCGATACGTGCTTTGCGGGGAATCGTTGAAAAACCACCAAATCCGCGAATTTCAATTCTTTCGCCTTGGGCGACCGCGGTAGACAAAACATCAATGATAGTGTTGACAGCGAGCTCTACGTCTACTTGCAGCAGGGTTGAGTGCTTGGAGGCCAGCACACCCATCAGTTCCGATTTTGTCATCTGAAATGTCGAATGTTCGACGGTGAGTTAATTGCCGAATAATAGCGCAGTTTCAAGAGGACTTCGAGCCATTCAAAGCCCTCTTTCCCTCAAGATAATTTAACCGTTGACGGCTTCTTTTAAAGCTTTTCCGGGTTTAAAGCCAGGTATTTTTGCCGCCGCAATGGTCAGTTCGGCCCCTGTTTGCGGATTGCGGCCTTTGCGCTCAGCACGATCCTTGACTTCGAAAGCGCCAAAACCCACTAACGATATCGAATCGCCGTTTTTCAAGGCGTTTTGAATGGCACTCAGGATGCCATCCAGACCCCGTCCGGCATCGGCTTTGTTGAGATTAGCATGACTGGCAATAGCGTCAATGAGTTCGGATTTATGCATGGTTTCCTCAAAAGGTGGGATGTAACAATGTAAAAAACTAGCCGTCGAAAACGCCGGCGTATAAGATCCAATCAGCCACAAGCGATCATTGCACTATGGGATTGTGGCGTGGATGATCGCAGTTTCAACACCGTCCTTCAAGCAAGCATCACGGATTTAGTGATCACTCTATATCCGGGTATGATTTATCATTCCTAAGCCACCTCTGCCTAACCAAGTGATGCCACATGAGCAACGTCTATCCCCTACTCCCACGGCTTACCGTCAACAGTCAGTTTATCGATGATTTTATCACTGCCGAAGCACCCTGCTGTGCGTTGGGCCTAGTTGAGGAACGGAAACAAACCTTCGGCGTTTTGGCACTTCGGCTTGAAATGGTTATTCCCGATGAGTACACCCGCACCGGTTTTAGCTTCGGGCATTCGTTGTACGGTAATGCCGACTGCATCGTGGTTCACTTTGGCTTCCACTTCTACCATTACGCCACATTCAATCTACTGGTAAACCCGAATAACCCAGTAGTGCGGACTGTCTTAAATAAAATGCTCGAAACCGGGAATTACTTTATTTTCGCGGTCGATCCCAAAGGGAGCGTCACCGCTTTCCGGTCGGAACTGGGGCAGGAGGATTTAATCGAGCTGAAAAACAACCTGCCGCTCATTCAAAACGCCAAGACCACCGACGCCCAATACCGGAAAACAGTAGCCATGTTCGAGCGAAATCCAAACCCGCCAGGTCAAATGCTCAATTGGGTTTGCCGCGATAACGCCGATTATCTCGACCTCTCCCAGCATCGGCTAGAACTGAATCCTGTCGGCCAACCCGACATACCCGAAAACTCACCCCCCGAAGACATCTTTGAAAGCAGCCTCATTCCCTGTGAAGATTGCGGGAAGTGGGCGGCACAATTGATCTTTGCCGATGATAGTGCCGATGAAAACGTACTTGAAGTTTGCGCTCAACACATGGCCAGGCAATATAGTGAAATCAATGTGCCGACTTGGATCATCGGCGAACCACTAGGGCCACCAGGCTTCGATACCAAAACCAGAGTATTGAAAGTTTGGCCGAACCGCGAGCCCATTCAGCTAAAGACGGCCAATGAATTTGATGAGGAACTGGATGAATTATTGGCACGTCACTGTAAACGGGGTGATGAAACTGCACCGGACCAGGAAACGGAAGATCAACAAATTCAGTGGCACCCCATTAGTATGTTGCCTACCTTCACCTTTATGGTGGACGGCATGCTGGAGGAGTCCATGGTTCAGTTGGACAACCTGCGTCAGGCGGTAGCCAAGCCCTATGTATTGGACGATGCCACCCTGAATCGGGTCTTTGATCTATATGAAAAGCAATTGGACGACCAAAGGTATTTCCTGGAACAGTTTTCCCGATGGCAGCAGGATCGACTGAGCGCCGCACAAACCAAGGAAATTAATCGGCTGATTAAACAATCGGCAACCTTGAAGGCAGTCAACGAAGAAATTCTACAGATCGCGAACAGCATCAAACATGAAACGATTGATCAAATCCTGGCAATGGATGAAATGGAACTGGCTATAGCCGTATTATCGGGCAAGATAAAACCGCCGCTGCTGTAAGGCGTTCCAAGACAATTACGCCAGTAGTGAATGACGGCTATTGGAAGTGACGAATTGACGCTATCGACCCATTTTTGCCACTCACGCTTCTCCAAAGCTGCCCTCCTGCCGAAGCTTGATTTTGGGACTGGAGGACTACAAAGCCGACATTGGCGACCTCAACCGAACAGCCATAACCTGTCGCTCAGCGTAACTATTCAATTTGAATTATTAAAGCTTGCTGTAAGTCAGATGTCCGGTATTCGGTGAGGAGTGAATCTTGCTATTTAACCGCCGTTAAAAACTTACGCATTATGCGCTGTTTCTAACAGAAAAGCTCTTACGTGCTGGGAAGTTAGAATGCCTAATTGTATAGGCCTATTTTTTGTGGCGTTTTGTATTGCTATCTTTTGTGAATTGTACCAATGATTTAATCCCTAGTGTTGGACCTAAACTACTTATTTTATTGGCAGCAATCTTTGCAACTGGGTCTGCCAATGCATCGGCATCAAGTTCAATCCAACCCGATAACGCGTTAAAAATAGTTGTTAGAACTTGCTTTTTTGTCTTATCAGTGGAATTAAGCTTATGCAATTGATTTTGAATCGATTTTTTGTAGCTTTCAATACGTTCTTTGCGTTCCTGCTTAGAAATAGCAAATCGCTGCCTATCGGCGCGAGTACCAGTTGGTGCGATATCATCTTTTACCGGTGTCGCACCACGTCTTTCGACTAATTTTTGTTTATTTATTCTTTCATGATCGAGTTTATTGGACATATCATATACTATGTTGCTTCCGCCAGTTCATCAGCAATTATTTCGCATGTTTCAACACAGTCTTGGTTGCCAACATCTGCATATCGAGTGGATAACTAATAACCGTAGTGTTTGTTTAATAATAGCATTTAATTTTGCTTTAACATTCTGTTTGAAGGTCCAATCAATGGATGTATTCTCACCTAACCGCTGTGTCAAAACCACTGTAAGTTCCCGCAATTTGTTGTGTTCCGATAACGCCATGATCAGAATAGCCCTGTTTTTAGCGCATAACTTTAATGTTAGAATGTATTAGGGTAAGCGTTTAAACTAATGCGCTACAAAGGTTGAAAATTCAAAATTTAAAATAGTCAGGAAGCTTTATGACAACGCCAGGATCAAGAACAATAAGAGAATGCCCAGAGTGTCATGGGCCATGTTTGTTTTTTAATCCAGACTATGGATCAATATTTATATCAGATGAAGATGATCTTTTTGATTGGGATGATACCTACAAAAATAGAACTCCAAAATGCCCGCATTGCGCAAAGTATTTTTCAATCTCTGATGCTGAAATTACATGTATAGATTTTCTTACCGAGTATAAAGCAAGTTTGCTTGCAAGTGGAATGGGTGTTAATGAATTTCTTGATTTTCTAGGGGTTGAAACCTATGGGAAAACCTACAAAAAATACAAGTTATTTAAGAATATTCATGGAACAAAGAATAACGAGTATGATGCTTACTATGTTGCATTTAAGGCTTTACCAGAAGATTATTTCAGCAGAGTATGCGATATTGATTTTATAGTTAATAGAAATGACGATTTTGATTTTTTTGATTCAAAGCCCGTAAGATCAGAAAGTGATATCGAGCGTTCCGAAAACGAAGCGCTTGGATTAGTTTTGCGTGATAGCAATGCTATGAATTCTGATGAATGGCTAGTGTTGCCATTTTCAAAAGAAGTAGAAACTATATGGATCATTTTGATTGTTGATGGGAAAAATGTTTTCGTTACGCCAAATATGGCAATTAAACGGAGCAGTGAGATTTCAATTTCTTTACATGCTACTTGTAGTCATGTCTTAGCTAAATTCGATCCAAAGACCCCTCTCGTTGAGTTATTGATCGGCAATGGCGAAGGCGATTGTAACGATGAACACATGGCCAACATTACTCATTTTGAAAAACTGAAAAAATTGATTTTATACTGCGGCAATGTAACTGTTGATGGATTTAACGCACTGAAAAAACTATCGGCTTTAGAATATCTTGAATTGCGTTTTTCAGAGAGAGTAACTGATAAGAAGTTGGACGCAATTAAAGATTTAAGTAGTTTAAAATTCTTTAAAATGGATTCTTCAGTTGGCATCACTGATAATGGATTAAATTCAATTAAAGCGTTGATATCACTAAAGACGCTTATACTGCAAAGCGCAACAAATATAACTGATCATGGATTAGAGGCTTTAAGCACTATGACTTCTCTAGAGTATCTCGATCTTGATCAATGTAGCTATATTACTGATTACGGCATTTCAAAATTAATATCATTAATAAACTTAAAAAGCCTTACATTGTATCATTGTGAAGAATTGACCGATAAATCAATTGAGCAAATAATAAAATTTCCGAAATTAGAGGATTTGTCGCTTATTGGAAGTCCAAATATTTCTGAGCAAGTAATCAATCGATTGCCAACAAGAATTCATTGTTTCACCGATATATCTGGATGAAATATTTTATTAAAAATCTTAATAAACAATTTTTATATCCCGATATTTTCTATTCATTGGCTACTGTGGCAGCTTTGTAGTTTTCCAGTTCGTAAAATCTGGATTTGACTGACTGGCCGGAGAAACGCGACCGGCAGAAGTGGGTCGCTCGGCGACCGTCCACTCTTCAGACTCATCGCCGGAAAGCTGCCATTGAATTCCGATTCCTGAAAGCGGTCGTTCGTCACTGAGTCCAACCGACCCTTTACAGGCACCCGTACCAGGAGCTTTATTGGCGGCAGTAAAATACATACCTGTCGTTCAAATTAACATCTGTGCCTGACCAGCAAGACCTAACCCCGTTTTCGTGCTGTCGCTAATCGGAGCGAGCTAACTCATCGTAGTCGTAGCTTGTTTCAGCTATTGCTGAGACGAGCTTACCAAAAACCATTTTGGTATTTTCTATTTAGTCTAGCGATTACCGTATGATTTAGCTACATCAAACAACTCTCCAATGAAATTCAATTCACTAAAACAAGCTTTGATGTTTTTGCAGCTACTAAGTATTTAGTACCTGACTTCTCTGACAATGCGACATTTACCCGAACTTTATTCCCAACTTCAAATCTGTCTCTTTCAGACCTTGAACACTCAATATTCATTCCAGCAGGGAAAGGTTGACCTGCAATCGTGCGAACTCTCTTTCTTCCCTCTCCAATATAAATTTCCCCAATAACTGTTTGTCGTTGAGAGTCTACACGACTCACAGTTGCACCTTCAGATTTCTTTTTCACTAAATCTATATTTATATTGATTTGTTTTTCCAGTGGACTAAAATTAAACTCACGATGAATTCTTGGGATTTCAGTTTTCACATTAAGATTGGCTCCATAATATTCAATTGCTACAGCCTCTTTATCTTTTGCAAGGTTCTCAGTATTTGCTACACCAATAATGTAATGGATAAAATTATTACCGCATTTACGTATAGCCTTTCTAAAGCTATCGTTGTAATTATGACTAAATTGATTACTGGCATCTGATAAATGCTCTTGCCATCTCTTAACAGGATCTGCAGCCATGCCCACATAGATACCTTCTGAGCATTGGTGAGCATAAATCAAGTATTTGCTATTTTTTACAACATCTAATGAAAGATGATTTATAAGCTTGAACCTTACTTTGGTTGGTAAATACATAACTATGAAATATTTGAATTATTAGACATGAGATTGACAGTAGCTGATGCGCGTGTGGTTTTTTAATTGGCAGGCGAGTTCCAGTCAATATTAGAAGTCATATTAACCCAGCTAACCTTATCATCTTTACAAGCTAATACATCATCCTCCAAGTGCTTCAATAAATCATATTTCTTTATTAAGGGTAGAAATTTTGAAGAACCAAACTTTGGATTAATGGAGTTATAGAACAACAAACCGAGTTCAAACTTTGATAACTGAGCGCGAACTAGGTTGGTATATATTTTCTTTTGTGTCTCTTCAATATTTGCTGTGTCAACAAATTTTATGATGTTGTAAACGGTTCTAAAATAGTGGCCAATTATATGTCCATAGTCATAATAAAAATTATCATAATGGGAGTTAATGATAACAAATTGTGTTGACAAGTTACACCGACCTATAAATCTATTGCTTGAATCAAATAATTCAATATTAAAGCTCTTGTCCATTAAATTAGCTCCATCTGTTATAGAATCACCTCTTTTATATCCATATAAAAAAACGCGCATTAATATATCATGTAGCTTTTCAAAGCATTTTCTATTTGTCACTGCACCTTCAAAAAACAATGGGCTTTCTTCGCCTGTATCATCTGTATTTTTTAATCCAGTTAAACTTAAATCTTTTATTAATTCATTTAATAGTGACATTAATTGAAAAAACATTGATTCAAAATTTTGTTTGTTTAAAACTGAATTCTGATGCTGAAGAAGCTGTCTGGTGTCAGAAAGCTCATCTTTTTGCAACCTATATGATTGAATTATCCAATAAAATGCAAAACCAGCAATTACGGGATTTAGTGTTCCTCCAATATAATCACCAAATGTTCCCCAGTCTGCATTGCTAGTCGATAGCTCCATGCCAAAGTTATTTATGTATCTCGCTACAACTACTACTGAGAAAACCACAACAATTACAATTGAAACCACATCTTTTTTTAAAAACGACTTTTTATTTTTCACGGTTTTATATTTAACTTGCTACTTCTGGCTATGATCAAAATTGTCCAACACTTTTATTACCAATCAAGCATAGATCAATGTTACGCTGATGGTGCTGCAGAAACCGGGGTCAAGTCTTTCAATCAAGCATGTATGGCTAATTTGGAAGGCGGTTACTCATTCAATTGCTGTCATTCAAAATCATAGGCATCAGTCCGGTTAGGCCGGGTCGAGCCAAAGAGGAAGCAAGATTGCTTGCCGAAAAGCTGCCATTCGCTGAACTTAGGGATGGAAAATTTCGCCAGCATCCTCGGTGGCCGGTTTTGGCCGTTAGCCAGCATCCAAAGTCTGGCTGAGCATGTTGTATCTGAATGGGCATCAAGAGACAAAATTTTCTGGGGTTCCGGCTTACCCCCTAGATCGGCATGGCCGACCCCATAACTGTAACGGCAAAATCAACGACCAGGCGTTAAATGATCGATATCACGCGTAGGTTTATCGGCGACTAGATTTTGGTCGACGCGAGGCGCTTTCTGTTTCGGACCGAGAGCCGCCTGCAACCTACCCTTGTCTTTTGCTACGTGATCGCGAAGCACTTCATACTCCGTTTTAACGACCGGTAAATCATGGATGAAGGCCTCGACCGCTTTTGACTCACTTTCCATGCCGGCGTCACGAAGCGCGTGCGCCGTTGCATTCCAATCAGCTACCACATTGTTGCGCGTACCTTCGAGAATTTGCTTACCAGGCAGTTTCGGCACAATACCGTTAACAATCTCATTAAGCACAGTTTCCACTTGGCCTTGAAGATAGGATGATTCAATCGGTTTTTTACTAGCCATTGGATCCCCTTGCCATTGCGCAATACGCTCTTGGTGTTGGTGCATAGCACCTTTGGCGCTGCTTCGGCCTTTGCCACGGATCGCGGCCGGAGTCGCATTCGCTTCGACGCCTCGGTCGCGTAGCGCCTGGGCGAATTGTTCCCGCCAAACTTGTAGGGTGTTTTTCCGGATATAAAGACGTTCGCCGGTTTCGCTGACGGCCTTAACCACCAGATGAACATGCGGATTTTGTCCGGATTCGGTTTTGTCGCGTTTGGGATCGGTTGCCGGATCGTGTAGCACCATCGCGTAACGATGGTTAAAGGCGAAGTTTTCACGGGCGAAAAACTGAGCCGCTTCCAACACCTTTTGTGGCGGTGTGCCGTGCGGCATTGATAATACGATGTTATGAACCAGTTTCGCGCGTTTATCTTTTTCGCCGGCTTCCGGTGCATCCCTATGACGTTTATTGATCACAGTGTCTAGTTTCCAATCCTTGACCAAAAAACTCGCAACAGCCTTGCCTTTTAATGTGTCGCCGTTATCCGTGAGAACATCCAGCTCACCATGGCGATCCACGTAATCGATATGCGCCTCCGCTGTTCCACTGTCCCGGCCACCGCCGGTGACCTTGACCATGACCTCGGGTACACGATCCAACGTCCGCCTTAAGGCGTCCATCGATGAAGGAGACGAAGGGTCGAATAATGAACGGCCGGCACGCGGCGCGGGCGGCCCTTGTCGACCACGACTGGCGATATCTAAACCTGGGGCGTTTCTGTCTCGCGCAATTCGCGCCGTACGCTTTTTAGGCATCTTCGTTCTCCCAACTGTTGAGGTTTGCTCTAACAACCGCATCGATCTCTTCACTCACTTGCTGAGTCAGTTGCGCGGTGTCTTCGATTAACACCCGCAATTCCTGTGAATCTGGCCAGCGGCCGGAATGCGCCAGTTTTGCGAACTGATTTAAGTTACGGCCAATCGCGGCCAATTGGTTGGAGGTGACACCAAGGGCCAACAGTTCATCCCGTGGCATCGGTGCATGTTTGTTGATCCAACCTCGCAGTACCAGTTTCAACAGGATGCCTGGTGCGAGTTGTCGGCCTTCGGCGTATTGTTTGACGTACAACTCATCGCCGGGAAGTGGCCGAAAACAGAGCTGCCCTGTCAATGCGTGTTGAGTCTCTGAGGGTGCGTTGATCGGCGAGCTGGGCGGCGTGGGTGCGCCCTCCTCGTCTTCCCGGATCAACCGGGTGATCTCGCCGATGATCAGTTTGGAGACGTCGAGTCGGCGTTTCTCGGCCAGCGCGAATAAGGCCGCTTTGAGGTCTGCTTGAATCCGAAAACGGATGAAGTCGGTTTTACCTGTCATTTCGACACCGTCCCAATGAAGAAAATCCTTTACATGCGTGATAATGTTACCACAAACCACGACGTTCGTCTATCCTGCCCTTATATTTAGGTTTTTTGACGCTCTTGTAGCCGCTGTGCGGTGTTTTCGATGAAAGTTTACTGAAGATATTGAATTATTAATGAGGTAACAGAGAACTATGACTGAATAGTGTTGAAAATATGTAGAGAATTAGTGTAGAGTGTAGAAAACTGATTGAAATAGGCACCCTCCCCTTCTGAGAACTTGATGGAACTGGACGAATTCGTGAAACAGCATCAACCGGCGTCTACGTCCCGCTCTCGCCTGGCGCCGTACCTGGCGGATATTTATCGCTTGCGACGCTTGGGCTATTCATGGGTGCAAGTGCAAAACTACTTAGATACGAAAGGCGTTACGGTGGCATTTCAAACGGTCGCCGCCTACATGAAACGACACCCTGAACAGACCGATGAGACTTCAAAGCAAAATAAACCACTTCAAACACTAGTAACTCCGGCACCGACATCAGAACAGGATCAGACGGAAACGCGTCCGGCCGACAACGAAGATGAAAACCGGGATGGTCAAACAAGCGATGCATCCTTTTTTAAACCCAGCGACTTACGGGACATCATGCAATCGCAAATTGACCTAGAGAAGCTGGCCAAAATCGGCAAAAGCCATAAACCGAAAAGGAAAAAACCCCATGAAACTGGTAGTGATTAACTTCTCCGGCAATGTCGGAAAATCAACGGTGGCTGCGCATCTGCTTAAGCCACACATGCCGGGCGCTGGACTCTTCAGCATTGAAACGTTAAACGACGATGCGGCGACTGACGGCGTGGACGTGGAAACGTACAAAGGCAAAAAATATCGAGAACTCCAAGAGGAAATCTTCTTGCTCGATGACGCGATTGTCGATGTCGGCGCGTCGAACGTCGAGGACTTTACTAACTTGATGGCGCAGTATCACGATTCACATAAACAATTCGATTTCTACGTGGTGCCGACCGTCAAAGAGAAAAAACAGACAATCGATACGATACGCACCATTAAGGCGCTATCGGCAATGGGCATCCCAAAACAAAAAATCAGGGTCGTCATGAACAAGGTCGAAGTAGACGACGATATTCACGATGAATTTGGGTCATTGTTCGGTCTCGCCTCCGTCGATAAATCGTTTCTCATTAACGAGAAGTGCGTTATCTACAACAACGAGGCATTTGATCAATGCAAGGACTTAGGCGTTCCGTTAGTGGATATGGTGAACGACAAGAACGATTACCGGGAACTGGCGAAAGCTGCAAAGGCCGATGGTAAAGCAGAAGAAGCGGAGCGCCTGGTTAAAATGGCTCTACTGAAAATGATTGCCGTCACGGCACAGAAAAACCTCGATCAAGTGTTTAAGGCACTCTTTTAAGCCATGACCGCCACCCAAAAACCATCAGAGAAAAACCCAAGAACCATGCGCGATGCCCTGGCCGCTCAGGTCTTGGGTGATATCGACCTTTTACTGGATAAGGCAGATTTAGCAACGGCGAAGACTACGGCCTCTGTTGAGCGATTAGAAGAAATGATCCGCCAGCTCGAAGAGGCTGGCGAAAGTTATAACCAAGCGGTATTGGCAGCCAATATGCGCTCGAAAAAAGAGTTAATGGCTTACTTGAAAACAGTCACGACGGCCACGGTATCGGCGACGGCCGACGAACAAAGGGAGGTACTGCGAGGCTTGCTGCGCGAATTAGTATCGGATGAAATCAGCGCACTAAAGCTAACCATATCAGGGACGGCCGTCGGCCACAAAGTGTCAAGTGTCGCATTGTCCGTTAAAATGGCTGTAATGTGCATGGCGTCCGGGCTGATCGCCAGCGCCGCGACGGTGGCTGTAATCCGTTGGATTGGTTAACCATAGGCGATATAGCGCGAATCCTTACGGTCATTTATGCTTGTGGGTTTAGATTTTCGCCGAATTGAATGCTCGTTACCGGCGGATGTTTGACACCCAGAGCTTTGGCCAGATCGGGAATCGCACTGTGTTCCCAGACCAGTAATACCGTACCGGTCTTTTTCGTGATCTCTTTGCCAACGTCCGCTACTTTCTTCTCGCCGTCAATCCGCTAGCCGAATAACCGGCAGTACGTCGAGGTAACGAATACCCGATTACGATGTATTCTCAGAACACTCCCAAACCACAAATCCATCAACAACGCCTTGAGTCGATCGATATGGCTTGGCGTTAATCAGCGACGTTAGCGATTCGTTCAAAATCCTCAGGGCATCCGAGTCGCTTACACTTACAAATCGGTTACTCGCCCTTTGCACCTCTGTATCGCATTCCTCCGGCGGCCAGCGCTGCGGATAGGATTTAACGCGAAAACCACGTTTGGCCAATATCTCGGCCACGGCAGGCCTTGCGCTTTTTATCATCCAATCCACCTTTTGCAAGGTATGCAATCCGCCGAGCAAAGCCAGAACCGGTTTGTCGGACGGAAATTCGGTAAGCCACTTGGCCATGTTTTCGTCGCGGTCACGGTCGGCATCAATGGCCTCGACTCTCACACAAGGCGCACGCTGTTTGATCGCGGCCAGCTGTTCGAGCAACTGCCGGTAACCTGGATGATCGATGACGACCGGCACTTTGATTGTCGACACCGGCGCCACGCCCGCCATTAGGTCGTCTATGATCTCTTGCTGCTTGCGGTCAATCTCAAGGCCGATGCTTAGGCATTGGTATTTATCCACAGCGGCATCGACCAGTCGCTTGAAGAATAGCGGCGATTCCGGTTTTTGATGCGTTTCTCCGATGATGACAATGTTGCCCGGTCGGACTTGCGTGATGATTTCCTCAAGAGCATCGGCGCGCAGCGTCGGTGGCAGTAAAAGGAATATGATGTGAAATGACGAGATGAAGAATCTATTCATGTCATCCGGATGTAACCGAATCCCACCATTTTCCTCCCGAGCTATCCCTTTTGTGATGATCAGGTGCCTATTCCGATGAAATCCGCTACCAATTCCAATTTCAAAACTACCTGGTATTCGAATCGAAAACCACCTGTGGCGCCGACCGGCCAAAACCCGCCGCTCGGAGTAGCTATCCAATTATAATAATTAAGGCATCATGTAACCCGATCGGCTGTCCGGTATTCGGCTACAGTTTGGGTCATCGTTTGATGGCTCTAGGCTCAGTGCGTCCGGGTCGGTTGCCAACCAAGTGTTCAGCCATGAAAAGGAGCAGACCCGAGATGGAATCCGGGCCACCCGTTTGCTTTTGGGTTTACCTTTGCACCCACTGCGATTCATATAGAGCCA
>Ga0172380_10006939_pt1 | contig 12960 bp, 15 predicted proteins | sample Leawe162metaG_FD_119747 | JGI IMG/M metagenome (GOLD analysis project Ga0172380, IMG submission 119747) | Leachate microbial communities from a municipal landfill in Southern Ontario, Canada - Leachate well 162 metaG | ecosystem: Engineered > Solid waste > Landfill > Unclassified | place...
ATGTGCTGTGAAAATCGCATAGTATCGTCAATAAGAATCTTCGCCGGTCAGAAAAAAATGTTCCCACGCACCGAGCGCTCCAACAACAAGCAGGAGCACCCACCACCGCAGCCATTCGTTATGTCCGAGCCACAGCGAGATAATAAGTAAAAGCGCAAGTAAAAAGGACTGCCGGAACGTTCGCTTCACAAATGTATGAACAACTTCGTCACGTTTAAACACATACACATGCACCGCGAACCCGAAAACAACGAACAAACCCATGAGCGCGAGCAACAAACTCGCATAGAACAAGCTAATGATTGCAAGTCCCGACTCCGGATTCGTTGTGTTAAGGAGCATCGCCCACGCCCCGAAGGCAAGTATATCTGTTAACGCGACAATGAAAAGAAATCCACGAAGCGACATAAGGTTTAGAGCAAATAACGAATACGCTCAATTGTCGGATCGCTTGTCGCGATTCGAATTTTCTCAAGGAGCTTTGACTCATTTTTTTTGACTTCTTGTGCAACCGGCGCTTGGCTAACCGAAACAGTCAGCGTTCGGTTTTTAAGGTAGAGCACGCGAACTAATTGCGGCTCAAGCCCAAAAAACTCATCAAACACTTTCTGCGCACATTCAACAACAAGCGCCGCAGCAACCGAAGCTGAAACGCCAGAAACCTGGACCCTGCTTTTAATCATCCCTTTGAGGTCGTCCATATGAACGTATTTTGGCAGAAACAAGCAACTAACGCAAGAGACCGCTAATTATAATTGTCGACTTGGGCACACATCCTTAAAATCACAATTTCCACACGCAAATTGCGAAGGGTTTGGCGTAAAATTATTTGTACGAATTTCCGCAACCGTCTCGGCAACGAAATTCTCAATTTTCTCCAAATCCTTATCCTTAGGTGTGAACGTCGCTGCCTCATTGTTCTGCAAATAATAATATGTGAGGAGTGTTGGCTTCACATGGAGTTCGCGCTCGGCCGCAAGCACATACAAAAGCAACTGTCGCTTCGTGTCGAATTTCAAATCGTCCGCGGTTTTTGGCGAGCCGGTTTTGTAATCGATAATTTCAACGTCGCCGCTTGGCAAAATATCAAGTCGATCAATCGAGCCGGTCAGCGTCTCGCCGCCGATCACGACGCGGAATCGCTGCTCTAAAAATGCAGGTGCGCCCCAGTTGCTGCTGTGCTTTGAATAATAGTCGCGCAAAATGCCTTCGGCAACCACGCGCTTTTCATCTTCAAACTCGCGCGACGGATAGCCCTCTGAAATCCAGTCACCCTGCAAAATCTCGAGAAGCGATTCAACGGGTGGAACCGCAGCAAACAACGTCGTCTGCGCTGCATCGTTTTTTTCCTCGCGCATTTTTTCGTACCAGTGCTGGAGCGCGCTGTGGAGCGATCGCCCGAAACTCATCGACCACTTTGTCTTAATCGGCAATTTCAAAACGTGCGCGAACCAATATTGATACGGACATTTTTCGTATGATTCAAGCTGCGTGAAACTAAACGACTGCTTGTTTTCAACCGCAATTGGAGTTGGCGACGTTACATTTTCCACCGCGTCATCCGCCGCCTCAAGCCCAGGCGCAATTTCCGCGGTCGCCTCCACAATAAATCGCGATGGCTTATGTGCTCGCGCTTTTTCTGCGCTCGAATACTTTGTCGCTGATGTTATAAACAATTTTTCCTTCGCACGCGTGAACGCAACGTACGCAAGGCGGCGCTCCTCTTCGATATGCGCCTGATCCTCGTCCGTTTTTTCGCGCACGAGCGCGGCCGGAAGTTGCAAACCATTAACCCGTTCACGCGACGGAAATCGTCCCTCAATCGCAGACACCACAAACACGCTCGCAAACTCCAAACCTTTCGACGCATGAATCGTCAAGAGCTGCACCGCATTAATAATGCTCGTTTCAATTTCCTGCTGTCCCTCCTCGCCGAGCTCAAGCAATCGATCGCAATCCTCGAGAAAATCAAACGGCGTTGCGTGTGGATGTTGCACTTCCCACTCCGCGATAAACTCGAGGAACGTATTGATGAGCGCCATGTCCGACATCGCCGTCTCGCTACCCTCTTGAATTTCCGCAACAATTTTTTTGAAATATCCCGACTGCTCGAGGAGCTGATAAATAATCAGACTCGCGCGATTCGTACGCAAAAATTCCGGCTCAACAAACATTTTCTGCGCAAGCTCCGCAATCGCTGCGCGACCCTCCTCGCTCACCGCTGGCGAATGTTCGCCAAGAAAAACTTTCGACAGCAAATGATTTTCGCGCTTTGCAAACGAAATACTTTCAACCAAATCGCCTGAACCAATCGTCGAAATGCGCGACACAGCAACCTGATACCACGCGCTGCTGTGCGAGCGATCAAGCGCAACGCGCAGCATCGACAAAATATCAATCGCAACACGCGTTTTGAGTAGGCCATCGGTCTGCGAAATCAAATAAGGCACACCTGCGCGCTGAAGCTCGTGCGCAAATTCCTCAAGCGCCGACGATGTGCGCGACAAGATCGCAATGTCCTTCGGCTCCGCACCCGCGTCAATGAGCCGATGAATTTCCGCCGCAACCCACTTCGCTTCTTTAATTCCAGTCGAAAACGATTGCGCACTCACCTGCCCGCCAGAATCCTTCGCCGCATGCAATTTTTTCGCGCCCGGCGTTGCCGCTTCTAAACGATTCGGATTGTTGTGCTGAATGAGCGTGTATGCCGCATCCAAAATTTCCTGCTTCGATCGATAATTTTCCGTCAAAAAAACTTCGGTTCGATTTGGATAGTGCGACCGAAACTGCAAAATATTATCAACGCTCGCGCCGCGGAATTTATAAATCGCCTGATCGTCGTCGCCCACGACCGTAATATTTTCGTCGGGCCCAAGCAGCGCGCGCACCAAATCATATTGCGCCATGTTCGTATCCTGAAACTCATCAACAACAATATATTTGAATCGATCTTGCAAACGCTTTCGCACACTCGCGCGCTGCGTCACGAGTTGATTTGCGTATAACATCAGGTCGCCAAAATCCATGACGCCACGATCGAGCATAATTTTCTGATAGACTTCGTAGCTTTGCGCAAGCTCGGTCCACCGAATCGCTTCTTCCGTCGCAATTGGATCATTCAGGTCTGCCTCTGCCGAAAACTTTTGCGCAAAATCCAAATACTGCTCCACCGAAATATTTTCATCTTTCGCGCGCATGATGTGCTTGATCATGTCCCGCAAAAACTTTGTCGGATTTCCGTGCGGCTTAAAATATTTCAAAAAACTAAACTTCGCAAAATTGCGATGCATGAGCAGCCAAATCTCAACTTCCGAAAGCAGCGGCGCACCCGGCGTCACGCCGATTTCAAGGCCGTACTGCGAAATCAGTTGCTGACAAAATCCATGAAACGTTGATGCATTAACTTCGATTGCATGATGCCCGACCAATCGCTCGAGACGCTCGGTCAATTCGTGCGCCGCTTTTTCCGTAAACGTGAGCGCCACAATTTCCGACGGCTTCGCGAGTTTCTGCTCGATCAGCCACGCGATGCGATTCGTAATCACATTCGTTTTTCCCGTTCCCGCACCCGCAATAATCATGAGTGGTCCGGTCGTGTGCGTTACAGTTTTACGTTGATTTTCGTTGAGTTCGTCGAGGTTCATAGAGTTTTACGTGCACGCGCGAGCATTTCAGAATATGTCGAGCTTATAATTTTTCGAGCAGAATCGTACGTTCCATAAATCTCACACTGCACCCGAATCTTCTCAAGCGTTTCGGAAAAATCAGGAATACCATTAAATATGCCAAGCGCACGCTCGACCGTCATTTTACCAGCTCCTCCGTATAATTTCCGGACACCCGCGTAATATTTCTCCAACAAATCAACAGGCTCATTATTTGGTGCCTCAGACACTTTTATATGTTCAATATATTTTGAAATATCAAAAAATTTTATATCATCAATATCTTGCAAAATTTTAAATGCGGTATTACGAATGTATGACTCGTCAGAATCCTGATAAATCTCAGGCATCCGCTCACGATTAATTTCGCGCTGAAATTTGTCGCAGATCAAATGAACCGCCCAGCCTTTCCGAAAATCATATTCTTTTAATAAAATTTCTATCAAATCATTCGGATGTGTCAGCCCGCGTTCTAATTTCGTAAAATAACGACTGTCCGGATAAGTCGTGCCTGAAATATACGCAGAAAAATCAGACACTGCGAGCAGGTCGCTTATGTCGAGCGCAAATCGAATGTGTGTTCCAGGTAATGCCATAGGTGTTTGGAATTTTAACACAGCGGCAAAATAAAAAACACCCGTCTCTCTCAACGCGATCATATGTCATCGCAGAAAAAAACTGAGTGCTTGCCAACCTTAATCCACAGAAATCGCAAGGAAGCGTGTGTCTGACGGCCAATATCCTTCCCATAAATCCCAGCGTAATCTACGTTTATGGTCTAGAATATCGAGATATGCCACTTTTGGCGGAAGTGGTGAATCTCGAGAAATGGAGCCGAGCGCAACGATGTCGTACTTACGCTGTTCGTGCGGATATTTCTCCGCAAACAGAAGTAGTTCACGAATCGTTGCGGGCCGACTTTTATCCGCTCGCATGAGCTGGAGAACATATTCGGAGTTGCAATCACCCCCGCACTTATACAGCTTCAGCAGCCTCTGACCAGCGATATAGTCAGGAAACCCCTTTGGGAACGATTCCTCGGTGATCTCGTCGTTGTACCAGTCGAATTTTGCTGATTCGATCCGATAAGATAAGCTCTTATCGACGTCGAACACGTTAACAACGAATAAATCGTCGACTCGATAACACTCTGAGAGCCAGAAGAGAACAGCTGTGACTAGTACTAAGACGCCTAATAAAACCCTGCGTTCCGTGCTCATGCCTCCCTCCTAAGGAGATTTAGTTGAAAAAGAACCATTATTTATAGCAAAAAAAATGAGTTTTGTCAACCCCTTACACAACCCGCCTATTACAAAATAAAAAACACCCATCTCCTCGCCGCCACGTTCGGCGGTCGAGGATAGAGTGCTTTGCTTACAACTAGTTCTTTACATAGCTAGTCGCGGTCTGGTCGAAATCGTTGCAGTTGTTGCCGAGGCCGGAGATATACACCCACTGCGTTTCGTCGTAGGGCTCCTTATATGCCTTGAACTGAAATTGATACGACAGGTACTTCGGCGCGAGCCACACACTCATGCCGTTCCAGGGCAGCTGCGTCTGCACACCAACTTCTGTGCCTGTGTCGTCGCACGCGATGAAGTTGTACGAGAGGCGAACTATTCCGACCAGAAGGGCTGGCGTTATGCTCGGGTCGATATATGCATCCGCTCGATACGAGCTACACAGATCTTCCAGTTTGGGAATGTAGGGCGTCGGATGCAGCTCCTTATGCCACAAACCATCGGAGCCAAGCCGCTTGATCTGGACACACACGCCAAGCGGATTCACACCGTTTAGCGCGTAGTCGAAAACAATGGCCGGTGGATCTTGGACGCAGACCGAGTCCACACACGCATTCGTGTGCCAAGACTCCCCGTCAAACGGACAGTCATTGTTCCATTCGCACATGACCGGCTCATCGCCCATGGGCCCGCAGCCCTCGAACTCCTCTTCGTCCGTCGCGCCCTCGTCGGTCATGGCAGCGTCGGCTTCGGTGTCGGGAGCATTGTCGCTGCTCGCACCCGCATCCGGCTGCTGAGCCGGCGGCGGCGTGGGCTTCGGCAAAGGGACGCCCGGGTCGGGCTTTTTCGGCGGCGGCGTCGGGCCGCTCTGACCAGCCGGCGACTCGTCGACGCCCCCTTGATTCTGCACAGCCTCGTTTCCGCCCGACGGAGTGTCAGGCGCCACGTGGGGCGCAACTTCGCAACCGATCAATGCCACCAAACCAGCGATCAAAATACGCTTCATGTTGTCCTCCAAAAGTGCGCGATGTCGTAAAGCACACGCTTATACGATGACGCATACTCCCATATTTTAGCTAAAATGTCAAGCCCACCCGCTACATAAGAAAAAACACCCATCTCCTCGCCGCCAAGTTCGGCGGTCGAGGATAGAGCGTTTTGTTGCATGCCGATTTTCTAGAGTTTCGGCATCTCATCCGTTTTGTGGTAGAGCCAGTCGAGCCAGGCCTGTTTGTTTGCTTCGAGACCTGTGTGGGACATTCCGGGACCGCTTTTCCACCTATTGAATAGCACCTCAAACAAAACCTCGCGAGTGTTACCAAAATCTGAAACCTTGGTAACCCGCAGCAAGACCCATTTGTATGTTGTATCCTCGAGTCGCGTCGAAACCCTCTCAGCGATATAAACCTCATGGTCGATAAAGTGCCACAGATCCTGGATTTTCTTGTTTTTCGAAGCCAGCGCTCGCCACGGCCGCACGGATGAGCGACTGCGCCTGCACGAATTAACAGAAATGCTCCACGGACGCGGTGCCCACCGATTATCGAGAGCGTCCTGAATGGTGTCTTCTGTGAAGTCGAGAAATCGCAGGGCACTTACCAGGTCCCAATGCATATCTTCAACTTCTTCAGCGGACATCTCGGCGAGTTTTCCGAGCATCCGACTCCGCAGCCCACCAAATCCGCGAATCCCTAGATATTCCTTCGTCGGAAGTACGTCCGCGATGCGCGTACATGCGTTTTGTGCTTCGTTGATCAGATTCTGAGCCGAATGTTCGCCATGCATGTTGACCAACTGGCACAAAACTGTTGGCTGCAGATGAGCAGGCGAATCGATTTTATGGCTAAAACCGGTGTAGTGAAGACGACGAGCAGACTCCTGAACCGTTGCGCTAAAATCAGTCATCGTTTCCTTGGTTCCGGTCTCCCGGACAAATGAGCTGTGCTCAGCAAAATTGGAGATGAAGCGCACCAGAGAGGTGCTAACTCTATTTGAATGTCTAGCATTACAGCCAGACGCCCAAGATATCGTAATAACTGGGGTTTGTCAATCCTGCCCCCTGCTAAAAAAGCCTCTGAATTTCTAAATTTTTGCAAAAAGAAAAACACCCGTCTCCTCGCCGCAAAGTTATGCGGTCGAGGATAGAGTGTTTTACAGCGCGATCGCGAAGTCATATGAGTTCCGACTTCTTCATCTCGCGGTTTCCGCACGCGATGCGCTTGATTCCATGCCAGTCATAGAAGAGGTACGCAACGATCATGAGCTCCCGCAGCAGCCGCCCGGGCGGAAGCCACTTGACCATGGGCCGAATACTCGTCCACTTGCGGTACAGCAGTAGAAACAGAATCCAACAACGAACAGCGTTGAAGAATTCGGTCACCACGGTCAGAGGAAGATCTTGTACGTTGTGTCCTTGGAGCACCACATAGCCCATCTGAACATTGTCATAGATGTCGCGTGCGCGACCTTCCACGAAAATCTGACGCCGGGGAATATCGTGCGCCACAAACCAGTCAGCCATTAGACCGCTGGCCGAAATGGACTCCCCGCCGCCTGGCTCATACTCAAGCGCGCTGATGAGTAGCCACTCATAGCCGCCCCGCTTCCACTCCTTCAGCGCCTTTTCGCAGCGCTTTTCAGTTTCAGTTGCTGTAATGCTCGTGCTGTTGGCGATTTCGCGGCCAACAACAAACAAAATTCTGTTGTCCACGAAGACCTCCTTTGTGCAAACCTACAGCAAATTCTAGGTTTTGTCAATCCCAACCTCGCTAAAAAAAGAAAAACACCCGTCTCCCTGCCGCGAAGTTCTGCGGTCAGGGATTGGGTGTTTTGGGCTCGGCGGTCTTGCCGAAGGCTATTTGAGGCGCGGATCCGCGCCGACCGCTTTTTCCAGCCACTCTTTGTTCACTCGAAAATCCTCGAGTGTCAATCCGCCATCTTTCAGGCAGTGCTGGAGTTCAAACGCATAGCGCTGCGTCTGCGGATAACTGGACACCTGAATCATCGTGATCAGGTACTGCGCTCGTCGAGCGTAGGCCTCGGTCTTAAACCGGTCTATGACGGGCTGACGATCGATTTCCATGCCGGCCCGCTTGTAAAACCAGCTAGCATACTCCGCAATCTGCGTTGGCGATTCCGTGAAATTGCGCTCCACCGGATACAGCCAAAGCACTTGCGTCAACTTGGCCCCAAAGTTCGCCGTGTCTACAAAACCTTGTAGTTCTTGATTCGAGATGGCCACCCGCCTGATTGTGTCAGCCATCTCGAAAACCTCTTTCAAGAACTTGGGGACATCGCTCTCATCGCAAAATGTCCCGCGACACTCGATTCGTGTCCCACCGAGTCGCTTTGCGTTCTCGAAGACCATCGCTACTTCGAACTTGCGCTGGTATCGGGAAACGTCCCCCCACCCTTCAACAAGACCAATGTCCTCGGGTTCAAGGTCGGGCATCTTCAACCGAATCATCTCGACGACTCGGCTGGGGGACAACTTCCCTCCACCGACGCCGCAAAGTCGTTCCAGATCATTTAAGGTTGCCTGGTCTTGAGGGCCATTTGACCACACCTGAGCCAGATAGCTTTTCACGTCGTGCTTCTCGCTATAACGAACAAAAGCCCGCATTCCTAAAATCACAACGGCTAAAACTAGGGCAACGAACAAAACCTTTCCGATAAACGACTTCATGATATCCTCCAACCCTTCAAACAACATGACCACAACGGCCACAATTGTAGGGATGTGTGCACTCCTTTAATAAGAAAAACACGCAACCCGACAATTTATCGAACGAATTACTATAGCACTTTTTTATGATTTTGTCAACCTCAGCATTTAGCAAAAAAGAAAAAACACCCGTCTCCCCGCCGCGAAGTTCTGCGGTCACAGGATATGAGTGTTTTTGAGCAAGAAGGTGCTATTTGCACAGCTTCTTGCCCATGGCCCGGGCGCGCCTCTTGTGCACCCGCTCGTGGGCTTTTTTGCCCAACGAACGGTGTCCTTGATGCTTCCCGATGTTTCTACTGCAAACCCTCAGATCGCCGTCATCAATGGCGTCACCTCGGGTCGTTCCATAGGCTTTCATACCCATGGCGCACCTCCAAGTCCGAGCGTAATTGCCAGGACCAAACAATATAGCAGAAAGCTACGACTTTGTCAACCCATCCACCTTTACATTTCCCAAAAAATCCCCTAGAATAGCCCTAATATGCGCATCAACAAGTATTTTACGGACCGGGGCTACTGCTCACGCCGCGAGGCAGACCGACTTATCGAAGCCGGCCGCGTTAAAATTAACGGGCGCAAGGCGGTTTTGGGCGACAAAGTCGAGGAAACCGACAATGTCACCATCGACGGCAACAAACTCACGACCCGCGGTAAACGCGTGTACGTTATGTACAACAAGCCTTTTGGCGTGACCTGCACGACCGACCGCGAAACCCCGCGCAACATTGTTGATGAAATCAAACACCCGCTGCGCGTCTTCCCTATCGGCCGCCTCGACAAAGCGTCGACCGGTCTCATTTTTCTAACGAACGACGGCGACATCGTCAACAAAATTTTGCGTGCGCAGTACGGGCACGAAAAAGAATACGAAGTCGAGGTCAATGCGCCCTACCCGGATTCATTTTTGAAAGACATGGCGTCAGGCGTTGATATCGGCGACTACAAAACCAAACCGTGCAAACTCACGCGCCTCAGCGACACATGGTTCTCGATTGTTTTGACCGAAGGAAAAAACCGCCAGATCCGCCGCATGACCGAAGCGCTCGGCTTCAAAGTCAAACAGCTCCACCGCATCCGCATCATGAATGTTTTGATTGGCGACCTTGATTTAGGAAAATGGAAAGATATTCCAGCTGACGATTTAGAAAAACTCAAAGCAACGCTCGAAGCGCAAGATGGCGCAGCGGCGGATGAAATTGACGTCGAGGAATGATATACTGAATTGTATATGACACAATTGGAATCAATACCAAACCAAGAGAATCAAAAGATTTCTTCACGTGTTTCAGAAATTTTGAAAGAAACTCACAAAATAATGCTTCCAGCAATTATTAAAGACCTCAAACAATATTGCGAAATTCGGCAATTTAATGAAACCGATTACGACGATCTTCCACAAGAAGACCGCGCTACAATGGATCGTGGCGAAAAACCAAACTTTTTCATGGATAAGATTGATGCGTTTGACTCTTGGTATGATATCAACGATTTCTATGGACCTGGTTCTGAAAATGCCTGGACACTCGATGAAGTTAAAGCATTAGTATCGGCACTACAAGAAAAAATCACACCCGCTGCAGCAACAACTGTTGCAGACATAAAAGAAGCGCTAAAATAAAAACCGAGCAGCTACCCCGTTTAGGATAGCTGCCCATGTTGACCTCATGGGGCAGAAAATCTGTCCCGAATGACAAACGTAATGCCGTCGCGCGCTGGACTGGCTTTGTACCCATTAAACGCGCGGATGCTCGGATGAGCAAACCTACCTTCCGAAACGCCGCCGAGTGAACGTGCGCACTCCCAGCGATTGAGCAGTTCGCTCATCGCAGCGGCGGAAAATCCGCGCTCAACCGTCAAAATCGCCTGATACAACTTCGTACAAACTTCATAACATCCCTCAGCTGTTTTACGCATTTTCTTGTTTCCAAGGACGATTTCGTAGGGCACGTTGTACATGATGACGAGCACTAGCGACTCCGACGGCAAAACCGTTCCGGGCTGAACTTCCACGAGCTCCACACCAAATCGCACGCATTTTGGACGAAAATAGCCGTGCGTTTCATTTCCTTCTGACGGAACAACAATGTTCGCCTGCTGGTTTATCGTCCGTTGAAAACCTAAAGAGCTCAGTACTTGCCCAAGCAGCGTCACAGGTGCCGGCATTGGCACGAGCGCACCAAAAATCAACGAATTTACCATCACTTCTCCTCGTGCGACCTATGGCCGCCAGAAACGTTATACGCAGCCTACATGATATTGGATGAAGCTGCAATAAATTAAAAGTCGGCACGCAAGAGTTTGAAATCTCACGTGCCGTCTGAATCAGGTGCTGCATGCAGCTACCTTACCTTGGCGGTTTCCACTCACCAACGTTCATGCCTAGACTGAGGCCCATTTGCCCCAATACACTGACCACCTTTTCCACCGAAACTTTGCCAAATCCGGGGATGCGCATCAAATCTCGCTCGATTTTTTGTACGAGATCTCCAATGTAACAGGCCTCCCCGCTGCTCCACAGACGATAAGCAAATTTAAGAGCGTCGATGTCACCAATACGACGATCAAGTTGCTTCCACAGATCAATCTGTTGGACCTCTTGCTCTAACTTGATCCCGCACCCCGGACAAAATTCTGCATTTGGTGCGGTCATCCGATATTGATAGCGACACTTTGCGCACTCCCTCTTGATCTTCCAGCGAAACATGTTGTCGGCGTCGCTACTCATGACGACGTTTTCGCCGACTTTCCACGTCGCACTCAAAACATCCTCCCTAACTGCCGCGCGCAAATCCTTCTTGAAAATAGCGAGAGGATGGAAACCGCAGTGCCGCATTGCGCGCAGCATCGGCTCGAGAGCCCCACCTTCGGTTGTGTAGATTCGCACAGTCTCAATCGAAATGACAGGACTGCCCGCAAAGTCTGTCGCCATGACGCGCTGCATCTGCGCTTCGCTGACGTTCGCGATTATCATAGCAAACCGGACATTTGCCGCCATTTCCCGCCAGACTGCCTGCGGAATGAGGCGGGCAAAGTTTGTTTTATGTCCATCCAAATACTGCTCCAAAATGTTTATGCACTCAGGAACGGTCATTAGGTCCATGGTCAGCTCCTGTTGGTAGACGCCGCCCGTAAACGGGTTGCGATGGAATGTATCAGGAAAACCTATTTATGTCAATAACAAAAAGCCCCTCCACGGGGCTCTTTTTTTATTCTTGTCCAATTTGTGTTCTGCGATGCGACACGTGTTTGCGTCCAACGCTCACGCGCGCCCATTCTTTTTGAATCATCGCAACGACTGTTGCGTATTCCTCTTCTGATTTGACGTGACCCTTCAAGAGCTCACGTGCGCGTGCGCGTGCAGCCTCTGCGCGATCGAGATCAATTTCGGTTGCAACTTCGGCACTGTTTGCAAGCACCACAATTTTGTTGCCTGGTCGAACTTCTACGTATCCGCCCGAAACCGCGAGATATGTCGTCTCACCGCCTGCAACGATTTTAAGTTCGCCCGGCTCCAAAATGGTAACGAGCGGCATGTGATGATCGAGAACCTGAATCTGTCCACTCGATGTTGGAATGCTGATTGAATCGGCATCGCCCTGAAAGTGAACTTTCTCGGGAGTGATGAGTGAAACATGAATCATAGGAGGCCGGGATTATGCGGTAACTTCGTCGATACCACCCTTCATATAGAAAGCCTGCTCTGGTTTGTCGTCGTGCTTTCCTTCCAAAATTTCCTTAAAGCCACGAATGGTTTCAGAAAGTGGTACATACTTTCCAGGATTTCCGGTGAAAACTTCCGCAACGAAGAACGGCTGTGAAAGGAAGCGCTGAATTTTACGTGCGCGAGCAACGGCCTTCTTGTCGTCGTCTGAAAGTTCTTCCATACCAAGAATCGCGATGATGTCCTGAAGATCTTTGTAGCGCTGGAGAATTTTCTGCACGCCACGAGCAACATCGTAGTGTTCCTGACCAACCACATTCGGATCGAGAATTGTCGATGTCGAATCGAGTGGATCCACCGCAGGGTAAATACCAATTTCAGTGAGCGCACGATTAAGTACGATTGTTGAGTCCAAGTGCTGAAAAGTTGTAGCTGGAGCTGGATCAGTTACATCATCCGCTGGAACGTACACAGCCTGAATCGAGGTAATTGAACCCTTTGTTGTTGATGTAATACGTTCCTGAAGCGCACCCATTTCAGATGCAAGCGTTGGCTGATAACCTACAGCAGATGGAATACGGCCAAGAAGCGCAGAAAGTTCAGAACCTGCCTGAGTGAAACGGAAAATGTTGTCAATAAAAAGCAACATATCGCGTCCTTCAACGTCAC